>Ga0172363_10004940_pt1 | contig 10765 bp, 5 predicted proteins | sample LakKivs2_kivu2a2_FD_114541 | JGI IMG/M metagenome (GOLD analysis project Ga0172363, IMG submission 114541) | Sediment microbial communities from Lake Kivu, Rwanda - Sediment s2_kivu2a2 | ecosystem: Environmental > Aquatic > Freshwater > Lake > Sediment | place: Rwanda: Western Province, Lake... | reverse complement strand
TACGGTTGCGCCTCCAACGACTACCGCTCCTCCTACATTTAGCGTTCCCATGATCAATCCGCCGTTCGATCTAACATCAACTCCGAATCCGTTTGAGCCAGTTGCAAGAACCAGTGTTCCGAACAAGGACCCAATTATATACATGTATGGAGGTCCCCCTGATAATGCCCTAATCTATAGTGGGCCGCAATCAGGTGCTCCACCCTTCCGGAACGTTGACAATCCGCAAGCAGGTGCTCCTGCTATGTTTGCTCAAGGGGGTATTGCAGCGATGGCCCCTTCACGATTCCGTACCGGCTCTCCTGCCAGTGGAGTTATGAACTTTCCCCGCAAAACTGGACCGATCAACGGACCTGGAACCGGAACTTCTGATTCGATTCCCGCCATGCTCTCGGATGGCGAATTCGTATTTACAGCCAAAGCTGTTCGCAACTTTGGAAATGGTTCACGCAGAGAGGGCGCTAAGAAGATGTATCAGATGATGAAGGCCCTTGAAAGGAAATCCTGATGGCTGACATAACCTACGCCGGACAGATAGTCCGGGAAGCTCCGGACATTGAAGCCTTTAAGCTTGGCTTATTACGAGCTGCTCAGGAGCAAGTTGCAAAGCCAATTGCAATGCCCGCTTATGAAGCAGCGGGTCTTTCTGGTCTTCAACAAACAGCCATAGGAACAGCGGATGCTTATCAAAAAGCTAATCGTGGAATAGGCGGCTATCTTCCATTTCTTGCTGGTGCTGCTGACCAACTTGGAACTGGAGCAAAAGCCTTAGAGGCTGCTGGGCTGGGCATTGCTGGCATCAATGTTAATCCTTATTTTGCGAATGCTCAGACGGGGATGAACCTTGCTGCTGAAACGACTAAAGGCTTATCTCCTTACATAACTGGAATGGGTGGTGGATTACAAAACATTGCCCAAGGAACACAAACTTTGGGTTCTGCTCAACAAGCAGCGGGTGGCGGAACGGGCATGTTCGATCCGGCCATGGCGCAGCAGTTTATGAACCCGTATCAGCAACAAGTTATTGATCAGGCTCTCCAGCAGATCAATCGCCAAGGGCAAATTCAACAGCAGAATCTAGCCGCTCAAGCGATCAAGAGTGGTGCTTTTGGTGGGACACGAGAGGGTGTGCAACGTGCCGAGCTTGGACGCAACCTTGCAGAGGCGCAGAATCAAGCCATCATTGGTGGATTGCAACAAGGTTATGGGCAAGCTTTGGGCGCTGCACAACAATCTTTTGAAGCTGCCCGTCAACGTCAGTTAGCAACAGGTCAAGCTCTTGCTGGTATTGGTCAAGCGCAATCGCAACAAGGCGTCTTAGGCGCTGGTATTTTAGGTCAACAGGCTGGTTTGCTTGGTCAACAAGCTCAACTGCAGTCTGGTATAGCTCAGGGCATTGGTGGACTTGGAGCACAACAAGCTCAAACGGGGCTTGGACTTGCTGGCGGACTTGCTCAAATTGGTCAAGGACTCGGGGGTCTTGGAATTCAACAAGCTCAGTTGGGTACCTCCGCTCAACAACTTGCTCAGGGCGATATCAATACGTATCTGGGCTTGGGCGGCCTACAACAGCAGACTGCTCAAAATCAGCTTGATGCTGCTCGTGCAACAAACCTTCAGAGGACCATGATGCCTTACCAGCAACTGGGCTTCATGTCAGATATTTATAAGGGTGCTCCGACCTCGAGCTCAACGTTGACTGGCATGACAGCACCTAGCACGAGCCCGCTTCTTCAAGCTGCTGGCCTAGGAATGGCCGCTATCGGCACTGCTGCTGGAGCAAAACAAGCTGGTGTATTTGGATTCGGTTAATTGGGGAACAGTATGGGATCTTCCGTCCTTCAAAGAAAAATGTTCATGCGTCCACCTGCCAAAAAGGCATCTGGAGGCATCCTTAGTCTCGTTGAAGACGAGATGGAAATGGAAGAAGGACAAGACAACTTTAAGGATCGCCGTCCAGACAACATTGAAATCATTGCTAACAACTTGCGTGGTGACATCCGCTCCATGGATGAGCGGTATCTTGAGCTTGCTCAGATGGTTGGTGAAGCAGCCTTTGATACTCCTGAAGAAGTTTTGGCGCTCATGCAGCCTCAGCTGCAACAGCAAATGGCACAGCAAATGCCTCCCGCTGCTAATTCGCCAAGTCCTCAGGGTATGCAACAAATCAGCCAGGGCGTCCCACAAGGAGCACCACCTACTCCCCCGGGCGCTCCCGGGGCGCCCATGGCTCCTCAACAACCTCCCGGGGGCATTGAGTCCTTAGTCGCGGACCAAGGAGCAGAAGCCGCTCCTCAACAGCCCATGGCCCAAGAACCAGTTCAGCGCTCTCAAGGAACACCTTTGAGAGAGGCAATGGCCGGTGGTGAGGGGAGCTTTAAGACGGGTCAAGAGCTTCAGATCAACATATCTGGGGTCGGTTCCCAGCCGCTTAGTGCTTATCGTGCTTCTCCTGCCATTAACTTTGGTGACGTGAGTAACGTCAAGTTAGACGCTATGCCTCAAACAGACTTTGGCCTAGGAATAACTGGAGAGCTTAATAAATATTTTGAATCTGGAGGAAGTCCTGAAACGCTTCTTTCTATCTTGGCGCAGAACGAAAAAGGCACAGAGAAAAAAGAAGACGACCTTGGCATTGCATCTTTAAAGAAAAAAGAACTTACTCCGGCGGAAATGTTTGCACATGCTGCTAAGGGCCTGGAGGCCGCCGGCTATGGAAGGGATGCTGGCGAGGAGGCAATGAAGGCTCTTGGCAAGCAGCAGCGCCTACAGGGCGTTGCTAGTCCTTGGGTTCGTAAGCGTGCAAAAGGTTCTCCTAGAGAAGCAGAAAGAGTCACTCCCTACCTGTCCGATGTAGCTCGGAACATCCCCATCACAGACTCTCGTGAACCTAGGCTTGGAAGTGGCGTCCGTATACCGGGAGTTTATCCTTCCGATGACCAATATTACTCGGGTGAGGGCATGGCAAGAAGTCGACCCCTTACCAACGAAGAAATAATCAGACGCATGCAAGAGCGTGAAGCAAGGAACATGAGTCCTGCCACACGTAGGTTTTATTCAATTCTTCGTGGCATGGGCATTGAACCTGAGCTTTATGCTCCTAAGGTCAGAAAGGCTTTGGACACCATAAACAAACTTCCTGGCGTAGGGAAAGTTGGTAAGGTGCTGGGCAAGATTGATCCAGCAGATGCTGCTATTGCTGTTACTGGTGGAGCTGCGGTGGGCTATGGAGCAAGAAATAGTCCAACGGGTATGTTTGGTGGCAGTGGCGATGGAGTTCCAAAGCCTCCTCTTCCTGGTCCCGGGGTAGTTCCCACATTGCCTAATTTGCCAGACGGCAGCCCTTCCATGGCAAATCCGATTCCGCCAATTGCTGGCTCTTTTATGATCACAGAATCAATGACCCCCATAGCTGGTGGTAGTGGTAGTGGCGGTGGTGGTAACATAGATGGGGGCCCCCCTAATCGTCAATCTGATGCAGCTGATCAAGTAGCGATTGGACCAGTTGGTCCTGATGTGGATCTTCCAACAGACGATACCGCTATCGATACAGGAGTTGACACTGGCCCAGCCGATCGTAGATCAGATGAAGTGGATCGAGTAGCACTCGGACCTCTAGGACAACAACCGGGAGAATCTAAGAAAGACTTTGCTGCTCGCGTTCGTGAGCGTGCAAATCTTTACAAAGAACTTCTTGGCGAGGATGAGTCAACTAGAAAGGCAAAAGCCTACTTCCTGCTTGCAGAAGCTGGTCTTGCTCTTGCGGGAGCCAGGGGCCGCAATATGGGCGAGCGGTTGGCAATAGGACTTAAGGGACTGCCTTCTGGCATGGGCAAGCTTGCAGCTGAGAAAACGGCTGTGGATAGAGCAGCTACTTCTGCCGCTATTTCTGCGATTGAGCAGCAGGATCGCGATGAGGCCAGAAATATTGCTAGTCTAAAAGCAGCTGCTCTCAAAGCAGGAGCACCTAAAGACCGTGACTATAAGATCCGTTCTTTGGCAACGGTCTATGGGAAGGCCTATGGTATGGACGAGGCTACAGCCTTGCAAATGGCAACACTAAAGGTTGACGGAGCATTGCCAGAGGATGAGCTTGGTAACGAGAGGATAGGAAGTACAAACGGTCGAATCGTTACTTACGGTCCTTCAAACCAGCCCATCAGACCAGATAATCCTGCGTTTATTGATGCAAATTATCCTTTCCAAATTGAAAACCCCACTATTCCTACTCCAGTAATGGAGCCCAAGCAAATGTCTAAGTTGGTGGAAGAAAACCAAAAACTAACAACTATGCTGGGCCAATTGCAACGGGCTAAGATGCAACTTTCAGATAAAATTGGCCCTCTCAATGTACTGCAGCGAGGCATATCAAAAGCAACCGTTCCTTGGATCGGAGATCTTGGACCATTCAGAGCGGACGAAGCTACTACGTATGTTTTAGATGATTTGAACAAGATCATTCGTGGGTATAAGTCGGTCAATGCGGATGGCGGGCGTGTGTCTAACTGGGAGATGCAGAACAACCAATCTCTAGAGATCAACACTGGAAGCTTCTTCACTGCTCCCGCCATTGAGCTACGGAAAGTCATTGCCATGGAAACGGAGATCATTAACCAGATCCAGCAGAATAAATTCCGTCTCAATCCAAGAGATAGCCAAAATGTCTACCGACAGCTTGCTGTTCCCCCGAGTGGATCCAAGAATGACCCGATCCCATCAAGCGGCTTCAGTACCTTGGGTCAATACTTCAGCGTAATGCCGGGGACCACGGTGTACATGAAATACGCTCTCCCGAATGGACAGTCTAAAGTTGTGGGCATCACCAAAAAGTACTACGAAGAGGAGGTCGCTCGTCAACAACAGCAACAGAGGCCTGCTGCACAATGAACCAATTCAGACTTCCTGATGGAACTTTAATCAATCCTGAGACAGGGGACGTCCTGGGTGTTGGCGAGCCCGCTAAAATTGGCGCAACACAAACAGGTTCTAGGGAAGTCATTGGTGATGTAAACATTGAGAAGCCTGCTGGGAAACAAGCAGCTGATGCGCTTTATCAAATGTCTTGGGGGTTTAATTCCCTACTTTTTTCGTTGCCCGATGAAGTTATAAAAAGCGTAGGTAGGGCTGCTGGTGTGGCGGAAGAAGAGATCCCCACCTTCACACGGTATTTTAATCGTGGGCAAGTTGCTCCTGAAAACATGCTGGAGCGGTTTGCATTAAATATTAGTAAAGGTGTTGCTGCTGGTCTACCCCTTACAGGTCTCCTAGGCTATCTTTCCACTACCAAAGCTTTAACAGGTCCCCTTACTGCAAACGCTGGGACACTTAAGCGTGTGGCAAAAGACATGCTTGATTTTGTGCGTAAGGATCCTGCAGGTGCTGTCAAAGCAGATCTTGCCTTTGGTGGAATTTACGGCGGTCTTGAGCAATCTGTTGAAGAGTTTATGGATCCAGGCGAATACAAAGATGTTGCTAAAACAGTAATTCCAATGGCTGGAATTTTTGCAGTTCCAACAATGCTTGGGCTTGCAAACAAGGTGGTTGAGTACAGTCCCACTGGCGCAGCCGTTCGAGCAGTAAGAGGAGAAGCAGGAAAACCTGTCGATTTCTCTCGCGACGAGATCGTTCAGCAAATAGTTGGAGAAAAGACACCGAAGATCCCTGGCCTTAACTGGGCTTTGGGCAAAGTCGCTGGTTACAACGAACGTCAAGCTGGGGAACGTGTAGCTGAGATTCTCAAGCCGTTGAATGACCCTGCAAAAGCAAACGTGCAGGACGCCATGCGGATCACGCGGGAGCTTGAGGATTTCATTAAAAACGATCCACGGCTCAAGGATCTTGGTCTCAATGACCGTTTCTTATTAGACCTTGCTCAGATGTCACTAGACGGAAGTGTCCTGGCCGCACGTAATGAGCTGATTAAAAATATTAGCGGCAAACCTTTAGTTGCAGAACAGCTTCGTCAGGCAGACTTGGAGAAGGTCTTCTTAGAAACTTTCCAGACTCTTGCTCCAAAGTCTCCAATGCAGATTGATCAGGCGCTTCGTGCAGCCTACGCAGATCACATGAACACAGTGGCAACTGCTGCAAAGCAAGTGAAGACGGCCACAGAAGATGAAGCTCTTATGTTCGCTGACCGCTTCAAGGCGGCCAACATGGATGACTTGGGCAACTGGTTCCGTGACTCTATGTTCACGCAAATGGAAATAACGTTTAATGGGCTGAAAAAAGAAGCTTCTAAGTTAGGTGTTGGCGGCGATTTTGTTCTTGGACAAAAGCTTGGTGTACCTCTTCCTGTTCGAGATGAAATGGGGAGGCCTAAGTTTCAATATCAAGCAGCGCCATTTAGAGATTTTGCTCAAGAAATGGTGGACAAATACAAGTTGGTACCAAAGCAGAGAATTTATGTTGGAGAAGGTGTTCCCTTTCCAATTCGATACATGAATACACTGCTCAACACAGCTAAAAAAACTGAAGACAAAAACTTAGAGTTGGCTTTACGTGATGTTGTCACAAAATGGCATGAAAAAGATCTGAAGATGTTGCCCCCAGGTGTTAGAGAGTACATTGAGGAAAGTGACAGAGGCGCCGCGCGAATCGACACGGTAGTGTCTTATATTCTAGGTAAGACTTCGGAAAGAACGGCTAGAGCGGCTCTTGAAATTCCTATGCCGAGTCGTTTTAAGTACAACATTGCCGAGTCGTTGCACTTAGGAGGAGCTAAGGACAAGTTAAAGGATATTCTTCCGACTGACTTAGAGAAATCACAATTTTTAGCCCAAGCTCGTTCATTGGTTCCAAAACAAGCGGGTTTTCAAATTACGTTCCCAGAAGCAGTAAATATGCTTGAGCAGTCCATGCGTTACAGAAACTCAGCCATTCGGGAATATAACAACCGCATAGACTTGGGGACCACTCGGAAAGACACCGAGCGTCTTTTGGATGTTGCCAATCAGCTTCACAAAGACGTTGAAAAATTTGTATTCACTTCTTTTGGTAAAAGCCCTGAGCTACGTGGCTGGCTAGACAAGTACGAAGCCACTTATCGCGATGGCTACGAAAAAGCTTTCCCCTTATTGATCACCAAAAAACGCGCGGCAGGGGATTTCTTGTTGCCGAGTGAGCGTGTGGTTCAAAATGCTTTGAGCTCTGCGGACAACGTTCGCACAATGAACGTGATCCTTGGTCAGGACAATGCCAAGTATCAGCAATCTTTGCTTGATGCCATCTCAGACAAAGCCTATCGTGCAGGAGTTTTAGACAAAGATGGTCTTTTAGACCAAAGAAAATACGAGCGCTTCCTGCAAACCAACAAAAACATTATTGAAGCAATGCCTAATCCTGTGCAAGAACAATTGCGGGATTACAAGACTATTGCGGAAAGTTCTTCCAAACGTTTAAATGACCTTCGCCAACGAGCTGAAGATGTGCAAGACGTTGAGCTTGTGCAAGCCTTAAAGAAGGCTGTTCGTCCAGACGCAGATCCTCAAAAACTAGTTATGCAAGCGGTTGAGGATCCCGCAATAATGCGAAAGATTGTGGATTCTTTAGCCAACCAACCAGGACAGTTGGAGGCTATGCGTCGGCAGGTATGGCTAGGTGTGGAAAAGAAACTTTTCGACACAAAAGATCCCGCTTTCCTTGAAGACTTTATTCGCCGTAACTCTAAGTCACTCAACATTCTCTACGATCCACAGCACTTAGACGATCTGCGTGTTGTGGCAGAAATGCAAAAACGCGTGTTTGCCGGCGATCCTGTAACTGGTAAGTTGAGCCCTTTCCTGAGTGTGGATCAAAAACTTCGCCAAACAATTGGCGCTGGAATCGGGACAGTTGAAGCTACTGCCAGAGCGGCCACTATTCGCCAAATCAGCACTTTCCATGCTGGTGTGAGTCTACTCACCCGCCTTGCTACTCGCCAACAGACGAATGCCTATGAGGCCGTTTTATACCGTGCGCTGACCGATTCAAAATATGCGCACCAACTTGTCAATGCTACCGCCCCAACTTCTAGTCCAAGGGGCATCGAACAGCAACTTAGACTCGCTTCCAAGGCTGGTCAGTTAGGTCCGCTTGCCCGAGCTTTAGGTATCTACGGGCCTGCTATGGCTAGAGTTGCGGGTATTGAGGCAACACAGGCACTCGAGGACGAGACTCGACAAGTGCCCGTTCGGCAGGCGGTTATGCCTCCCGCTTCAACCATGCCTCAAACTCCTCGGATGCCTCCTGCTCCGGCTGCGCTGGGTCAACTGAGTCAGTCTCCTGCAGCTCGAACTCTCCCGAAGATGCCGTCGCAAGGGGAGGTGGGCAGCTTTGCTGACTACGCTCGGATGTTCCCTCAGGATTTTGTGTCTCCGCTAATCCAACAACGGCAGCAACCTTAACGTTCCACAGGTCGAGATAGTGATCGAATTCTCGACCGCACAGAATAAAATCCTGGAACTGCCCATCCTGGGAGGCCATGAGAATGACGCCCTGCCGTATGCTCGTGTTGTGCATCTCATTATGGGCAGAAGCGTAGGCGGCCAGCTGGATAAAGTAATCCTCGATCCACTCTCGCCGTTTCATTTTGTTGCTTTGTTTGAAGTCCACAATGCTGTCGTGCCCACGAAACTTTCCGGCAAGATCGGTTGTCCCAGCGTAAAGGCCTCGCCTGTACACCATGACCTCGTTTCCCCAAACCTCGTCTAGATCCCCAAAGTACTGCTCCATCAAGCCCGCAGCCATGCGATAGGCTTTTGCTTGCCAAAGGTATTTAGCCGGCTGGATTGGCCGGTTTTTGATGCAGGCCTCGATAAAAGCATGCATAGAAGTACCCACCGATGCGGCACTTGTACGTACACGCTCGGCTTCCTCCTCGCCGACCCGATTGACCCAATCTATCAACTTGGACTTGTCCTTAGTTTTTTCCAATATCGTGGTTACGCTAGGCAGGGACTCCCCGTAACGGTTCACGTACCTACGCCCCTCCGGTAAATCCTGACGGGTCAGGGTTTCGTACCGGTAGCGCCGGACCACGTTGATCATCAGATCAGCCATTTTTTGATGTCCTCCCCAAGCACGGTGCTGGCAATGTCAATCTTAGACCGCAGGGCCTCTACGATCTTCTCGTCGATGGTTTTGGGTGCAATCAGGTCAATGTATGTGACCGATTTGGTCTGCCCAATCCGGTGAGCACGGTCCTCAGACTGCAATCTGATCTCCAGGTCATAATTATTGGAGTAATAGATCATCGTGCTGGCGGCAGTTAGGGTTAACCCGTAGCCTCCGGTCTTGGGCTGCCCGATAAAAAAGCGCAATTCTGAGTCTAGATCTTGGAATTTGGTCACTATTTTTTGGCGCTCTTCTCCTTCGGTTGCACCGTAATAGGTGGCCGCTGAGCCGCCGCCATACGCCTGTGAAAGCGCTTTATAAATTTCCAGGATGTCGTGTGTGTAGCTGGCCCAAATAATGACCTTGCCCGACGTCTCCTCGATGCATTCCATAAGTGCGTCCAGGCGATTGTTTTTGATCGGATGAGTTTCACCATCGTCTGTCTTCAGATGCCCACAGCAGATCTGATGTAGCCGAAGAATTTGGGTCAGCGCTGTGGTAGTCGTGGTCAAAGCACCATTGTCCAGCAACGTGAGCGCCGTCTTCTTCATCTGCTCGTAGGCTTCTGCTTGCTCCTCTGTCAACGGGACGTCCCGTTTTGTGTAGATTTTGGGGGGCAGGTCAATGCACTCTTCTTTGGTCACCCGGAATGCAAAAGGTTGCAACTTCTCGTTGAGCTCATCGAGCCTGCGGTAGCCCACCACCTGATTGAACTCCCGTGGGCCAAAGGATCTTCTTGCCATCACGGCGTAGCGATTTTGAAATGCGTAGAAGCTAGTAAAGCCCAGCAAGTCCGGATTGAGGAATGCGCATTGTGTATAGAGGTCCAGGGGGCTCCTTGTAATCGGCGATCCAGTTAGGATGCGTCGATATTTGGTTAGTTTTCCTAGCTTATAAATCGTCTTGGTGCGCTGTGCTGATGGACTCTTAATTGTGGTGCTCTCATCTACAGCCATCAATGCGTTGTGGCACAACAAGAAGCGCTCTGCAAACTTCTTGCCCTTTTCCGAAGAAAACGCTTCCACGTTCATCACAAGCAGGTGCAGCTTGTCGTCGATGTTAAACATCTCATCAAGCGCTTCCTTCTGATGCTTGCGTGGTTGCGGGTTCCATAAAGCCACAGACCACGTTACATGGTCAGGGATGTGCTTTGGCAACTCGAGCTCAGCCCAGTTACGGAACACGCCTTTTGGTGCGATAATCAGCGCACCATTGATATGGCCGTTGTCGTACAACATGCACATGTTGTTGATGAGCATGTAGCTCTTCCCGGTCCCCATGTCAGCAAAAAGCGCAGCTTCATCTTGATCCCAAAAGCGATGGAGATATGCAGCTTGATGCGCATAGGGCGCATTCTTAAAGCGATAGTCATGCATTTTTTATCCTTTCTTGACAGCTTTTCGAAGCTCGTGTATAATTTAACACAGAAAGGAGAATTTTGCATGCCACGAGTTTTCGTGATCCAAGAAACTATGAAGCACAATATCCTCCCGGCGCAAGCTTATGGGGAACTTGTCTTCTTGTTGCCCCCGACGTTTCAGATTTCTTTTTCGCCGGGGCCCATTGTAGTGCGCATGGAAAGACATCTTAGGGGTTTAACCGATGATGACTTTTTATTGCTAATCGGCGATCCTGCTGCCATGAGCGTTGCTGGTGCTCTGGCCGCCAAGTT
>Ga0172363_10004937_pt1 | contig 10768 bp, 4 predicted proteins | sample LakKivs2_kivu2a2_FD_114541 | JGI IMG/M metagenome (GOLD analysis project Ga0172363, IMG submission 114541) | Sediment microbial communities from Lake Kivu, Rwanda - Sediment s2_kivu2a2 | ecosystem: Environmental > Aquatic > Freshwater > Lake > Sediment | place: Rwanda: Western Province, Lake... | reverse complement strand
GCCACCTCCCTACACGACTTGTTAATATTAAATCATGTCAAAAGATAGCCTTTGTTATCAATTATATTAGCCTCTTTGTCTTTTGCTTTTTTATACTTCTTCCCTGCAAGAGAATTATTGCATTATCTATTATCTTCGGAACAGTCTGATTCCAGCTATCATCGAGATACTTATTAAATTGAACTGGCTGACGCATAATATCAAAAGAGAACTCGATTACATCTAAATAGCGATTAACGGATTCATAGGTATTACCAAACAGATATTGAAGCGTATTTGTCTTGTCCATGGGCATGCATAGCGAAGGGAATAGGAAATGAAGACATTTTGAATTAGAAACAAGCCTCCCTGATGTTTGCATTAAGGCCATGCCCTCATATGCGCTTTTTAGAAGCCCCAACAAATCTCTGCCCTTCGCCGGGTCAAAGCTTAGCATAACAATTTCAATCGCTTCATACTTAGGAAGGCAAAATATCATGGCGTTTCTAAAATCATCGAAGTATTTAAGCTTCGCCCCACGACTATTCATGTCCCAAGAAACCAGCGTTGCATACAGCATTTCAAGGCAGTAATTATCCGAAATGAAATTGGCAACTTGGGGATGCTCCCTGCGCAGCTCGATTATCCGTTTATAGAAATACAAACTCGGGCCACTTCGGTAACGTGTGTTGAATTCGGTCATGCGTGAAGTTATTGTCCTTATAATTTCCTCGATCTTGTTCTCGCGATTCGGAATCGTGTCTTTGCTTTTTAACACGGAATGTAATGAGGGTTTCAATAGCAAATCCTGACGTTTCTGCAAATGCACTGCCGAATCCGCTGGACGCGGACAGTGGATTTTAATTTCAGCACGGGCCAGGCGTTTATAAGTTCTACCGAAAATCTCTCGGATCGTCCTTACTAAACTCTCCTCGCTTGCTGCATCACCGAGATTTATTTGAACCCAGACATCATTTAAGCCCGCAAATGAAGCAAATTTAAGATCGCCCTGCCTCAATTTATTAAGTTCAGATTCAAGACTCTCAGTATCAATATAAATGGACCGCTGACCAATTTTGTTTTTCTTTTGAATTTGAGCGCAATTTGGATTAGCATGCTCCGAAATCTTGCCCATAGGATAGTTGATGTATACTGAGAGCATCTACTTAATCATTCCTTTTTGTCGTTTTATCCCAAAATACCCGCATTGGACTTAACGGGGCTCTGCTCAACGGTTAAAATAATCACGAATTATGTCTTTGTACTTCGGTTTTAAAGCGTAGGTATCCGGTTCATCACTTGGCATCTCCAAGCTCTCGTTACTTAGCCTCTGAGCGTTTTTATATATTCCGCTCCTAACTCCAGCAATTGTCCGACCACTAAGGGTTTTTCCTCTCATTTCGCTTAACTTCGCTACCAATTCATTGGAGGAGACTGGCTTGTCTGAGTATGCTAAGATTTTTAGGTAGTTTAGCGTTTTCAAGAACTTCCTTTCCTCCAGATCTTGGAGATATTTTACTATTTGAGAGCGATCCCATTCTCTCTCTTCGGCCATCTCGCCCTCATCTTCCTCTTCAGCAATTTCTTCAGTTTCTGGCCCTTCTTCAATATCCACCTCCTCAGCTACGTCTTCTTCTTCTGGCTCTACTTTCCACCTATCAAGAGCCCAATCGACAATCTCCATTCTTCTTTCTAATAATTCCTTTTCAGTCCAATCTTCCCACCTTGCCAGCATCCGTTCTTGAAACATGTTTGAGTTCCAATAACCCTTTGTTCCCGGTTTGCCTTTCTTATCAAGAAAAGATTTGTTTCCATAAGAAGAGTTATCCAACGTTAAGGTCAGGTTTCCAATGTCATGAAGATATTTCTGAATTTGTTGTTGTGGCTCCCATCTCTTTTTCCAGTATTCATTGGATGCATCTTGAGGCAAGATATGTTCAATTGTCTCTTTCTTATCTTTCTTCTGGACCTGTTCCCAGGGAAGCTGAACGGCTCTGCCTTTCGCCAAATGCTCCTCGTATTCGTATAAAAAATATTTCAATCCAGAGAACTCATACCAATTCTTTCGGCCTAACTCAAATTCGGCGACATAATCCTTGTCGGGGGAATATTCTAACAACTTGCTTTTAATTCTCCTTAGCATTCGTTCCGGCTTAATCTCAGAACAAAAAAGTTCGTTTCCCCTCTTGAGCAAAGATGCTTGACCTGTGTTCGATCGTCTCTCGTGAAGACGGAATATTCGGAATGCATATTTTTCTATAAGGTCAAGTGCTCTCTCGTACAATTCATAATCGTGTGGATATTTTAGACGCAAAGCTATCAATATGGGCAAAAAAGGCGATATGTTGCCGATACGAAGCAATTTCTCGGACTTCTGGATGAGCCTGCTCCGTACCTCTGGGTTATCAGCGTATTCGTTAAAAGCAGTCCTTCTCTTTGGTGCCATCACATCACAATAAGCCGTGCAAGAATTTTCTAATAGTTTTATGTAGGCCTCTATTTCGCTAAGAAGCCAATCGTGTTTGCCACTATAATTCTTAAGATTGAACTTTTCCTTCACAGACCTATATCTTTCCCAATATTTTGGGTGGGGATCATAAGCCATCAGCCAAGAACTCCGCAGGAGCTGGTCCTCATCGATCTCGTTCGAGAATTCGCTGGCTTCCATCAGATCTTCCAAAATAGAGGCCCAGACTCTATTAATCTTTTCATCCAGCTCCTCAGCTGCCTTTGGTTCAAGCCTCTTAGCCAGATAGATTAGATAGTTCTTAACCTTTTCCATTTCGGAAAGCGGTTTGCCACGATTATTCATGACTTCAAATATAACCCCCACATCCGTTTCTTCCTTGACTTTGTACATGGTAAATTCGAGCGCATTCGTTATCTTTGTCATCAAGTTAAGCAAATAGGTTTTAAATTCGTAATTGGAGGCTCTTTTTTCCTGCAAATATCCATAAAAGAATTTCTTCGCCTCGAATAACATTTTGTGCGATTGGATATTCCAGCCGTCAATCTCAGGGATTTCGGAAATGATATTTTTAAAATAATAGTTATGGCAATGCTCGTTTAGGATAAGCCGAGGCCTATCTCTTTTCTCTATATCCTTTAACATTACATATTTCTTCCTGATTCCCAAGTAAAGGTTTTCGTGATCCCCAATCGCCCTAAAATGCTCGGCAATGCAATGCAATAAAATAACCAGACTTGTTAACCGCTGCTGACCATCAACAATATTGAATGTTTTGAGAGAAGCTCCGTCTTGATCTGTTACGGGCTCCGCATCTTCATCCACATGAAAAATCAAGGTTCCCAGAAAGTGTTTTTTCCAAGGTGGCAATTCATCTATGTCCTCGATCAACTCACGACATTGCCGCTCTTCCCATGAGAAATTGCGCTGATAGTTTGGAACGCGAAATATTTTGTCGGAAAAAATCTCTTGGATCGTAAACACATTTTCCATCGGCTCCTCCTCAGAGGGTCTGATTTAGGGCGGACATTGCCCGGCTCTAAAAGCTGACGTCTATGTCAATCCCAGGCTTTTTATGGCAGCGGATTGCGGATCGCCATAGAATATTGGATCAACCCGTTCAACTATATCCCCTGACACTTCGAGGAAATTCCTCTTGTTTTCTAAAGGAATCAACGCTCGCCTCGCCCCGTTTTCCATAGCAATTTGAAGTGGCTCAGCCAGGGAATAAACCGCTTTTATATTCCCCGTGATACTCAGATCTCCCAGGATCACGAGCCCAGGTGCAACTGGGGTTTTGCGTAGTGCTGAAACCAACGCCACAAGAAAGCCCACACCCGCCTCACAAGCCACACGATTTCCCAAAAGGTCGATGACCTCAACATGCATGTCTGTCGTATCGAACACGCTGCCAAGGCCCATCTGGACCTTGTGGCCCAGAAGGTATCCAAAGGCCCTATTCAGGCAATTCCTCATGGTTGTATCAATCCCGCCGGCCGTTTTTAGCTTTCCTGTTCCTGCCGATATGCCTACCTCTACTCGATACAACCCCGCTTTACCCTCATCGTTAACGGCCGCAGCATAGACTGATCCCGGCGCAAGCGGGTCCGTCGAGATCAACGCCCTCCCTCCTTCTTCCGGCACGCCAACATATCGTTCCTCAGCCGTTTCATGGTCCCGGTAGGAAAACGATGTCTGGTGGAATTCGAAAGAACCCATTTTCTTAAGTTGTTCCTTGACCCTGCGCCGGCCTTCTAGTGCCATCTCAACCAATTCCGCTAGCTCAGCCTTCGTAAATTCGCTATGGGGGTAAACCAGTTTGACCAGCCCAGACACTGTTTTCCTTACCGCCTTAACATCGCGAGCATTAAGATGCGCACCAAGTGAAAAATGCCGGTCGATCACCTCGGTGAAGTTTTGCTTTCGCAACTCCCGGAAAGCCTCCGCAAGATAGTCCACGACAAAACCCAGATGGCCTGTAAAGAACTCGATCCTCATCTTGGGGATTTCCCAGCCAGGAAGGTAATAATGGAGCCGGTCAAGAAAGGCCAGGTCGTCGCGGATGACCTCGGGCATGGGAACGAACAAATTGGATGTCCGGACCATCGTCTCAACGGGCTGATTCGTATTTCCAAAGAAGGCCATCGACGCTTTTCCGATAAGCGCTTCTTTTCCGCGGGCGAACGTACCGGATTCGCAATACGTTTGCAGGGTAGAGACCACTTCTTTTGGCATTTTTTCCATATCGGCGACTTCATCAAAGCCAACCGCATCCCATAGTCCGACAAGGCCGATCTTATTGGTAGCCATGTTATAGAACAGGTTAGCAACAGTTGTCGGCCCGGTAAGTAGGATGGTATACGGACTCATCTCCTGGTAACCATATGATTTTCCAGTCCCCCTGGGTCCGAGCTCCACAAGATTATAATTCGTCTCGCATAGCGGGATGAGCCGAAGCAGAAAGAGAAGCTTGAGCCGCCGGCTGAATTGTTCCGGCTCCAATCCCATTCCCCTGAGCAGGGCATCTACCCATTCTTCTGAGGAGAACCTCGCCCGCCCTTCACAGTAAGCCTTGAAATCGAAGGAAGCAATCTGGATGGGAGTTAGCTTTTCGATCCAGAAAGGACTCTTCTTTCCCCTAGCTTCTTCATCGTACTGATGGCGGATCTCGACCTCGGCCCAAATGCCTCCCATAAGTAGCCGGTCATATTCCCTTGTGAAGCGCTCGGGGACATGGACGTACTTGTGCCCGAAATTTACAAGCTCCGCCCAGTACTTATCATCCTCGGCTAGATAACGGACTTTGACCTTGTCGATAAAAACATGCTTTCCCCTCTCCTTGACGAGCGCCTGGGCCTTGTTGCTCTCCTCCGGCCGGGCGAAATTCTCGGCCAGCGTCCTATTGACAACTCTCATCCCCGCTTCAATAGCCGCCTCATCTTCGGTAGCGCAATACTTTCCAAGCAGATATTCAAGGACGAAAACGGGAACATTCGCGCCGACCTTGACTTTTCGGACGAGGTCCTTTCGAACGATCTTCCCGGCAAAGACATCAGATAATTTTCTATCCAATGCGTCCATGCGCATCCTCCCATTTTCGAAAACTCATATTGTTAACTCAACGGGAATGTCTTTGATTGAATCAAGGACTAATTGACTCTCAACGTCGACGACCTGGATCGTTAAACGCGAGGGAACCGTCCCTCTCTGAAGCATCAATGTGACCACATTGGGCTGTCCGGGCCTGACGACTATTTCGTTTCTGCTTTCATCATAGTCATATCCCGCTGCGACTGTCTTTCCGATTTCCTCTTTATCGGAAACAACCTCGACTCGGACCCGCCGTCCCTCTTCTTGAAAGATCCCGCCTGCCTCGGCTTCCACAATCACTGTGAATATTCGGTTTGTGATTTTACCCTTGGCCATAGAAACCTTGACGCCCAAAACAGATTTGGCCGCCGCAGCTATGCCTTTCGTCTTAATAACGAGAACTGGAACGATATGCTCCTGGGGCGAGATTCCACCATGGAAATAGCTCCCGACGCCCCCCTTGACCTTGAACACTCCAAGGCCTCTGGGAAAAGCAAATTCTAATGTTCCGCCCAGCCCGAGGTCATCGGCTTTGACTCGGAGAAAACCCTCTGCCGACATCCCGCCCAGCCCGATCCATGCCCTTGGATGCAGCTCTAGTGTATCACCGCCGGGTCCGTCCATTGCCATCCCGGGATCCAAAGAATCTACAAGGTGAAATCCATGGTCCGCTACCACCACAAACCACCTAATTCCCGCCCTCGCCAACGAACGAATGGCACGTCGAAGTTTACCCGGAATACCTTCAATATAAATCCTGGCATCCTCTTCTTCTCCGGCTTCCTCCCCCATTCGGTCGATTTCCTGGGAAGTAACGATAATGAGCTGTGCCGACTCGATCTCCTTCTTCCGCTTGGGGGTCAGCTTGAGTGTTTCCCCTAAACGGAATGACACTACGCTTACATTAGCCTTTTCCTTAAGCCACTCCAACCGAGCCTGCCGTGAGATAAGTGGGTGTCCCTCAATCAAAACATTGATCCCCCCGCTCTTTCTTTCTACCGCTATCCCGTTCTCCGATCCAGGGAGAAGCGCCGCCATCCCCACCATGGTAATTCCAGGAAGCTGTCCGAGACAGGGCTCGACTGTCCCCTCGTAATCTTTATCCATTCCTTCAAGTACCTCGGCCGCCATCTCATACCTGAGTGCATCGACAAGGAAGTAAGCTATCTTTTCCTTCTTATCGATAAGCGGCCTGACAACATCCTTAAAAACAAGAAACTGAGGTCTGAATCGGGTAGGACCGAATTCACGTTGCAGAGCGGCATTCGAATAAGCAAGGCTCATCTCCTGCAACACTTCTGTATAGCGTGTTTTTACCAGATTAATCGCCTTCTCTACTCCAGCCGCGGTGGATTCCATCATTTCGAGCCCTGCGTAGCGGCTCTCCATTATACGATAAAAACGGTCAATCAACATCCATGGTTCGGCATGGAGGGCATAGGCTTTGACTAAGTCCTCGAGCGTTGGCTTTTGCTTTTTCAGATCTTTCGTAATTTTGTTTGCTTTCCTTAACACTTGCGCCGCCGCGTCGAGCACCTTCCATTCTATTTGGAAATGAGGTATTTCCTTTACCCAGAATAGCTGCAATCTGACATTGATTATTTCCAGGGCTCCGTAAGGATCTCCTTCGGCAAGTTTGAGAGCGGCCTTCCCAAGCCAGAGCCTATCAATCCCGGAAAATGTTTCATTCCCCAAAAGCATATCGAGAGGAATTTCCAACTCGGCAAGATTTATCTCTTTCTCAACGGCCGCGGCGGCATGGCAATAGAACACTTTCAAATCAATCCGGTTCCGCCAAATCCGACATATCTGTCGGATAAGATCCAAAACCGGAGGTTTAGTAGCTCGAGGAAGGCGGCTGAGCCGCTCGGGCATGGCACTTTCTGCCATATCTGCAAGGAACTCATTCAAAAGGAGGTAACGGCGCAGCGCTTTCCTCACATCTTGAACTTCTTTATCCTTCAAGCCTTCAAGCTCTAGTTCGCTTTTAATAAGTTCGACAAGCTCTGGCAGAGCGTTCTTCTCAATAATAGCCTCGTCTTTCGCGTCAGAAGCCGCGAATTGCAGAAAAATCTCATCGACCGAGAGTGGGCCGAAAACCACCTGAAGAAGACCTGAGCTCGGCTGGCCGGCCTCGTCGGCGATCCGGTCAAGTTCTTCAATAGTCAGAAGTCCATCCTCGGCCTGCCTGGCCAAGTGTTTCGCTTTGGCAGGCGCGATCTTGCTGAACACGCGCTCAACAGCCAGGCTCAATTTTGTGTTGCACTCCAGGCGAGGAGCGCCCGGCTCCATAACAATTCCGGCGGTCTCGGCTTCGATTAAGGCGTAGTCTGTTTCGCCTCTTGCCAACGGAACATAAATGACAAGCTTAGGAGGGATATCCGCGTCAGGCTTGATCCGACCCTGATCATCGATGAATTCAAGAAAAGGCTCGATTTTCTCCCGCAGCCTAAAGAAACCGTCGTCATAGGAAACGACCGGCACATCGCCGAAGCTCAATTGAGGGAGCAGTCGAGAGAATACCTTTTCGGGATCATACCAGACGACAATCCCCCGCTCGTCTATCTGCCTTTTAATGAGCCCTAAGACCTCTTCCGTTATCTTTCCCATGATCTAAGCTCGTCCTTATTGGTTATCCACCGGGCTCCTTTTTTTTCTTCTGCCCTTTTCTTGACCTGTCTCTTTTTCGGCGGGCGGACAAAGCTCCTCAAGTCCATGGGCGATGGCGAAAGACCGGTTGGTCTTGCACTTTTCCCTAACCCTTTCCGGCCAGTATTCCATGGCCTGCTGTGCCCAGTCGTATTCACCTTCTTCAAGCTCCGTCCAGGCCTTTTCGGTCTCAGGCCAAGAGGGAAGAAGTTGATGAAGCGGAGCCGCATTGAGCAGAACCCCATCATCAATATAAGGCACATACCCTTTTTCAGCGACCGCCCTAAGCCGTTTGGAGAACTCCCGGAGGTCATCGCCGAGTTCTCGGAGCCAGTCGATCTCCTTTCTTACCGACCTATCAGTCTCAGAACGAAGTCGAAGATCGTCAGCCCGTTTATCCGCCATCCTCAACCGGGGTTCGACGATATTGTTCCTGATATGGAAAAGTGTATCCCGGGTAAACCTTTCATGGAATACCCAGACGGTGTATAGCCGACCGGGTGATTGAAGCGGCCAGTAGACCGGCCTTTTCCTGTAGAGCTGGAAATGATACTTCCAAAATGAATCCTTAGGTGATCCGCTGAATCGGCCAAACCAATCCCGCAAGAGCTCCAGAGGATCGCCGTTCCCAAGCGCTGTCTTCACCCGAGAGGATGCTTCCTTCTCGCCAAGTATCACTTCGAGTATTTTAAGGCAACGCTCGGCCAAATCGAGAGGTTGATCGGGATCATTGACCAATATGCCATCGGTGTTAATTAGGGGGTTGAGCGCATTTATGACTTCAGGCCCGAAATCCCCCCGGCCCAGTCCTTCAGGATTTCCTAGCTCGAACCGGCCAATGGCAATCCCTGCCGCATAGGATATCCAACTCAATGCCCACTCTGAGGTGTCGACCGCTCGAACTTCTCCTTCGGCTTCCTCCTCGTCTGAAGATGAATCTTCGTTCTCCCTGGTGTTATCCTGGACGCCAGAGGCACTCGCCAACTCTCGATCGATGATTTCAAGGTCCTCTTCCGACAGACCATAGAGTCTGGAAACCTCATTATCAACTTGTTCTTCTAATGCCGCGAGTTCTTTTCTTCGGAAATCTGCTTCTTCAAGGTTCAATAGAGGATGCACAAAATCATACGTGATCTCGCTTTCGCGGCTATCCTGTTTTTTAAGCTCGATGCATCTGTTGACAAATTCGACTATCTTTTCATTTCGCTCGGCAGGCACGGGCAACCGCTCGATATCACCGACCTGGTAATTAATGGTAGGATTTAGGGCCGATAAAATAAATTTAGCAGCTCGAGAGTTAAGCAACGCTAGAATCATTTCGATGAGGTCTTCAGGTGGAAAGCAAGTCATTCCGGCAACGTCAAAAATGAACCCACCCGGTGAAAGCCGAGCAGCAAATCCCTTTGAACTTATGAGGCTCCACGTGACCCCCCGGCGGAAGTAGTAATCTGGGTTCCTAATAACTGACGTCGGCCGAAAAGCGTATAACTCAGCTCCATCATCATGCCAATTTAATACGAACTCTTGATTCCCATACCAAGCGGAAGGCGTTCCGCCCTTCATATATGGAAACCAACTTAATCCACTATTCTTAGCTTCATTGCCATTCCTCTTATTAAAGCCAATCCTTGATGTGCCGCCTTCCCACCAAGCACGCAAGAATCGCGTGTTATCAGCTGTCGCAAGTCCCTGCCTTGGCTTGGCCACTTCCTCGATTTTCCGGAGCTTCCTAAATAGACCTCTCAGCTTTTCCGGCATCCAATACACCCAGGGCTTCCCGGGGATGGGATCGAAATCCTTCTGTTTATAATGAAATACCTTAGGATGTTGCTGGCCGGAACGAAGAGCCTTAAGAGTGCTTTCGAATGTCGCACGCTTCGCTTCAGCGTCACGTTCATGAACCAGACGGAAATACGTCCCAACGCTGTTTTCTCTTTTTTGTTCATCGGCTTCCCGGCGAAGGACAAAGGCGGCTGTATCAACTCTTTCGGCGAAGAGATGATAGTCATATTGAGATAGCGTTTCGATAGAGATAAGATTTAGAAGCCGCTCTCTGAAATCCTCGTAAGTCATAATAAACATAAAAGACTGTCCTGTTATCATGCCTATAAAACCACTTCCAGAATTAAGCTCAATACTTCTCATTACGAAAGCAGCAAAAAGGTTCCTTTTTGACTCTGGATATTCTTTCTCTAAAGCAGCCTTCAGAACAGGATTGAAATCCCTGCTATCGATATATGGAGGATTAGTTGCAACAACGTCATATCTATGTTGCACCAAGCGTATAAATCGCAGGCCCTTAGCGGCTTCCGCGGCAAAATGGGCCGGATCCTGGCCGGCCTCCCGCGACCGTCGGACGAACTCATCAAGTCTCTTTAATATCTTGTCCTCCAGCAACTCGAAGAACTCCGCCATCCTTTCCTGTGTCTCGAATGTCTCGTAGGAAATATCAGGAAAACGCAGATCCTTTTGTTGAGGTTCGACCTTTGCTTTTTTCCGCTCTTCCTCTATTAACCCTCGCAGATCCTCCTCTGGCCTTATCAAACTGCCAAGATTGTCGCTGTCTCTGAGTTTCTCGGCCAT
>Ga0172363_10004935_pt1 | contig 10769 bp, 14 predicted proteins | sample LakKivs2_kivu2a2_FD_114541 | JGI IMG/M metagenome (GOLD analysis project Ga0172363, IMG submission 114541) | Sediment microbial communities from Lake Kivu, Rwanda - Sediment s2_kivu2a2 | ecosystem: Environmental > Aquatic > Freshwater > Lake > Sediment | place: Rwanda: Western Province, Lake... | reverse complement strand
TTATTTGTTATTCTATGTTGCAATAATGCTTAAATATTTCTCATTTAGATTAAGTTTATGGATATAGAAGAGGACTGGTAAAATGGACTCAGAAGCAGTTATTTTTGATTTGGACGGCACATTAATTTACACCCCCCTGTTTATAGACGCATGATAGTTGGAAGCGCGCTAATTACTTTTAATGTAAGAACGACTAATCAGATTATTGATGACTTTTGGTTTTTATCAGATGAAGACAGGGATAGGATTATAAAAAAAATTTGGAGATTAGACTCTGATAACCAGTTTTGGCCTGCTTTTAGAGCACAGGACACTTCAGATTCAAGAGAACACTGTGTTGAGGCTTATAATGATACAAGCATACTCTCTTTATTAGAGGAAAGAGGAATAAAAACAGGAATTGTTACTTCAGCCCCTTCTCATATAATCGATTTAGAGCTTAGTTTATTAAATCATAATTTTGATGCTGTTGTAAGAGCCCAGGACGGAGTTAAGCAGAAGCCAGACCCAGACGGTTTAATGAAATGCATTGGCAAGCTGGGTGTTAATTCTGATAAGACTTTTTATGTTGGGAACAGCATAGATGATATGAAAATGGCAGGAAATGCAAAAGTTCGCGGCATATTTCTGGACAGAGGAGAGTATAATTTCAGGAAAGTAGAGGCATATTTAACAATCGGTTCTTTAGAAGCTTTGAGGGTTATTGTTTAATCTTTCTCCAATTCATTCAGATATTCCTTGATCCTTTCAATTGTCTGGGGAACAAGGAAGTTCTCAATTTTGTTTACAAAGATATCTTCTAGAGTAGAAAATTCAGAAATGTTATACATATTATTTTTCTTTTCTATAAGCATTAAGTCTCTTAATCTTTTTAACTGCCTTCTTATGTTGCTTTCTGCTATTCCTTTCATTTCAAGGGAATGTTTCTTTCTTAATTCTTCCACCTTACTTTTGATTTCATCGCTGTTTAAGGATTTTTTTTCTTTGCTGGATTCTATTAAAATCATCAAAATGTCGACGATAACATCCCTGCTATCGCCAGGCTGCAGCAAGCCAAGGCTGAGGCAGATTTTTTTAACAAGCTCTCTTTTATCTAAGTCATAAGGCTTTTCGTATTTTCTAAGAGTTATCTCGCTTAAAGCTATATCTTTCACCATCGTTTTATATTTTAGTTCAACTCCTCTTTTATATATCTTAAAGCATATAAAAACTTATAAATCTATTCATTATACTTTTAAAATGGAAAGAGAGAGCGCTTCAGAATTAGTTCATGAAATATTTAATGAAAATCCGGTGTTTAGAGCTATTGATAGAATTAAGGATAATTCTGTTTATCTGGCAGCTTCTGTTTTAGCTTTGGGAGCTGGAGTTTACGAAATCGTACATCACATTATAAAACCAATAGCAGAGGCAGTTTATTCTGCAGGATGTAAGTAAGATGGAACTAGTTGCATTATTATCATCTGGGAAAGGGACTTGGGGGCAGGTTTCTGGGCTTGTCAAACAGCAGGAGTGGGATAATGTAATTCTTGTTGGAGACAATTTTGCAAGAAAATTCACAGTTGAGAAAAAGCATGAATTTGTTGAGTTTAGGCAGGATAACATTGTCAGAATGAAGCAGGAGCTTCTTGAAAAACTAAAGCCAATTGTAAAAGGAACAGAAGTTGCATTAAGCATAGCAAGCGGAGATGGAAAAGAGCACATGGCATTAATCTCTGCCCTCCTTTCAGTGCCGGTAGGAATACGCTTTACAGCATTGACAAAAGAAGGGGTTATCTTTATGTGATGCCCTGTAAGGGGCATCCATGCGCGAATTGTTCAAATACCCAGATGGGGGGTGGACAAAAAATAATTCGGATCTTGGGCGAGGCATGGAACTTGCTGATATTCACATCCCATCCTGAGAGTTGCTGTCATAGCATAATTTTTTATATTGAGTTTTCTTAGGAAAAATATGGCACAAGAACAGCTATATGGAGAAGCATTGGCAAGAAAGTATATTAATGAGCATTTAGAAAGAACTGGTTGGAAACTTCTTAAACAAGGAGATAAAGTTCCAAGTTCGGGAAATTATGCTCTTCCAGAGTTAGAAGTTAATGGCAAATTTGCAGATTATGCTCTATATATTGATGGTAAACTTTGGGCAATTGTAGAAGCTAAGAAAGAGGGATGTGAAAGTGTCGAGCATGCACTTGTTCAAGCAATAGAAAGGTATGCCAATCCTTTAAGAATAAATTATGTTTATGCTGCAAACACTAAACTTGATAGATATCAAAATACAATCATTAATTTAATTTTTAGAGATTTAAGAGTAGAAGATTCTAAGCATCATGAATTATTTACTTTTCACACACCAAGAGCATTAAAATTATTAGAAACATACAATATCCAAAAATCAAATGAGCAACTTGTCTCAAATTTTACACAAGCAGGAGAAAAAGGTTTGAGATATTACCAATCTGAAGCAATAAACCAAATAGATAGGGCATTAAAAAATAAAAAGCAAAAAATGCTTATTCACATGGCAACAGGAACAGGGAAAACTTTTACAATTGTTTCTGCAATTTTTAGATTTCTATCAACAAATCCTAAGAGATTTAAAAGAATTTTGTTTTTAGTAGATAGAAGAGAGCTTGCAGACCAAGCAGTCACAGCTTTTGCTACTTATGATGCTCTGCCTGGAAAAAAATTTGATGAAATATACGAGGTTTATTGTGATAGGATACCTCCTGAAGAAGAATCTAAGGTAAGATATAATTCTAAATTAATGCAAGCTTCTAAACTTGCTGCACCAAAAGAAGGAGATGCCCATGTATATGTCACAACAATACAAAGACTATACCAGCAGATAACAGGAAGAAGTGCTTTTGCTAATGAAGAGGAAGAAGATGAAATGGAATGGGAAGATAAACCAATTGAATATAATTCCAAAATTCCAATAGATGCTTTTGATTTAATTATTTCAGATGAGTGCCATAGGTCTATTTACAATCAGTGGGACATTGTCTTAAAATATTTTGATGCTGTTCAAGTAGGATTAACAGCTACTCCAACTGCAAGGACTTTTGCTTTCTTTGATAGAAATTTAGAATATGCATATCCTCTCAAACAAGCAATTGAAGACGGATATTTAGTAGATTATGATGTTATTAAAATAAACACCAAATCAACTGGAGAAGATGCCTACATCCCTAAAGAACAAAGATACTTAATAAAAGACAGGCAAACAGGGTTAACAGAAGAAGAGTTTGCAGAAGAAGACATAAAAATTGATGCAGAAAAATTAGAAAGAGATTTAACAGTGCCAGATAGATTAAGAAGAATTGCTAAAGAATTTAAAAAATATTATAAAGAAGGACAGAAAACTTTAGTCTTTGCAAAACACGATAATGATAAAGTAAGCCATGCTGATGCTTTAGTTAATGCTTTTAGGGAAGAGTTTGGATACGGTGATGATAAAGTATTCAAAATAACTTATAAATCTGGAAAAGACAACAAAACTTTAATAAAAAAGTTTAGAAACTCTTTAACAGAGGCTTGGATTATTGTTACAGTGGACTTATTATCAACAGGAGTTGATATCCCAAAAATCGAGAATATAATATTTGATAGGGTTGTTAAATCAAGAGTTCTTTTTGAACAAATGATGGGTAGAGGCACAAGATTATGCAAAGAAATAAGCAAAACCCATTTTAGTGTTTTTGATACTTTAGGAGTTTGTGAATTACACAAAAAATTAGGAAATTCTTCGTTTGATGAAGATTACTATGAGCCTTCAAAGTATTTATCAACAAGAAAAGTAATAGATAAAATTTACAGAGGAATTAGAAAAGAGTATTACATCGAAAAGTTAGTAAAAAGATTACAAAGAACTGCAAAAAAATTGCCACCAATAGCAATTGATGAATTTGCAGTTTATCCAGAAATTTCTAATGGAGACTTGGGAAAATTTGTCTCATCATTAAAAGAGAATCTTAAAAAAGATTTTAGAAAACATTTTCAGATATTCAAGGATGATGCTTTTTTAGATTTATTAGACAAATGGTCTAAATATGATGCTAAAAAAATGTTAATTGCAGAAGATTACATAGACGAGTCTACTTCAGAGCAATATTTTAGAACAATTAACGGAGAAAATCTTAAACCAGATGAATATATAGGCTCGTTCATAAGATGGGTAAAAGCTAATGAGAACAAAATTGATGCATTGGAGATAATTAAAAACAGACCAAAAGAACTTAATTTAAGGGATTTAAAACAGCTTTCTAAGGATTTGAGAAGAACACCTGAAGTATTTTCTATAAATAAATTAAATAAAGCCTTAGAATTATCTTCTAAAGAAAAATTAAAAGAACACTCAAATAAAGTTTTAGACCAAGTTTCAGAATTATTGTCTTATATTAAATATGCTGAAGAAAATAAATTTTTATCATTGCAAGAAAGAGTTGATTTGGCAGTTATTAAATTTGTTTCTTCAAATAACTTATCAATAGAACAGCAAAAATGGCTTGAGGTAATTAAAAACTTTGTTATTACAAACTTAAAAATAACAAAGAGGGATGTAAATGATTCAATTGTGTTCAGAAGAATTGGAAATTTTGAAAGTGCAAACAAGCTTTTTAATAACAAACTTGAAATGCTTATGGAAAAATTAAATGAAGCTATTATAAATGGAAAATCAAAATGACAGACATAGGACAAAAAATATGGCATTTTTGCCATACGCTTAGAGACGAAGGAATGAGTTATGGAAATTATATAGAGCAACTTACTTATTTATTATTTTTAAAGATGGCTGCTGAAAAAGATGTAGATATTCCAAAAGGGTGCACTTGGAACGATTTAATAAAAGAATCAGGCGAAGAATTAATGAACAGATATGAAAGTATTTTAGAAAAGCTGTCTAAACACGATGGTGTTTTAGGAGATATATTTGCAAATGCTAAAAATTTATTTAGAAAGCCAGTAGGTTTAAAGAAAATAATTGATATGATTAATGAAATTGATTGGGCTTCTATTCCTGTTGACCAATTAGGAACAATTTATGAAGATTTGCTACAAAGATATGCAGAAGAAAAGAAAGGCGGAGCAGGGCAGTATTTTACTCCCCGCCCAGTTATTAAGACAATAGTAGAGGTTATGAAGCCAACAAAAGAAATAATAATTCACGACCCTGCCTGCGGAACAGGAGGTTTTTTAATTGCAGCTTATGAATATATTTTAAACAAGCTTGGTGGAAGAATTGACCCCGATGATGAAACTAAGTTAAAATATTCTACATTTACTGGACAAGAACTAGTTTTAGAAACAAGAAGGTTATGCATCATGAATCTATATCTTCATGGAGTTCATGATGGAATAAGATATGGCGATAGCTTATCAGAAAAAAGAGAAGCAGAATGGGATATGGTTTTAACAAATCCTCCATTTGGAACAAAATCTGGTGGAGAAACACCAAATAGACCAGATTTTAATGTAGAAACAGCAAATAAACAACTTAATTTTGTTCAACATGTTATGTCTGGATTAAATCAAACTGGAAAAGCTGCAATGGTTTTGCCAGATAATGTTTTATTTGAAGAAAACTCTGCAAAAGAACTAAGAAAAATATGGCTTAAGGGATTTAATGTTCATACAATTTTAAGGCTTCCAACTGGAATATTTTATAAGCCAGGAGTTAAAGCAAATGTTGTTTTCTTTGAAAAAGGAAAACCAACAAGAGATATATGGGTTTATGATTTAAGGACTAATAAAAATTTTACATTAAAAGAAAACCCTCTCAAAGAATCTGATTTTGGTGATTTTATAAAATTATATCCGACAAGAAAAGAAACAGAAAGGAGTAAATTATATTCTATAAAAGAAATCGCTGAAGAAAGAGATTTTAATTTAGATTTAAAATGGCTTAAAGATGAAAACCTCATTCAAGAATACAAAGACCCTTCTGTTATTCTCAAACAAATTAAAGATGCTGAATCCATAATCCAAGACGAAATTAAGAAAATTGAGGGAGTATTAGAATGAATAAAGAATCATCTCTAAGTTTAACAAAAGAAGAAACTGAAGCTATTTATAAAATGATTAAAGAATATGAAAAAAATGCCCCTGAAAGCGACAAGGAGTATTATGATGATTATTATGACACTTATGAAAAACCAATAAAGAAAAAGATAATCAAATCAATTTTAATAAAGGTTAGTAATAACTTACCAAAAAATCAAAAAGAAGAAATTGACAAAGACTTTCTAAGACAGAAATACCATACTTTCAGTAACAATATAGATGAAAAAGTTTATTCTGTTATTGAAAAAGCATTTTCGCAATTGAAAACTATTGAGATAAGTTATTTTAATATAGATAGTGCAGAATTTAGCAAGAGAAAATTAGATGTTTACTATAAATCAAGAAGATATATAATTGGTTATTGCCATTTAAAAAAGGAAATAAGAAAATTTAGAACAAGTAGAATCGCCTCTGCTAAATTAATCAATGAGTTTTATAAAATACCTTCAGATTTTGATAAAAATAATTATTAAAAATGATAGAAAAAAATATTGAGATTAACGAAGAAAAACTTAATGAATTAGAAAAACAAACAAAAGATAAATTTACAAAAAAGTTAATTGAAGATTTAAAAAAACAAACCAAATCGCCAAACGAACCAGAGATGTTTAAAATGCTTAATTTTGAGAGGATAGTTAATTTGATTGAACATGAAAATAAAAGGGAGAAACTAAATGAATTCAAGAAAAACAGGTATAAAAATATTGCTTATAACTTAAGAATATCATTAAGGGGTAAAAAAAGAGATTTATTATTAAACGGAGAATTTTTATTAAGCGATATCTCTGGCATGATTCAAAAAGAGTTTGATTTAGAGCCATTTCATTTATACGAATTTCAAATAGGTAAATATAAATTTGGTCCAGAGTGTGATGAATGGCAGGATATTTTTGATTCATTAGATGATTATAAATTGGGTTCTGCAATTTCTATTGCTGGATTAAACAAAGGAAGTAAATTCAAATTCCTTTATGATTTTGGAGATAAAATTCTATTTGATATAGAAATTGTGGATATTAAAAAATTAAATTTGGATTTAAAATGAGTAATGATAATGGGTTAGTAGATGAGTATGAAAAACTTGAAGTTCAAAAGAAAGAAATAGAAACAAAAGAAGCAGAATTAAAAAATAAGATTGTTGAATTAGCAAAACAAAAAAATACAGGAGTTTTATTTGGAAATCATAAAAAATGTTTTATTAAAGAGTATGATAAAGTTATTTTTCCTGAAGACAAAGCAAAGATAATTGAACTTATAAAGAAAAATGGGCTATACGAAAGATTTTCTTCATTAAATTATCTTAAATTAAGTCCTGCAATCATCAAGCAAGAAGTTTCTAAAGAAATTATAGAGCTAACTAAACAAGAGAAAGCCTTTAGGCTTTCTTTTAGAGATATTGAAAAATGAAACAACAAACACAAATGCAAAATAATTTAACAGAATGGGGAGAAGTTGAGCTTCAAGATTTAGTAGAAGCTTTAGAAAACGGGAGTAGACCAAAAGGAGGGGTAAAACATATTACAGAAGGTGTTCCGAGTTTAGGTGCAGAAGCCCTAAACTCAAATGGAAATTTTAATTTTGATAAGATTCGTTACGTTCCAAAAGAATTTTTTATATCTTTAAAAAAAGGAGTTATAAGAAAAGAAGACATCTTAATAGTGAAAGATGGGGCTACAACTGGAAAAGTTTCTTTTGTTGATGAAAAATTTCCTTTTAGAGAATCTGCTGTCAATGAGCATGTTTTTATTCTAAGACTTAACAATAAAAAATGTCTCCAAAAGTTTATGTTTTATTATTTATTTTCAAAAGAGGGTAACGATAGATTAATGAATAATTTTCAGGGAACTGCACAAGGTGGAATAAACACCCAATTTATTTATAACTTTACTATTCCTCTTCCCTTCCCTTCAGACCAACAAAAATCATTAAAAATTCAGCAGCAAATTGTAGTTAAGCTCGATGCTTTCTTTGAGCATTATAACAAGCTAAAAGAACAAAAGCAAATAGCAAAAGATAATTATGAAAAGATTCTGCAAAGTGCGATAAATAGCTTCTTAATAAAAGGCGATTATGAAAAAGAAAGATTTGGTAATATTTGTATAATTAATCCTTCAAAATCTGAAATAAAAGATTTGAGTGAAGACTTAGAAGTTTCGTTTATTCCTATGTCTAATGTTGACGAAACTGAAGGAAATATTAAAGCATTAGAGGTTGAAAAATTAAAAGATGTAAAGAAAGGATACACTTATTTTAGAGGGGGGGATGTTTTATTTGCAAAAATAACTCCTTGCATGGAAAATGGAAAAGTAGTGATTGCTAAAAATCTAAAAAATAAAATAGGATTTGGCTCAACAGAATTTCATGTTATTAGACCAAATGAAAAGATATTGGCTGATTATATTTTTTATTTTTTGAGGCAACCATCATTTAGACAAGAAGCAAAAATGAATATGACAGGAACAGCAGGACAATTAAGAGTTCCTTCAGATTTTCTTGAAGACTATGAAATACCTCTTCCTTCAATTGAAAAGCAGAAAGAGATAGTAAAGGCATTAAACAAAATTAAGGAAAACTATAAAACTCTTCTCCAACAACAATTTTTGATTGATAAAAAACTAGAACAACTGCCAAAGGCAGTTTTATCAAAGGCATTTCGGGGTGAGTTATAAGTAAATATCAACAAATCGACTAATTACGTCTATTAAAAGAGGTATGACATTAATTATAGAAAAGATTAACCATATTCCTACTGCAATATCAAAAACCCAGAATAAATAATATAAAATACCTTTATTGCTTCTTTTAACTTGAATTTTTAGAGCAAATGTTAGAGGTATAAAAATAAGCAATGCCAAACCAGAGCTGACTAAATATATTATTTGATTTTTAGTTATATTCAAGGAAATACTATCACCCCCAAATATTGAATAAGAAACAATAAATGAAGATTGCGGATTAGGTGTAATATTAGTTATAGCTGAATTATTCAATATAGCTAACTCGTTTTGTAAATTATCTATCTGATTTTGCATTAAACTATTTTTTGACAATAAATCATTTAATTGATTAGTTAATCTCTGATTTTCTAAGTTACATTGTTTCAATTTTTCACTTGTTTGAAGATTGCTACTAACAAAATAGATGAATAATGCAACCAGGGCGATTCCAATTATAATGATTATTGGAGCAACTCCTTTCTTATTCATTTTGTTCTATCTCCGATCAAAAACTGAAAATATAATAGCAAGAATAATACATAATCCTAACAAGCCGCCTATGGCCCATCCAAATGTACTTGTAAATGCACCCATTATTTCTGCTGCAGCTCCTGTGCCTAACAAGATTAATGCTATTATTGATGCGATGATGATTGCTGTTGTGTTTGACATGGTTCTACCTCCTTGTATTTTATTTTAATAGAGAACTGAAAATAATGAACACAACTTCGGTATCTTTTGCGACCTTTAGCTGAACCTTCATAACCTCCACAGCAGGCAGAATCGTTTAACTCTGTTTGTTTTTTTCTTACTATTTCAGAGAGAATCATTCCAATTCGAAAACCCCCACCATAACAAACAGGATTTGAACAATTAATAAACTCGCCAGGAGGATGTTCTTTATCATAAGAGGTTTTGTGAAAGTTATGAAATCCAGCCTCACTCTCCGTCACTTCTATAGAAAGCTTCTCTATTTCGGGAAAAGCTTCCTCGAAACTAGCTTCTCTCCCGAAAAAAGGACGAAAAAGATCTTGTGCTTTTGGATTTGATTTCATCTTAAACCATCTGTGTAGTCAAATTTATTAGCGAGACTGTAAATCCTATTGTTCCTATTGCCCCAAGCCCGCCTATGATAAGCCCAATAGCCTTCCCAACCTTATTTCTTATCTTTGCCCCACAAAGCCCTCCAATTGCTGTCAGCCCAAGTGAAATGAACAGTCCCATGATTCTGTCTTGCATCATGCCTGAAATCTGCTCAGCAGTAAGCTGAACTGCTACATTTGTTGCATTTACTGGGTCAATCATGCCTTGAATCATAATATCTAGCTTTATAAATATTGTGGTTATATCATTTAGCTATATATCATTATCCCTAATATAGAAATGTTTATAAACCCTCCCTTCTTATGTTAATTATGAAAAAAGGAGGGGTGATTTCTAATGGCAGATGTAAATGAGCGAGAGAAAAAAACCCCTGAACAAATTAAGCAAAGAATTCTTGAAGAATTAGACAAACAGCAAAAACCTCTTTCAGTCCAAGATATAAGCAAGGAGATTGGTTCTAATTGGCTTACTATAAAAGACTATATCCAAGAATTACAACAAGAAAGAAAAGTAAAAGAAATCGTTTTAGGTGATAAAAAAGTATTTAGATTGGTTAGAGAGGACACTTATTTAGATATCCCAATAACAAAAGATGAAAAAGAAAAGTTTTATTTTCTGTTTGATAATGCAAAAAAATTGTTTAAAGAGTTTGGAAGAGAAAATCCAACAAAAACAGACATCAACAAATCGATAATCCAAGTTATAGACAAATTCAATATTCAGGTTCCAACTGTCTGGTATCTATATGGAAAAATGGCTTTGCTAAAATATGAACCAGAAAAAGATTATTCTACTTCATATATCCTTGAAAATCAAAAGGAGATATGCATTTTTCTCAACGAAATTGTTAATAAGATAGCTAAAAAAAGGAATTCAAAAGAGGTA
>Ga0172363_10004933_pt1 | contig 10771 bp, 9 predicted proteins | sample LakKivs2_kivu2a2_FD_114541 | JGI IMG/M metagenome (GOLD analysis project Ga0172363, IMG submission 114541) | Sediment microbial communities from Lake Kivu, Rwanda - Sediment s2_kivu2a2 | ecosystem: Environmental > Aquatic > Freshwater > Lake > Sediment | place: Rwanda: Western Province, Lake... | reverse complement strand
TTTTGGGCAGGAAAAAGCCCCGCCCGCCAGCAGGCGGGCGGGGCGGAAATTCCATCCGAGAGAAAAGAAAATTCAATTTTCTCTAATAAACCAGAGTTCGTGTCAGAAATTACGAGTGGGCAATGCAGGACTTGAACCTGCGACCTCGTCGATGTAAGCGACGCGCTCTTCCGCTGAGCTAATTGCCCCCGGAGAAAGGGCGGGGCGGACGCTTTATCGTTGAGCTAGTCGCCCGTATGAAAGAGCGGGGGCGCTCTAACCACTGAGCTTCTCGCCCCCTTGGTGCCGCGGGTGGGACTCGAACCCACACGGGAGAAACTCCCAGTTGATTTTAAGTCAACTCTGTAAACCAATTCCAGCACCGCGGCGAATTTAAGGCACGGATGGGAATTGCACCCATGTATATTGGTTTTGCAGACCAATGCCTTAAGCTACTTGGCTACCGTGCCATTAACTTTTTCCTATTTTATCTCATTTTTCTTCTTTTTTCAACTACCGAGTCCGCCAAAAGCGGACGAAGGTGGCGAAGAAATTTATTTCTTCAGCCCCTCTAAAATTTCCTCGATTTTTCCAGCCTCGGCTGTCTTTCTTTCTTTTAAAAACTTTATCCGCGGAATCGGCCTCATTTTTAATCTTTTATTTAATTTCTGCTGCAAAAAATAGATATTTTTGTTTAAAATTTCCAGAATTCTCTTTAATTTTTCCTCGGGTAAAACCGAAATCCAGACATTGCTTTCTATTAAATTAGCTGAGGTTTCAACCCGGGTAATGGTCGCTAAAACATCCTGAGGAAACTCAATTTCTTTTAAAATTATTTGAGAAAGCTCTTCTTTAATTAGTTGATTGACTCGGGGAATACGATTAGACACACTAATTTCAAAATTGAAAATTAAGAAATTGATTGAAAATTGAAAATTGAAAATTTAAAGTCCCCCTTTCCTTCTCTCCTCTGTGTATATCGCTAAAACATCCCCTGCTTCAATTTTGACATCTCCTTCGTAGAGTATACCGCATTCCTCACCTTTTCCTACTTTTTCAATGTCTTTTTTATTCCTCTGAAGATTAATTAGTTTTCCCCGGCCAACGAGCTGTTCGTCCCTAAAAACTTCAATCTGAACTCCTTTTTTCACCTCGCCTTCTATCGCTTTGCCGCCAACAATTTGACGATTTTTTTCGCTCAAAAAAATGGCTAAAACCTTCACTTTTCCCACCTCTTCTCTAACTACTTCCGGTGTCACAATTTTTTCCATAAAACTTCTAACCCCTTCAACTAAATCATAAATTATTTCAAAATTCATCATCTTTATCTTCTCCCTTTCGGCTAATTGTTTTGCCGCCAGATTGGCTTTTACCCGAAAACCCAAAATTATGGCCTTGCCGCTTTTTGCCAATTTAATATCTGACTCATTTACTTCTCCGACCTCGGCTTTCAAAATTCTTAAAATGACCTTCTCTTTGGGCAATTCCTTTAAAACCTCCTCAATTGCCTCAATTGAGCCCAAAACATCGGTTTTTAAAATTAAATTTAAAATTTTTTGCTCGGGCCCAATTTCTGGCATTTCCGGGATCTCCTTTTTTTCTCTAGTTTCAAGATATTTTTTAGCGTTTTCAATATCGGGAAAAACTTTAAAATTCTCTCCAAGTTTGGGAGCTAACTCAAAACCAATAACAACTGCCGGTTCTCCAGGTAAAACTTTCTGGATAAGCCTACCCTGGAAGTTCTCTAAAATTTTAATTTTCCCAAGAGTAGAAGGAGCGCCAACAATGTCGTTTAATTTCAAAACTCCCTGGTTTAAAATCAAAGTGGCGGTCGGACCTCTCTGACTATCCAGATAAGATTCAATAACCACGCCCTGGCCGGGTTTTTGAGTGTCAGCCTTCAAGTCTTCCATTTCCGCTACCAAAATAATCAATTCCAACAACTCATCAATCCCCTGGCCGGTTTTTGCCGAGGTTAAAACTTGGGGGACCTTACCTCCTAAATCCTCAACCAAAATCTCTTCTTTTTGAAGTTCCCGTTTCACTTTTTCGGGATCAGCTTCGGGTCTATCAACCTTATTTAAGGCAACAATGAAAGGAATTTGAGCCTTTTTAATATGAGAGATTGCTTCTCTGGTCTGGGGCTGAAGGCCCTGAGTAGTATCAATTACCAAAATGGCAATATCGGCCACTCTGGCGCCCCTGGAGCGCATGGCTGAAAAGGACTCGTGGCCCGGGGTGTCAATGAAGGTGATTTTTTTGCCATCCTGTTCAATCTGGTAAGCGCCGATGTGCTGGGTGATACCGCCAGCCTCTTTTTCAGCCACCTGGGTTCTTCGAATAAAATCCAAAATTGAGGTCTTACCCGAATCAACATGGCCCAGAACTACCGCCACCGGCGGCTTTTGAATCTGGCCCCCGCCATTTTTTGGGTGAGGAGTTAAATTTTGAGTCTCTTTTTTCATTTCTAAGTTTTGCTTTTTCAATGGCTTTTTTTTCTTCCTCTGACAATAAATACTCTGACTGGCCGGCTTTGATCGGCTTTCCGTAAACCCGACTCTCAGTTCTGCTATATAAACTGGTAATTACTATTCCGGAATCGCTGCCGTCCAGCAGGGCGACTGAAAAACTCTGGTCGCTGCCAACTTCTTTAAAAGGATTAAACCTGACTATTCCCACTTTTTGAACATTGAATTTGCTTTTCTTTTTCAAATTTTCCAGTTCCTGACAAATTTTCTCAAAATTTCCTCTCAGCTCCTTAAACTGAACCAAAACCTCTTCTAAATTCTCGGGTTCTTTTTTCTTTTTGCCAAAAAATTTAAACATAGTTTCGGCGGAGCCCCCACGCCAATCTCAGCGTTGGTTGGTGGGAGGCTGGGGCGGAAGGATTCGCGCCCCGCCCCTTCTATCCAAACGGAGGGCAGAGGACTCGAACCTCTAAGGGCTTTCGCCCACCGCTTTTCGAGAGCGGCGCCTTACCATTCGGCCAGCCCTCCAACAGAAGGGGCGGGGTTCGAAACTGCCCGATTCAACCCCTCTCGCACGCCTCCGTTAATTTTATTAAATTTTTAATTGTTTTTTCGGGCGAGGTTTTTTTGTAGATTAATTTGTAAATTTCATTAATCATTGGTAAATCTAATTTATATTTTTTGCCCAACTTTTGCAAGGCCCAGGCATTGTCAAAACCCTCAACCGTGATTTTTCTTCCCTTAATGTCCTGCCTCATTTTTTCCGCATTCAAATAAAGATTTTTGCCAAACTGAAAATTTCTTGATAAGGGACTGCTTGAAGTTAAAATCAAATCTTCTAAACCAGCCGGGCCAAAAAAGGTTTTTTCTTCTGCGCCCATTGCTCTGCCGATTTCTATTATTTCTTTTAAGCCAAGCTGAATTAGATTTTTTCTAATTTTACTCTTAAGGAGCTTGGCTCCTTTTGGATTTTCAATAATAGCTGCCTCAACCAAGCTGATACCGATAGCCAAAGCATTTTTTATGGCACCGGCCAATTGAACTCCGATTAAATCAGTAGTGGTTGAAGTTTGGAGATTTTTATTTTTAAAAAGTTCTTTTAATTTCTTTAACAACGGCCTATCTTTGGAAGCAATGATTTCTTTGGCCGGCCTGCCTTTAACAATTTCTCTGGCAAAGCCCGGCCCGGATAAATGAGCGTAAGAAGTTCTTCCAAGAATTTCTTCAACAATCTGGGAAGGCAGTTTTAGGGTTTGTTTCTCAATGCCCTTGGCAATTCCTAAAAGAGGAGGCGGGTTTTTTAAATTTTTAATTTTCAATAAAGTTTTTCGAAAATTGAAAGAGGGAGAAGCAATAATAATTAAGTAAGCTTTGTTTATTGTTTTTTCTAAATCAGAAGAAATAGAAATTTTCTGGGGAATTTTAATTCCTGGCAATTTTTCGTTTTCTCTCGCCTTTTCAATTTTTAAAGTCAGCGCCGGATTTTCATACCAAAATCTAACTTGGTTTTTATTGCTTAAAAGAATTCCCAGAGCAGTTCCCCAGGCGCCCGGTTCTAAAATGGCAATGTTCTTCATGTGGACCCAGTGGGACTCGAACCCACGATCTTTAGTATGCCATACTAACGCTTTCCCTCTAAGCTATGGGCCCAAATGCCCTCGGAAGGACTCGAACCCTCAATCTTTCCCTTAGGACGGGACTGCTCTAAATCCATTGAGCTACGAGGGCGAATTCAATATTCTAAGTATAGCAATTTTCTCACTTGTTGACAATAACATTTGATGATAAAATAAATTCGTGGGCTATGGAGAAATCACCAATCGTTGAAGTCGCCAAAAGAGCCTGCCCGGCTGTCATCACTATTGTCATTTCCAAAGACCTACCCAAGGTTGAGGGTTTTTATTTTTTTCCCTACGGCCCGGGTCAGGAATTTATTTTCCCAAAATTAAAAAAAGGCAAAGAAAAAACCAAGGTCGGCGGCGGCTCCGGCTTTATTGTTTCAGCCGAAGGATATGTTGTGACCTGCAGCCACGTGGTCGGCGACCCGGAAGCAGACTATGCCGTCATTTTAGGCCCGCAACATAAATATCCGGCCAAGGTTTTGGCTAAAGATCCTTTAGTTGATTTGGCTGTTTTGAAAATCAGCGATAAAAGCTTGCCTTATTTGGAATTGGGTAACTCAGATAAAATTGATTTGGGCGAAACAGTAGTGGCCATTGGAAACCCCTTGGGAGAGTTTGAAGATACTCTGTCATCGGGAATTGTCTCAGGCTTATCGCGGAAAATTACTGCCTACGGAGGGCTTCCCCTGAAAGCCACCAGTTTAAGAGGATTAATCCAGACCGACGCTGCCATTAATCCAGGGAATTCCGGCGGCCCCCTGGTCAATATGGAGGGAAAAGCCATCGGAGTTAATACTGCTATGGTTATGGGAGCCCAAAACATCGGCTTTGCCATACCCATAAATTATGCCAAAAATATCTTGGAAGAAGTGAAAAAATACGGGAAAATCAGAAGGCCGTTTTTGGGGGTGAGATACGTTATTTTAAATCAAGAGATTTCCAGGGCCAATAAACTTCCGGTAGATTATGGGGCTCTGGTCGTCAGAGAGAGTCTGGGCGAGCCGGCTGTGGTTAAGGGCTCCTCGGCTGACAAAGCCGGCTTGAAAGAATACGATATTATTCTGGAAGTTAATGGAGAAAAAATTACTGAAGAAGCTCCCTTGGCTGACTTTTTAGCCAAACAAGAAATCGGCGCAGAAATCAATTTTAAGGTTCTGCGAGAGGGCAAAGAAACAACTTTAAAAACCAAACTCGAAGAGAGAAAATAACTTAATTGATTGATTTACGAAATCAATCATATTGAAAGCCCGAGCAAAACTCGGGCTGGAATTTTTGCTGATGGGGTGGCTAAGCGGATTTGCACCGCCTCCGAGAGTTCCACAAACTCTAATGCTGCTGTTACACCATAGCCACCATATGCCCCCGCGGGGAATCGAACCTCGATCTAGACCTTAGAAGGGTCCTATTCTATCCATTGAACTACGGGGGCTTAACCAAGATATTTTATCTAAAATTTTCTTTTCAGTCAATCCTGAAGGGGTCGGTGTATTCTTTTATATCGGCTTCTTGGAATTTTTTTTCTTTTTCTTGCCAGATTTTTAAGATATCCTGATAGGTCTTAGTTTGAAATTGGAGGGGAACTTCTTGAATTTGAACTTCAGCTCTTTTTATTAAAATGTTGTATTGGTAAAAAATAATTCCGCCGAAAATCAGGGCTAATAGTAATAACCCTAAAAAAACAAAGAAGGCCCTTTCCCCTAAAATTCGGGGTAATTTTCTAAACAATTCCTTAATTTTTTTTATCTTTAATTTTGGAATTCTCATTTATTTGGTGTAAACTTTTATTGAGATAACAGCCTTAATGTCGCCCAAAGAATACATTTCACCCAGCTCTTTCTTAAGAAAGGGCTGGGTTAATTCAGTTTCGCTTAAACGGCTAATAGTCAGGTTTTGGATTTCTATTAAATAAAGGCTTGATTCCAATTTTTCCAAAAATCTGGCGAGGCTGGAAAAAGAACCAGCCAAACTAAGCTGAAATGAAATGGAAGGCCAGAGGTCTTTTTCAATTTTAAGGGCCGGGCCGGCCGAGATTTTAAGAGAAAGCCCGGAAGCCTGGGAGGTTTGTTCTAAAAAGCGGATAAAATCAATCGGCACTTTTGAGTCAACAAAAAGGTTATCTATTTTTTCTAAACCGGGAAAAATCTCGGGAAAGATTATTCTAAATTTCTCTAAATTTTCAGCTTTTCCTTCTAAAACCGCTAACGTCTGTCTTTGAGAAAGGATGTCCTGAGAGTTTTTTTTAATTTCCAGGAAAAGTGGGAAAATCACAAAAACAATTAATAAAACGGTTAATCCGCAAAAAATTGTTATCAAAATATAAATTTTTCTTTTTAGACTCATCGTATTTTAAAACTAACTGAAAAGTCAATGTCGGTAAGCTGGAGCAAATTGGCGGCTGGAAAATAAATTTCTTTTAAATCCGCTGTCTTTTCCAAATTTTCATTAAATTGAAGTAATCTCTGACGGTCAGGAGAAAATCCATTTAAAGAAACTTGAAAAGTTTGGGGATTAAAATTGAGCGAGGTTAAATAAATTCCTTCGGGAAGGGTTTTGGAAATTTTTTCCAAAATCGAAGTTAAATCAATCTGGCCCTGATAAAATGTTTCCAATTTAGAAAGAATTGAGTTGTAATTTTTAATTTTTTCCTCCAGTTCCCGAATCTCCGGGCTTTCCACTTCTTTTTTCCTTTGCTCAAAATAAATTTCTTGAGTTTTTAAATCAGCTAAAAGAGAAGTTTTTATTGAAAATAAAATCAGAGTTAAAGAAGCCAAAAAAGCCAAAATAACTATTCCCAAGATTAGAACCAACTTTAATCTCTCTTCTTCTAATAGTTCTTCTTTTTGTTGAGGTGGTAATAGATTAATCATATTTGTAGAAACGGATTGACGCGAATGACAACGCGGAAAAACGCGGAATCCGCGTTAATCCGCGTAGCTATCCGCGTTTATCCGCTTCTATACCTCTCAATGCTAATCCCAAAGCAGTGGTATATCCCAGCGACTTCTCAAATGGTAAGTCCATTGTCTCTTTTTGATCTTCGGGCAAAATATTGACCCAGGGATTACCTCGTTCAACCGGAATTTTTAATTCCAGGGCGAGAAGCTCAATCAGTCCTTTCAAATTGGCTCCTCCGCCGCAAAGCAAAATTTTTGCCACTCCCCTGCCATCGGGTGGTAAATGCTCGTGACTGGCATAACTTTGATAATACTCCAGATGTTTTTTGATTTGCTGAACCAAATCAACTAAAGCCGGAACCAGAGCTTCAAAGATTTTCCCTCGCTCTTTTTTTATTTTGGTTTTTTCGTCTTTAATTTTTAATCTAACTTTTTCTTCCAAACCGTGTTTTATTTTCAATCTCTCAGCTTCTAACAGAGAAACTCCCAGGTTTTTAGAAATTAACTCATTAAAGTTTCTGGAAGAAACCGGAATGGAAAAAGTAAACCTTAAAGAGTGGCCGGCAAAAATAATAAAACTGGTTCTTGTAGCGCCCAAATCAATTAAAAGAATGGGAAAGGAGCTTAGCTCCTTTTTGATTAAAGCCCGGGCAATGGCTAAAGATTCAATTTCCAGAGCTATTGGCTGCAGCCCGGCTCGCTTTAAAACAGACAAATAGGGATCAACGGTTTTTTTCGGCAGGGCAGCCAAAAGAACGTCAAGATGATCCAGGCCATTAACCACCGGCGGGACAATCTGGCAATCCAGGTAAACCTCCTCAATTGGCAGGGGAATATAATTTTCTGCTTCATAAACCATGGCTGACTTCAAATCCTCTTCAGCCATTTTCGGCGTTTGGATTACTTGTAAAAAAGCTTTTTCCTCGGGCAAGGAAGCGATAACATATTTGGTTCTTAATTTCTCGCCTTTAACTTTGCTAACAGCTGTTCTGATTGTTTCGGCCAATTTTTCTTCGTTTTTAATTTCTCCCTCCTTAATTATTCCGGGTTTAATTTCTTCTTCGCCAAAAGAAACCAATGCTAACCTTCCTCGTTTTTTTTTAAGTTTAATAATCTTTAAAGACAAGTCGGAAATATCAAGGCCAAAGACGTCAGGTTTTAGATTTAAAAAATCTAACATAATGCGAATCTACGAATTTATGCGAATGCCGCGAATAAAAAATAATTCTATCTTTATCTATTATATATTATATCATATTCGCAGTATTCGCATGAAATTCGCATCGTTCGCATTATATTTATCTTATTTCTTCCCAGCCGACTAATTTAAAATCGTAGCTGATGCTGGGGGTAAATACCGGGGGGCTGTAAACCAAATTTGCGTCAAAATAACTTTCTCTTTTTAAATAGCCGGAAACAATCTGACTACCGGAAATCCATTGAGTTCCTACCCGGCCGTTGCTGACAATGGAACCGTAAATTTCCAATTTCTCTCTTTTGCAATAAGGTGAATATTTAGCGCAAGGGTAGTGATTTCTGCCAAAAAAACCGGTCTGAGCAATAAAAATCCCTTTCAACTCCATTTTATCCGGGGAATAAAGTCCAATTAAATTATTACGTTGAGCAATAAGAAGCAAACCATCAAGTTGGCTGTCTCTAGCATAATTGATGTTTCCCTGCAGCCAGACATTAGTTGTTTTGTTCGGGTTAATTAAATTAGCCGAGACAATAGTGATTTTTCCTTTTATATTGCTTTCCAGGTCTGCCTTCCCTATCCAGAGCTCGTCCTCAAAAAAAATCAATCCGCAATCTTGGGGAATTGGGCCGTCGTAAATAGGGCCGGTCTCTGTTTTAATTACAGGATCTCTAACTACGCATTTATCAAATTGGCAGTGGGAGCATTCTGGTTCGCAGGTTCCACCGTCGCAAATTACTTTTGAACCAACAACAGTACAAATTTTATCAAGCATTGTTGTGCTTAGAACTTTCCAAACTTTTAAATTGTCCCCATCAATAGCAATGCGATAACCTTCGGCGCCGGATGGCTCAAAATATAATCCCCGGCCTTCGTCTTTGGTTATTTTTTTCATCTGAGCCAAATCAATGGTAATGCCGGTGAAATCAAAGGGGGTAACCGGAAAATTAAATAAATCGGGCCGGGAAACTCCGGTGGTGGTGAAAACGCCGGGGCAGCGGCAAGCCGAACCCTCCCGGCTGCAGCCAGAAGGACAGACTAAGTAATTACAAGCAAAAGAAGAAGTGCAAAGCCAGGTATCCCGGGCCGAAGTAACCAGTGATTGGTTTTCGCCGTCAAATCTGATGCCTCCGTTTGTATGAAAAGGACCCCTAATTTCATGGTCGCTCCCCACCCAAAGATTTTCATTGATAATATAAGAATATTTTGCCACTGATTCCCGGGCATATAAAACGCTGATTTTTCTCTTTATATTTGGAAAATTATTGGTCCAGCCGGTTGAAGCAATCCTTCTTTGAATAGTCTGGCCGCAGGATTCCTGGCTTGTGGTTTCTAAAGAGAAATGGCCAATTAAATTTCCGGTCGGGTCAAAATAATCTCTTTCAGTTTGACAATTTTGCTCAACTTCGTTATTCAGGCACCACCGGTAATAATTAATTCCGGCTTCGGCAATGTGCAAAGAATGGTTCCAGGCCACCTTTTGAGCAGATTGTCTTAGTTGAAGTAAAATAAAACCCAAAAGTCCACCTAATAAAATCAGAAAAATTGCCCCAAAAACCAAGACATAAGTAATGATTACTCCCTTATTATTCTTTAACACCTCCATAAATTTGCCGGGGTCTGACCTCGGAAAGTTTTTCCGAGGTCTGTCCCCGGTTACTCTAATTTCAAATTTCTCAACTGAACATAAGACTCCAGCTCAAAATCTTGAGGCGGCCGGTTTGGGTCAACGTTGACCACTAAATAAACCTTCATTGCCTTAGTGTCAGTCAGACGGGCCGGGTAGTCCTCAATTTTTTTCCCCCCGGCATCAAAATATTCAAAAATCGGCGGCATATTTCTGACATAGGAAGTCAAAATGGCAATCTCTTCCTGGTCTGAGGGATAACTAATTTTTCCACCGGAACCTGACACCGGTTTTATTACTCCTTTTTTAAATTCATGGGCCAAATGAGATATGTCTTCGCTAAAAGAAAATTCAAATCTGGCTTTCATCGCATGGGGACACTGAGGATCAACTTGAGAAGTGGCGTCAGCCAAAAAAGAAATAGAATTGTCGGCTGCTCTAGTTGTGACATCAAAAACAGTTGTGCCCTGCCAACCGCCGGGGCAATCTGAGCAGTTTGACCCGCAAACATTGCTAAGTTTTACTCCTTCGGCAAAAATCTCAGCATACTCATTACCGGCGCCAAAATCTCCATCCAAAGAAACCTTCAGCTGGGCCGAGATTAAACCTCCTTGTAAAAAATCAGAAAAGCTGACGCTGCAAGTTCCGCCTTTAACAAAAGTTTCGCATTCCTGAGTTTGGCTTCCCGAATTAACTGTTCCTAAAAAATACCGCACCCTTTCGGTTTTTCCATCGCCGTCAATGTCTGCATAAAATATAAATTCTTTGTCTTCAGCTTTTTCAATAGGATAAGAACCATCATCGCCAACCCTGGCTGCCCTGATTTCTTTAATCATAATCTCTATTCCTCTCCTGGCCTCATCAATGGCGATTGACTGCTGCCAGGTATAACCATGAACCCTGTAAAGCATAACGATGGCGCCCGCCAGCGCTCCCATAATCAAAACAAAAACACCGATAACCGCCAAAGTCTCAACTAATGTAAA
>Ga0172363_10004932_pt1 | contig 10771 bp, 11 predicted proteins | sample LakKivs2_kivu2a2_FD_114541 | JGI IMG/M metagenome (GOLD analysis project Ga0172363, IMG submission 114541) | Sediment microbial communities from Lake Kivu, Rwanda - Sediment s2_kivu2a2 | ecosystem: Environmental > Aquatic > Freshwater > Lake > Sediment | place: Rwanda: Western Province, Lake... | reverse complement strand
TTGTACCCAATTTCCGCTGTGATGAATGTGGGACACCCTTCCCCAATTGTTCTGTCCTCTATCTTGAACCTCTTCATGTACCTACCCCTAGAGGAACAATTCCTCCATCACCGGAACACCTATCCCATTGATGGTATTCAAACTTTCGTCGTCGTAGTTGAATAAGAGGTCTATCACCGACATGCACGGGATGAACGGTTCATGTAACTGTTTATAAATAGGATGGTGAAACTCCTGAACTACGATTTTAATGTTGTTTTTTTTGAACTCATCAAAATTCAAGTAGTCCCTTCCAGATATCCCTGAGATGTAAGTTTTCGCTCCTACCGCCTTGCAAATGTTCAGCAGCAGTTCACCTTTTTCACCGGTGGTATCAAGTGATGAGGCCAATACAATTTCCACATCGATTCCCAATTTCTCCAGTAGATAACGGATTAGTTCTATATTTAGATCCGCTAACAGCGCATGGTCTTTGTCAAATACCGAGCTCAAATCTCCCCAGTAGTTCTCAAAAAATTTGGCTTTCGAGTAGTTAAAATAAATACTCTGTAACAATTTCCTCTTCCACCTCGGATCTTCGTTCGATACCCCGACATCTTTTATTGGTTTATGGAGATCCTCCCTTTTTACCGGAACAGTTATCCATTGCCATCCGTCTTTCGTGCGGATTTTGTTCCTATTTTGGAAGTAATTCTTTCGAAATTGGACGTTATCGAGAACGACGAACATGTCGGCCATGTTTATTTTGTGAAAGAAGCCCAGCCACGGCATGTGCTCTGGTTGGTGAATCGTGACTCTCACTCAAAACACCTATTTTCCTATCTCTTCTTTTCGGCCCATCAATTTACATATGACGATTTTTTTCTTACCTACGCGTTCCACAACTGGCACAGTTTTCCGAGGCAGATAGCAGTGCTTGCAAGGCGCCAGCTTTTGCACGCCCTCGTGCCGACGATGGATCTCTCTAGCTTCTTGTAGCTTTGCCCCATGCCAGATTTCGTAAACGGATTGTTTGTTAGCGTCCCCCACAGAATGGTAGCACATCTCGTCATTTGAGCATAACAACACTTTCCCATCTGAACCTATCACAAGGCGCTGGTACAAAACGGGACAATCAAAATTTTTTTCGTAGGTTATGTTTTTGTCAGCGTGCAAATAATCCACCAATGGGTTCGCTGCTACATTATCAACATATGGAGTAAACAATCTGATGTATTCCTCGGCCGTGTCTTTTATCGCGGGCCAAACAGATTGTATTTTTATCACAGGCTTCACGGACCCTGCCTCGTCTTTGATCCTCTTGTATGCCTTGATCTTTTCGTAGGCTTCCTCGAATTTTGCAGGCCTCCTTATTTTTTCGTACGTTTCACCTATCCCATCGAACGAGATGGTCAACCAATCCAACCCCGCGTCCATTGCTTCTTTGAAGAGTTCTGGCGTGAGTGCGAGGATGTTTGAAAGTGTGGAGACCTCTTTAATGCCCTTGCTTTTGGCATAGCGGATCATCTTGATAACGTCCTTGTGGATGAAAGGTTCTCCACGAAGGCTCAATCGTATGGAATATGCGTGGTACTTTGCACACTCGTCTATGATTTTTTTAAAGAGTTCGAACGACATGAACTGTTTTTTTACTAGTTTTTTGAATTCCTCGGTGCGGGTGTAGCACATTGGACACTGCATGTTACAAGCGGAGGATATCTCGACATCCACGTGATCGGGAAATCTTGAAACGCGGTGAAATCTCGGATATACATGCCAGATGAAGCGATTTTTTAAATAGGGTCCCATATGTCCTGAGCCTCTCCTAACGTCGAACTCCAGCCGTTTCCATCTCGATAGATGGACTTGATCCACGTTGATCTTCATTTTCTTCCCTTCTTTCGCTATGTGTATTTGTATTTCAACATAGATTAAAATGACGTTGCTTTATTTGAGGTAAGAATAGCCTCTTTTGGAAGGATCAATCCAAGAAATGGTAATCTCATGAGATTCTGTCTGATTTTCGGAAACGCAGATTGATGATGGTTTCTAATATCTTACTGTTTTTGTCCCAGTCTTTTCTTCAGCGCCTGTTCCGCAAGCCAGAAGTCGAACTCGTCGTCTATTTCCACGTTTTGTTCTTTATCAAGAATTACCCTTTCAATTTTTTTGCCGTACCTATCTCCTTTTCTAACAAGATCGGCTTTCATGATATAGATGTTGCCGTCATCGTAGAAGAACCCCTTGATGTCCTGCCTTCTCAACTCCTGTGCCCTCATCTCAGGGGAAGCATACTCCACATACTTGCACATGAAGCCAGTGGCGAGCGAATCGGCGCCGACGCTTAAAAATCTCTTGATGCAGTGGTCAATCAAACCAGGGTTACGAATCGGCGATGTGGCTTGCAAAAGGACAACGACATCGGCGCCGGGGACCTCTTTCAACACGTGTTGCAGCACGGCCAAAGTCGATGCTTCGTCGGTGGCAAGTTCAGGCGGACGGGGAATAACCTCTGCGCCGTATTTCCTCGCCACTTCCGCGATTTCTTTATCCTCTGTCGAAACCACGTATCTATCCAAAAGTTTTGACTGTTTGGCGGCTTCAATTGTCCACGCTAACAGAGGTTTTCCACATAAATTTCTGATGTTCTTGCGAGGTACGCCCTTGCTCCCACCCCGCGCAGGGGTAATACCTAAAATCATAGTGCTGACCTTAATGCCTCATCTAATTTTTCCCATTCGGCTTTCCTTTTTTCTTGCTGTTCTTTATACCATTCAATATACTTCCTCACGCCATCCTCGAAGCTTGTTTTAGGTTCCCAACCGAGTTCTTTCTTTGCTAACTCGCTCGAAGCAACTTTGCCACGAAAATCACCAGGCCGAGCGGGAACGTATTTTATCTCCACCTTACCGAGTATCTTTTGAATTGTTTCTGCAATCCGCTTTATGGTTATCTTTTCTTTCCCATCCAAGTTGTATATCTTATTTTTGGCAATCGATTTGAGTGCCAACACGTTGCCCTCCGCGAGGTCTTCCACATATACGAACTGCCTGAATTGGGAACCGTCACCCGCTATCGTTAGGGGCTCTCCTTTTATGGCTTTATCCACAAATATCGGGATAACCGCCCCTGCTCTCGCCCTTGGGCCATATGGAATGCCATATCGCAGAATAGTTGTTTCGAGGCCGTACAACTTAGAGTAGGTGGTGCAATAATTTTCAGAAGCGATTTTGGTTGCAGTGTACAAGTGGGATGGGGGCCCAAGTGGAGTTTTCTCATCAACGAAATCTTGGGAACAGCCTTCATACACCCAAGTCGTACTTGCGTAAATAATTCTCTTTACATAGTAGGACACCCGTAGTGCTTCGAGAATGTTTATTGTACCCCGCACATTGATAGATTCGGCGTAGTGAGGTTCTTGAAAAACATCTTTAACATCGGCTACAGCACCAAGATGATATACCACGTCTATTCCACTGAGTGCCATCCTAATCGCTTGAGAATCCAACAAGCTTCCTTGGTAGTACTCTATGTCTTTTCTGAACGTGGGCATGACCATATCAAAGACTCTAACCTCGATTCCTTTTTCCCTCAGCTTGTCCACCACATGGGAGCCGATGAAACCTGACCCACCTGTGACCAAAACCTTCATTTTCCAACCCCCTAATTTTTTCTTAAATCCTCATTTAGCACCCTATTAAGTGAATCAACCACATATTTTACTTCTTCTCTAGTTAGACCCAGATATAATGGAAGACAAATGTGGTGTTTGCTTAAGTAGGTTGCTCCCGGAAAGCCGTCTTGGGGCTTATCGCATCCGCATCTTGGCCACTTTTTACATTCAACCGAGGTGCCACGCAGTTTTCCGCAATAGGTGTATTTCTGCCAAATTGGCTCTGCGTGGCAAAGATCAGTATAGACTTCGCCTGTCAACGACACCCCATATTTCTCCTTAATTCTTCGCTTTACCTCGTTTCGATCATATTTCTCGGGGAGATAAGCGATGTACTTGTAATAAGTCGAGAAAACGTTAGATGGTATGGCAAGAGGTGCCACATTTTCTACATCGACAAAAAGTTCATCGTACCATTTTGCTATTTTTCGCCTTTCCGCGATTATTTTATCCACTTTTTTGAGTTGCTGAACGCCCAGCACAGCCGTAATCTCACTTATGCGATAGTTGTGCCCAAATTCTGAGATCCTATTGCCCAATTCTGGATTCTTGCCTTGATTTCTTATCATGCTGGCGTTTTTGAATAACACCTCATCGTTGCTCGTGATAATGCCCCCCTCGCCAGTAACGAGCGGCTTTGTAGGGAAGAAGGAAAAAGCACCTGCCACACCGAGGGCGCCCGCTTTTTTACCATCTATGCTAGATCCATGGGCGTGAGCACAATCTTCAATTAAGTAAATATTCCTCTCTTCACAAAATTCTTTTATTTCATAGTAGGCCGGTGTGATGATCCCTCCGATATGAACTAATACAACTGCAGCTGTGTCATTTGTAACTCTTTTTTTGAGGTCATCGGGATCCAAACAAAAAGTTCTGGGGTCCGAATCAGCAAAAATCACCTTATTTCCTGAATGCATAGGCGCTAACGCTGTAGCCAGAAACGTATTTGTGGGGACGATTATGGACTTTCCTTCTATTTTCAGGGCCCTCACGATGATTTCCAGTGCTGAAGTACAGCTGTTTGTTGCAACTGCATATTTAGAACCCACAAATTTCTTGAATAAATCTTCAAATTCCTTTGTGTATTGGCCCATTGTTAACATTCCGCTACTTAACACATCAGAGATCGTAGAAGTTATGAATTCCTTATCTTCAGGCGAAAACGGTATTCTTAAAATCGGAATCTTCACATGCTTCCCCCGCATCACGAGTCTGTTCAATATCGTGTCCAATGCTTATAACCTTTAACGTGTTTTTAGAATTTTCACCGCCTAAGCGTTAAGCATCAAAAATAAATAAATTTGCAGGCGCACATTTTTATTAACAAAACATTATACGTATTTAAGGGATAGAGGCTTATACAGCACAAACATCGGAAAAAGGGGATAAATGAAAATCCTAGGTTTCCATTATTCAGAATTAGCAACTGCGACAATCATGATTGACGGTGAAATCGTTGCATGCGTATCAGAAGAACGATTCACTAGACGTAAAAACGACATGATTTATCCAAAAAAATCCATTGAATACTGCCTCGAGGAAGCTGACATGAGTGGAAAAGACCTTGATATTGTTGCGTTCCCGTCTATAGGAACTCCTTTTGCTGACAGTTTAATAAAAAGATTCTCTGATTTTCCCATACAGGATTACGTTAGGGAACAAAGTTTATTATCAACGATATCCGAAGTTTTATAGATGACACCCGCTGAGCAGCCATTTAAAGATAAAAAACTTATCGATATCGAACAGGGGAAAAATATGGAAAATTACAATTCGATCGTAAAATCTGCTATGGAAAGATTGAAATTAAAAGATCGGGCCGGCTCATATCATGTGACTTGGGTCGGGCGCTTGAGGAGCTGGTATAAACTAAGATCAAAAAACATAAAGCATGGTAAAGGTATAATTATCAGGCCTCGGGTCGATATCGTACTTACCGATAATGCTCTTCTTGAAATAGGCAATTATTGTGTTATCGATTCATATAGCTACATACTTCTTACCAAGCCTGAACCGCATGTTATTTTTGAAGACTTTGTTGGCATCGGCAGAGGAACGATTATTGCTTGCAAAAAGCTTGTAAAGATAGGTGCTTATACGCAAATCGGTCCTTTTTGTCAATTTAATGACCAAGATCACTCTTATGGCAGGGATACATTAATTATGAATCAACCTGCAGTTATAAAGCCTATAATCGTTGGTAAGGATTGTTGGTTTGGGTCAGGTTGTAGAGTTTTAAAAGGCGTAACCATAGGAGACGGATCTGTAATCGGCGCAGGATCAGTCGTAACAACAGATATCCCTTCTTACGAGATTTGGGCAGGCGTTCCGGCAAGATTCATTAAAAAGAGGGTTTAAAAGCCTAAATTTGTCAAGTTCAGTTAAATGATAAACTCATCTTGAAAAAGGCGTTTCTTAAAACAATAGAAAATTCTAAACCAGATTGGAATTTTTAGTGAGGTAGTTACGTGTTGGTAAACCAAGTTTTCCCTTGTTGATCTAGCTTTTATCACTTTTTCACTTGATATCGAGCTTTTTCAATCTGTCTACATTGTCAAAAACTTTGGTGATGGCGGTATAAATCTCGTCCATATCTCTAAATCCTAAAGAAGGACGGATAGCTTCGGTGAGAATCACTCTTTCGTAAAGGCTCTCAGCATTGGGACAAAGGCCCTTGGGATACTTTATTTTTTTGCCGTAGTAGGGGCAAGTAAATGGACATCCTTGGTTTCCGTAGACAACCATTTTTTGATACAGAGGTTGCAAGTACAACGGCTTATACCCGGGTAAGAAGTCCATCCCCTCCGCGTTCAAAGCTTTTAGAAGCAAATTCACTGAAACTGGAATTTTTGATTTGTCTATTTTCAAAACGTATTGATAGTAGGTGTGTGTGCATCCTTTTTTCACGATGGGTGTTGTTATCCCGTCTACAGTCTGGAGCCTTTTGTTTAGGTAATTTATCAATTTTCTGCGCTTTTTCAGAAACCCATTCAGCTTCTGCAATTGAACCCGGACTATCGCGGCCTCTATCTCGTTCATTCTGTAGTTCCATCCGAGCATGTTGACTAGGCTTCTAACTTTCATCCCAGTTGCAATCACCGCTTCGGCATGGTTTCTTATGAGCCGCGCCCTCAACGCAAGATCATCGTCATTTGTAGCAACCATCCCTCCCTCGCCGCACTGGATGATTTTATTCGAGTTAAAGCTGAAAACTCCGATATCCCCAATCGTCCCCGTGTACTTCCCTTTATACAATCCGCCGATGGTTTGAGCGGCGTCTTCGATAACGATCAAATCGTGTTTCCTCGCTATTTCCATTATTTCATCCATGTCTGCAGGGTGCCCGGATATGTGCACGACTAGAATTGCTTTGGTCTTGCTTGTGATCGATTTTTCTATGGCCGCTGGATCCAGATTAAAAGTGTCTTCGGTTATATCGGAAAAGACAGGTATGGCATTAAAAACAAAAATGGCCGCCGCAGTGGCCGTCATCGTCCAGGGGGTCACGATAACCTCGTCTCCGGGTCCTAGCCCGGCTGCCCCCACAGCCGTAGCCAAACCGGAGGCAGCGGAATTGACGGCGATGGCGTGCCTTATCTTGAACCTTTTTTCGAAAGTTTTTTCTAATGTTTTAACCTGTTCGCCGCCGAGGAAATACTCGGTGTTCGCGCCCTCGTAGGCCGAGAGTATCCCGTTTTTTAGTACTTTGAGCACCTCTCTTTTTTCTTCCTCGCCGGTGGTCACATGTGGTGGGTACTTCTTCTTGCGCACCGGGGTTCCACCCAACAACGCCAGTTTCTCCATTCTTGTCCCCAAATCTCTCTTGGTAAGTAGAAATAAATTGTATCTGTAAGCTACTTTCCCTGACCACTTTTCTTTAAAACTGCTTCGACAAATTGGGTCACGCGTTTGGCCGCCTGTCCATCAGCGCACAATTTTCTTTGACTTTTGAGGTATTTCGAGAGGTATTTTTTATTCACCAAAATCGAACGGAGGGTACGCTCAAAATCGGTCACATTAGATATCAAAGGTATTGCCCCAATCCTGGTGGCGATGAGAATATCATCCTTTTTCGCGTTTATTTGGAGGCTTAATGTGGGCTTTCCGAGCAATATAGACTCGACAAGCAGCACTGAGGTCATGCCAATAACTACATCTGAGCACAATGCCAAATCTCTAGGTAGCAATTCGTCGTGAATAAACTTCACATTAAATTGGGATCTATATCTATCAAAATCTATTTTTTCGAAATCTTCTTTCTTGTTTTGTGGATGCAGTTTCACGACCAAGACAAATTTGAAGTTTTTATCTGCCAGTCTTTTTAACGTGTTTAGCACTGTCTGCAGAGTTGTAACTTCCGTGTATCCCAAACTATTTCCAAAATCATGTTTCAGCGATTCACTGACAAAAAGAATCATTTTTTCATCTTTTATCCCCAGCTTTTTTCGAATTTTGAAATACCTCTCTTTCAAGAAAGTTTTTTTGTATTTAGGGATGCTATCAAAAGCCGGCTGACCGGTCACAACAATTTTGGTCTTTGGAATGCCCTCCCGAATCATGTCCTTCTTAGCGTACTCATCCATGACGCACACGTAATCAGGTAAATACTTCAGACGTTCGGCTTCCCCCACCCCGCTGAATCTTATGGCGTAGTTATGCCACTGGTCGAGGATGGCTATGGACGGTATCCGCGCCTCGGCGCTCCACCTCCAGAGGTATTTCTCAGTCATGTCTCTCCAAGGCAAGCTCACAGCCGAGGTCAGAACTAGCGAAGGCCGCCCATGCTTGTCGATTAGATGTTGCATCAAACTGTGTGAGTACCCCTCTATCTCCACAAAGGATAAGGAATATTTAGCAAAGATATTTTTTGCGTAGTCTTTTGCTAGCAGGACGACGCGATGTTTTTTCTTTAGGGCCATGATGACGGGAGCGAGTACCTCAGCGCCTCCCGCTTCTCTAGAAAAAGCCCAAATCAATGCCATGCTTCATCACCTACGGCAGGAATGGCGCCACGCGTTGCACGCAGTACGTATTGATTTTTTTCAGCTCAGGGTGGGCATCCAAAAATTTGATCACATCTAGAGTCGTAAATTTCGGATTCTTAGGGTACAAAGCTTCGTAGATTTTTCGAGTTAGAATCAGGTCCTCTTCGTAGTCCAAAGTCAGCCGAAACTCTGGCCTGTGCAATTTTTTCGGTGCTTTGAGGTTAAAAATCCGGTATTCCTTTGGATGTTCCCAAATGTATCTTGGGACATCATCCCGTTCTCTGGGTTTGGTTGCTTTTTCTCCGATTTCTTCGAGAGTTTCAATGGACATGATGTGGGCATCCACACCTAGGGGATAAGTCAATTCCATGTCATTACAAACATAATCGTATTTTCCAGTTTTGTAGATCTTGATCAATTCGTCCACCAAATCGGGATCATAAAATGGATTGTCAGCCCCCGATTGAATGATAATATCCCCTCTGAACTTATTCGCTGCTTCAATTACCCTACCTAACACATCTTCCTCACTACCGCGGTGGTATGGAATGCCTTTCCTTTCGCAGAATTCGACTATCACGTTGTCTTTAGGATTTACCGTGGTCGCCACCACCACTTCATCGACGGTCTTTGCCATACGTAGCCGTTCGACCACAAGCTCCAAGATGGGTTTGCCTATTACTTTCATCATCGTTTTGCCCGGCAACCTCGTTGAAGCCATTCTCGCCTCAACTATAGCGATAACCTTCATTTTCTTCTTCATGTATCTCAACAACGGGTGGGTAGGGACCTATTTCGCCCTTGACTTCAGGTTTCATCTGTCTCAAGCAAATTTAAGCTTTTTACAATATTACATATTCGAATAATTCTTCGAGCTAGCTCTAGCCCCCGAATTCACCCAGAATGCTCAAGTCTTTTCTTCAATATCTGCTCCGCAATCCAAAAGTCAAAATCGTCGTCTATGTCCACGTTTTGTTCTTTATCTGTGATAACCCTCTCAATTTTCTTGCCGAACCGATCTCCTTTTCTGACCAAATCAGCTTTTGTAACGTAGACATTACCATCGTCGTAGAAAAAGCCCTTGATGTCCTGCCTTCTATCATCATGGGTGCCGTACTCTTTGTATTTGCACATAAATCCAGTAGCGAGAGAGTCAGCGCCGCTATCTAAAAATCTCCTGATGCAACGATCAATTAAACCCGGATTGCGAATCGGCGATGTAGGATTTAGCAAAACAACGACATCGGCATCAATTTTTTTCAAAACATCTTGGAGCACAGCCAAAATTGGGGTTTCATCCTTGGCGAGTTCTGGTGGACGGTGAACAACCTCAGCACGGTATTTCCTTGACACTTCGGCTATTTCCTCATCTTCTGTGGAGACAACGAACCTGTCGAGGAGTTTCGATTTTTTTGCTGCTTCAATAGCCCAAACAACAAGAGGCTTTCCGCATAGTTTTTTCAGATTTTTTCTGGGTATTCCTTTGCTTCCGCCCCTCGCAGGTATAACGCCCAGTATCACAAGCTGACCCCTATAAAATTTTTTTGGATATTTCACGAATTGCGTTAATTATTTCATTTATCCGATGATCGTCCATCTTTATGACTATCGGGATGGCTATAGCTTTGCTCAGGATAGATCGTGATTCGCTCCAGCTCTTTTCCAATTTTTTCCCTTTATACTCTTCGTATTGGGTGAGCATGTGGTCCCAAGTTCCCGCAAAATGCCATTTAATGGCATCCGGTAAGATTTTTGTTCCAATTTTTTTCTCCAGCAGCATTTTGACGAACGTCTTGGCTTTATCAGGGGTTTTGGTAAAGAAAATAATGACGTCTGCGATTTCCCCCTTTTCATCCGCAAACTCCCTAAATTTTATGTTTGGCACGTCTTTGATCCCTTCCTTTATCCTTCTTTTGTTTCCTCGATGATGTTGTAAAATGTAATCCAACTTCTTCAGTTGTGCAAGACCGATAGCTCCTTGAAGTTCCATCATGTTATAGTTGAAACCGTATGTAGTGCGGGTATCTTCGCCTCTTGGAAAATTTGGGTTACTTTCGTGGCCATGGTCGGAATACTCTTTAGCTCTTTTGTAAAGGAGGGCATTATCTGTTACCACCATTCCGCCTTCCCCAGT
>Ga0172363_10004931_pt1 | contig 10771 bp, 6 predicted proteins | sample LakKivs2_kivu2a2_FD_114541 | JGI IMG/M metagenome (GOLD analysis project Ga0172363, IMG submission 114541) | Sediment microbial communities from Lake Kivu, Rwanda - Sediment s2_kivu2a2 | ecosystem: Environmental > Aquatic > Freshwater > Lake > Sediment | place: Rwanda: Western Province, Lake... | reverse complement strand
TGACACTTCCACCATCATATGAAGTAATCCATGTAATTCCACGTGATTTTATTGTCGATGGACAAACCGGCATTCGCGATCCAAAAGGAATGATGGGAATACGTCTTGAAGTTGACACCCACATCGTGATTGAATCATTGCCGAATATCCGCAACATTTTAAAAGCCATGAAAGAGTTAGAAAAAGAAAAGCTCGTAAAAGTTGAGAAAGAAAGACCTGAAGAAAGAATGAAAGAATGGTATGATAAGTTTAGGTGGATAAAATCTTCTGATGGGTTTTTGCTTGTTGGTGGTAAGGATGCTAAGACAAACGAACAATTGATAAGAAAACACATGAAAGATTCAGACTTAGTATTTCACACTGATATCACTGGCTCCCCGTTCGTGTTAATAAAAAATCCAGAGGAAAAAGATATTCCTGAGCAGACGATAAAAGAGGCTGCTGAATTTTGTGGAAGTTATTCTAAGGCTTGGAAGGTTGGAATTGCGGCAGTTGATGTCTATTATATTAAATCTGATCAAGTCAAGAAAGAAGGAGGTTTACCAACAGGCTCATTCATGATTTATGGAAAAAGGGAATGGGTCAGAAGGATTCCTGTGAGAGTTGCTGTCGGGATTAAAAATAATGAATTATATTTTGGACCTGAAGATATGGTTAAGAAAAAAGTTTCAAACTATGTTACAATTGTTCCTGGGAATAAACCTGCTCATGAAATCGCGGATGAAATTCAAAATAGACTTAAGATAAAAATTGAGAGAGAAAAAATTGTGAGAGTCGTACCTTACAGTAAAGGTCGATTATTGAAATAACTTTTGAATACTGAGGGATAATTTATCTATTTATAGTTTAATTTTTAAATCAACTGTTGGCAGTATTACTTTAAATTGAGGGGGTGGGAACATTAACAAAAAGATAATTTTCTCGTTTTCTTTAGTACTCGTTTTTATTTTGGCTTCCATTTCATACGCTTACGATAACCATCCACCTGTAGCAAATCCAGACGGACCTGGCTCGAGTGATCCTGATGTAGGCTGTGGGGATTCAATTGTAAGTTATCAATGGGTTATTAACAACAATGCCAGTTTAACTTATTATGGATCATATCCAACTGTGCCATGGTCAGACCTTTCTAGTTTACCATTAGGTACTTCTATTCCCGTTAAATTAACAGTTTACGACGAGTTTGGAGCATCTGGTAGCAGTACAACTACACTCACGATTAATGATATATTAATTTGTGGTGACACAATAACTAATGATACTGTATTAATAGGAGACCTTTCAAACTGTCCTGGAGATGGAATAATTATAGGTGCAAGCAATATAACTCTGGATTGTGCTGGACATATAATAGATGGTGTATCTTCTGCACTTAGTTCTGGAGTTAGGCTAAATGGGAATAATGTTACAATAAAAAATTGTATAACAACTCAGTTCGTTCGTGGTGTCTATATTGAAGGCTCGGACAATCAGGTTATTAACTCGACTGCTTATGGTAACTCAAGGGGAATAGAAATTCATACTACTTATAGCTGGATTCCTAGTTCGAACAACAAAATAATAAACTCTACCTTCAGTAGCAATAGTAATTCAGGCATAGATATTAGTGGTAAGTACAATCAGGTTATAAATTCGGTTGCTAATAGCAACTCTAATGGCATATATCTTTATGGAACTGATAACATGTACAATCAGTTTATTAACTCTACCTTTGATAACAACTGGTATGGAATATATCTTCAAGGAGGAACATCGAACAACCAATTCATAAATTCGACATCTAATAACAATATAAGGTATGGTATATACTTTGACCATTCTTCCAATAACGTCTTTTCAAATGTGAGAGCAACAGGGGATTGGTACGACTATTATTCTGATGCTTACTCAAAAAACAAAGCAATAAACCTAAAACTTGCTACTGCAAATGTTTCTTTTGAAGCTTTTGGTGTCTGGCTCAACAAAACAACGAACAAGCCAGCGGATACTCCTGGTCTGAAAAATATAAACAAATATGTTGATGTCGGCAACACAGCTGCAACAGGCTGGATTTTCATGAATGTTAGTTATACTAATGGGGATGTTGGAACTGGGAACGAAACAACTCTGAAATGGTACAGATGGAATGGAACTACTTGGACTGACTCAGAAATAGACCCAAATGGAGTTAATACAGGTGATAACTATGTTTATGGTAACGCAACTAGCTTCAGTACTTTTGCACCCATGGCTAAAATAATTATTAATTGTGGCGATACAATAACAGAAAACACAACTTTAACCCAAGATCTTCTAAATTGTCCTGGAAATGGATTGACAATAGGAGCAAATAATATTGTTCTAGATTGCAACGGGCATTCAATAACGGGCATGGGCAGCGGGGATGGGATCTACTTGTTCCAGAAAACAGGGGTTACAATAAAGAACTGTAACATTTCTAGTTTCTTTTATGCAATTGATCTCGCTCAATCATCATATAACAATATAATCAACACAAGTGCAAGTGGTGGATATTATGGAATTCTTTTTCTATCTTCAACAAGATATAACAACATAATTAATTCAAGTGCAACTTCAAGTGAAGCTGGATACTCTGCAATTGAATTAGATTCTGGAGCAAACTACAATCAAATAATTAACACAAATGCAAATGGTGACACTGCAATTGATTTCTATTTATCACACTATAATAATGTAACAAACACAAATGCAAATGGTGGTAGTTATGGAATTCATCTGAGATCTTCATCAAACAATAATATAACCAATACTACAGGAACCGGAGACAGGGGAATCGGTCTCGATTCTTCATCAGGTAACCATATAACCAGTTCTGTAGGAATGGGCGGTGCTTATGGAATTTATCTTTCAAGCGCATCAAACAATCAGATAATCAGTTCCAGAGGGAGTGGTATGTATGGATTCTGGCTTGACGGGGCGTCAAACAACCAGATAATCAACTCTAATACAAGCAATTTTGAATCATCTTTTTACGACTCTGGTAACATCATTATAAACATGACATTCATCGGCACGGCATGGCCGACAAAAGCGTCGTTCACTTATTCAGGATTTATAGATGTCAGTTCTGCAAATGCGATTGCAGATTCAGCAGGATTGGGAAATATTAGCAAATATCTCAGTATAACGAATGAGTCTTTAGCAAATGTTTTACTCAATATTCATTATTCCGATTCTGATTTAGGAAGTCTTGATGAAAATTATTTGAGGATGTATAAACACGATGGGACAGATTGGATTTTAGTTTCTGGAAGCGGGGTTGATACTGCAAACAATGTAGTTTATGCTAATATCACAGATTTCAGTGTTTTTGCACCGATGGTTACAGAATGTTTATCAAATTCAGATTGTGATGATTCTAATGAATGTACTCAGAACATTTGTAATGCCACATATCAGTGTGAATACTCATATGAATCACAAGGAACTCAATGTGGTCTAGCAAGAGATTGTCCTGATGATTATTGCAGTTTATTTAAAGGTTACTTCTACCCTGATGACGGGCATGATACTTGTGATGGCTCTGGCAATTGTTTAGAATATTCTTGTGGTCTAGAAGATTCTTATTGTACTGATAACGATCCTTTAGATGGTATCAATAGTTTAGAATGTGGTGCTCAGTGCGATTCAAACGATGATTGTTCAATCAACAGCTTTTGTCAAGATGACTGTACTTGTACAGAACCTTTGCCTTTAATTCTAACTCTTTCTCCAGACCCAATCTGGGCTGAAAAGACTGTCAAAGCTACTATCTCTTGTTCAGTCAATTGCAACGGTAAGACTGCTTATGTTGGTAGAGGGGAGAAGAAGGTTACAGTATGTTATACTTCATGTTCACAAAGTGGTTGTTCCTGTACCTTTACTGCACCTAAACTATCGACATCGCCTTCACTCGAAACTTACTATGCAAGAATAGACTTGGATGGTAATAAAATATACAATGAAACAGAAACAGCTAGCGATAATTTAACTGTTTATTGTAAAGCTACAGGAGAGAGTTGTAGTAGCACTGAAACATGCTGTGCTGGAGCATACTGTATCAGTGGAACTTGTAAGTATCCGAGTGGTCCTGGTGGACCGGGAGCTAGACCAAAGTAGCAATTAATAAGGACAAAAAGATTTTTGGGATAAAATTAAATTATTTATATTTAATTTCTAATTTATTGAATGTAAATTGTAGATTTTTTAATTCATTGAAATGATTGGGGAGGGTGGATATGAAAAAATTAATCTTATTGATAATAACATCAATCATATTTTTTTTGACCTGTATAAGTTTTTATTCTTCTTCGCAAGAGTCGTCCAATACACAAAATGATAATCTAAATCTATTTTTGCAAGAAAATGCAAACTGGGAAGGATTAAAACCCGTTATCATAGTACTCAAAAATCAACCTTCTTATCAAATAAGTAGTACTATTAAAAAAAATCATGACGCTAAGCTTGAAGAACTTTCGAGTATGGCCAGAGAAATTAGAGAAAAAATACCTGGGTTGACTGAAGAAAATATATCCGAGATGGGTATACAAGGTGTGATTGATTATGAAACTTCATTTCTATCCGAAGATGATAAAACCAAGCTTTCACAAATAGCAAATGAAATTACAAACGAAAAGGGTTTGGTTATAAGAGAAATAACTCAAGAATTATCTAATGTTGTCCTACCAGAACAGAGTAGCGTTAAATTTACAGTAAATGAATGTGACGGTATTGTTACAGGCAACGTTATCACAATGAATTATGTATTTGCTAGGATACCTGTTTCTTGTTTAAATGCTCTAAAACAAAATGACAAGGTTTTAGGAGTGTATGAGGATCAAAAAAATGAAATGCAGTTAGATGTTAGTGTCCCCACTATAGGAGCATCCACATGGTGGGATGCCGGTTATAAAGGCATTGGCAAGAGTATCGCTGTTATTGATTGTGGTATAAATAAAACTCATCCAAATTTGGATGTAAATTATGAAAGAATTTTTCATGACACTGCAAGAACTGATCCTGATTATAACGACAATTCAAATAACCCAGATGATTTAAATGGTCATGGGACACACATAGCAGGTATAATAGGAAGTAACCATTCAACGTACAAAGGTGTTGTGTACGATATCGGAAAATCCCATCCTTCGCATGGTTTATGGAATTTAAAGGCTGCTTATTTTTCCACTGACGGAGATTGTCATGCATACCAAAGCGATGTTATGGAAGCTGTTGAAGATGCATTAGTCTGGAATGAATCCTCTCCTAGATGCTATCATGATCCATCTAAACCATATGATCCTTGGTGTCCATGGGCCGACGTTATTAGTTTTAGTTATGGTGGCGATATAAGTACTGATGATGATCCTTATGCTAGGTTCATGGATGCAGCTGTAGATACATTTGTGACAGTGATAGTTGTATCTGCGGGTAATGATGGTCCAACTTCGAGAACCATAACTAATCCAGGTATAGCATATAACGTTATTACTGTTGGAAATTTGGATGATAAAAATACTCTAAATCCAGGTGATGATACTATCAGATCTTCGAGCAGCAGAGGTCCCACTTGGGGTGGTAGGGTCAAACCAGATATAGTTGCTCCTGGGACATTAATACGATCAACAAACAATGATTGGCAAGGAAGCAACCCAGATTTTGTTGACATGACTGGTACTAGTATGGCAGCACCACATGTATCTGGTAGTGCAGCACTTCTAGCTGATTATTTTAGTTTATGGGGTTGGTTAGTTGTTAGTCCACTTGCAATAAAGGCTTTGTTGTTAAACTCTGCTAACAACACTGGTATATACGCAGACAATAAGTCTTATGGATGGGGTGTTTTAGACCTAAAAAATGCCTTTGCACAGAGAGAAATTGCAAGTAGGCAATATGTAAGTGAAGGTGGTTATTTAATATTTACGTCAACATTTAATCCTGGCGATAAGTGTACAATAACTTGGAATAGACATGCGGAGTGGAATAATTCTAATTATCCAGAGCAATATTATAGCTTGAATAATTTAGACCTATACATGTATAACCAAGATGATAATTCCTTAATAGATTATTCCAATTCTACTGTTGATAACGTTGAGCAAGTCCAATCACCGATAACTGCAAATGTTGCCATAAAGATTGATGCTAAAACAACAGATTTTTCCCATGGAGAGAATGAGGAATTTTTTGGAGATGCCGAAAGTACATGGACAGGAGTCTCATATACGAACCTTCCTGACCGTGTTGATATTTCTCAGGAAATAACTCGATTATCAAAAGAAGAATTTCAAGTCAAAACTGTTGTTAATAATTGGTATCATGTAGATATACACAACGTTCAAGTAACTTTAAACCTTCCAGCTGGATTGAGTATAGTTTCTGGTTCGAACCCACAGAGTTTAGGAAGAATTGCACATGGAAGTATTGAAACAGCTGTTTGGACAATTGCAGGTACGTGCGATCAGACTTACAACAACATATACTCATGTTATTCATCGGATAGCTATGATGAACAGTTTTCTGAATGCACTCCTGGAGCATCACTAACTGTTGAGTGTCATAAATGTGGAGATATCATAACAACAGACACCAAATTGTATCAAAACATTGAAGATTGTCCTGGTGATGGATTAGCTATTGGTGCTGATGGTATCACTCTTGATTGTGATGGATTTACCATAGATGGTGATGATTCTGGATGGGATGTTGGTATAAATGTTTCAAATGAAAACAGTATTACTATTAAAAACTGTGTAATAACAGATTTTTTCCAAGCTGGTGTACATATATTTTATTCTTCTTATAACACTCTTTTTAATAATAAAATATATTCTAACAGTAATGCTGTTTGGTTATTTTCTTCTTCTCATAACATTTTTTATAATAATAATATCTCTGACAATGGGTATTATGGTTTTTTTGTGGATAATTATGTGTATAATAGTTCCTTTTACGATAACAACATATCCGGGAGTAGATACGGTGTTTTGTTAGCTGGTACCGCTAATAACTCTTTTTATAATAATAATATCTTCAATAACACAGTCTGGGATATTGAGTTTGCTTCCTCGAACAATAACTCTTTTTATAATAATAATGTTTCTTCAAGTTTTTATGGGATTCTTGTAGGTAATTCGTTTTATAATGTTTTTTCTGATAATGATATATCCTGGAGTAATATGGGATTTGAAATTGGAGGCGATGCTGGTAGTAACTATATTACTGGTAATAAATTTACAAATAACAACTACAGTGTTTATTTCACTGGCGGTTCAACAAATGTACTTTGGAATAACAAATTCGTGAGCAGATTTAAATATAATGCATGGGAAGATGCTGGAGTTTCTGGTAATCTTTGGGACAATGATATTGTAGGTAACGACTGGTCCGATTTTGCAAGCAATCCTGGTTATCCTGACCATTATGATATTGATGGACCAGGAAATGGTGTCGATCATTATCCGATTGGAGGTTCAGCGACAACAAGTACAACAACTACAACTACGACATCAACAACGACAACTCCACCTACAACAACGACTACACCAAGCGGAGCAGTAGGTGGTAGGGGTGGAGGCTGTGGAGGAGCATTTCCTTTTTTGGGTTGCAGGTTAAAGTAGACTTCCAAAGTAAATCTAAGAACATTAATATTTTTAAAAAAGAAAAATTAAGTGTATGAAAATAGTAATATCGTTGGGTGGTTCATTACTCACGAGAGAATTGACTCCTGAAAATTTTTCAAAGTATGCTGATGTTCTGAAGAGGTTGAAGAAAAAAGGTCATAAATTAATCGTAGTTTGTGGCGGTGGCAAAGTTTGCAGAGAATACAGGGATATCGCTAAAGAATTAGGTGGAGATAATATTTTACTTGATTGGATAGGCATAGAATCTAGTCATTTAAATGCTTTCACTCTAATTGCTGCATTAGGTAAAGATGCCCATCCTATGAGTTTTAGGACTGTTAAAGAAGTCAAAGAATATTTTAATGATAAAATAGTGGTCTGCGGTGGCAATATACCAGGATCTTCTACGGGTTATGATGCTGCTCTTTTTGCTGAGGCTATCAAAGCAGATTTACTGATAAAAGCAAGCGATGTAGATGGAGTATATTCTGCTGACCCCGATTCAGACTCAAAAGCCAAGAAGTACGATAGATTAACCCATGATGAATTCTTGAAGATAATTGAGCAGAATCCTCAAACACCTGGGGAATACAGATTGTTCGATTTGAAGGCTACAAGACTAATAAAGAAGAATAAGATTAAGACTGTATTTATCGATGGTAATAATCCAGAAGAAATTATAAGGGCTGTAGAAGGAAAACATCATGGAACTGTTATTAAATGACTTTTTTGACGAAAACAAAAATATTTTTAAATGTTTCTATTAATTATTATTAGAGATAGGTATGGTTAAATACTATCCCTATAGTTGTCCACCACCTAAAGTTGAACTTGAAGGTAATTTAAATAATTACTGGCATTTACTTTTTGATCCTAGAGATGAAAAAAAATATAGGTCAGCCATTCAACATTTACTTTTAGAAATGGATCATCATTACCAAAAAGCAGGTACGAGTATAGTTGGTTACACTATAAATCCTAGGATGTTGGCAGAGGAAATAGAAGAAGAATTGATTCAAAAAAAATTAGAAAATAAAAATATTTCCCAAAAAGAGTGGGAAGAATGTAAAATTTCCTCTCGGGGTCTTTGCAACGCAATTAAAGCCTTTTTCCTGGGAAAGGGTCTATCCGAAGATCAATTTTATGGGACAACAACAAGTGGTGGCTGTGCAAACTATCATGTTAAATACAATTCTTCAACTCTTTCAACCCTCAAGCAAGGATTTTTTTAGGCATTTCAGTCTTAAGATGGTTTAGTTTTATTAAGATATGGACATATTTTGTTTAAAGGGCACATATAACATTTGGGTTTTCTAGTGATACAAATCTCTCTACCGAATTGGACCATTCCCAGGTTAACAACCCATTTATCTTTAACAGGTATCAATTCTTCTAATCTATCTTCAACTTCTTTTACAGATGCATTTTGAGGAACTAAACCCAATCTTTTTGATGTAACTTCTACATGTACATCAACTGCTATTACCGGTTTCCCATACCCATAACCCAAGACGATATTACTAGTTTTTAACCCCACTCCAGGTAAACTCATTAATTCCCCTCTTGTTTTAGGAACTTTCCCTTTGTACTTTTCTAGGATGATTTTACTTACTTTTTTTATTCTCCTTGCTTTCTGTCTGTATGACCCTGAAATTCTTATCAGTTTTTCCAATTCTCTTATATTCAATTTTATAATTTTTTCAGGAGTATCTGCAATAGAAAAAAGATTTTTAGCGGCTTTCTCTGTATTTTCATCTCTTGTTCTTTGAGAAAGTATGGTTGTTATTAGGATTTTAAAAACTTCATAATTAGTCGATGGTTTTATTTTAATATTTCTTCCATATCTTTCTTTCAAGAATTTGATTAATTTGTCAACAACAAACTGATTTTTCATAATAAGATTATTAACCTATTATTAGAATTAATTACTTCCTTACAAAAGTTTTTTTACCTATTTTATAAAGATCCATATAGTCTGAACCAATTGATCCAGTTATTTCACGGTAATGCTGAAGAATATCCAATCCTTTTTTTGTGGATTTGTAGATTTCCTTATCATTAAGCAAGACTTTTTCTAACAGTTCATTTTTCAGCATAAAATTGAGATAACCATTGAGTTGTGTGAAACTTAAGTTTGCTCTGTACATGATTTGAGTCTTATTTACTCCCCCTTTTGATACTTCTAAAATTTCTGCAATTATATACAACTTATCTCGTCTTTGTGACAAAAATGGTGATTTTGATGGTCCTTGTTCAGAGATAATTTGTGGTGCAGTTGATGATAATTGTTCATTATTTTTATGGTTTACTCCAGGCATTATACATTAACTCCTTTAATCTTTTCAACTATTTAAACAGTAAAACTTAAATACCCAATGTCAACAAGAGAAAAACTTTATTAAGTTGTTCTAACATCATTTTATCGCATTTACGTTCATGTCTCAACGACATATAGTATTATTCCTGTCGTGTTTAGGGGTTATTCTATGGTTTTTGAACTGTTAACAAAAAAGTTACAAGAAGTCGTCAAGAAGAGAGGATTTAAAGAGCCTACACTAGTTCAAAAATTAGGAATACCACCGATTATTTCTGGTAAGAATGTTTTGTTGATTGCACCAACTGGCGTTGGTAAGACAGAAAGTGCCATGCTTCCAATATTCGATGAGTGGCTAAAGAAAAAACCTAAACCAATAAGCATTTTATACATAACTCCTTTAAAATCTCTCAATCGTGATATGTTAAAGCGATTGTTGTGGTGGGGTAACGAGTTAGAAATTGATATATCTGTTCGGCATGGAGATACATCTGCTTATGCTAGGAAGATGCAGGCTGAGATTCCACCGGATTGTTTGATAACGACACCAGAAACTTTGCAAGCAATATTACCTGCGAAGAAGATGAAAGAACATCTGAAGAACGTTAAGTTTGTTATCGTCGATGAAGTTCATGAATTGGCATCTTCAAAAAGAGGAACTCAATTAACGATAGGATTAGAAAGGTTGAGAGAACTGTGCGGGAATTTTCAGATCATTTCTTTATCAGCAACCATAGGTTCTCCAGAAAAAGTCGTGAATTTCATTTCTGGTGGTAAACCTATGGAGATAGTTAAAGCAGTAGAGACTAAAGAGATAAAGATTCAAGTTATTAAT
>Ga0172363_10004929_pt1 | contig 10772 bp, 10 predicted proteins | sample LakKivs2_kivu2a2_FD_114541 | JGI IMG/M metagenome (GOLD analysis project Ga0172363, IMG submission 114541) | Sediment microbial communities from Lake Kivu, Rwanda - Sediment s2_kivu2a2 | ecosystem: Environmental > Aquatic > Freshwater > Lake > Sediment | place: Rwanda: Western Province, Lake... | reverse complement strand
TTCTGGCTTGGTAGTCAGTGCAGTTACTGCAAGAATGGGTTTCTCGGTATTTTTCCTCTGAAGGGAACCAAACCTCAACATCATATTTAGCCGCGGCAGGATCACCTAAATCACCGGTGCACATTTGTACAACATGATAAGGAAGTTTTAATGCCTGCATTAATTCCTCTTCAATTCCCAAAATAAATTCATGCTCTTTGACTGAATCTTCCGGCCGACAAAAAGAAACCATTTCTAATTTATTAAATTGATGAACTCTTAAAATTCCTTTGGTATCTTTTCCATAGGATCCTGCTTCGCGACGAAAAGCACCGGAAAATCCAACAAATCTTTTTGGCAAATCCTTTTCTAATAAAATTTCATCCTTAAAATATGGAACAATTGCATGTTCAGCCGTTGCCACTAAAACCAAATTTTCATCTTTTATTTGATAGGTTTCTTCCCAACCATAATTGTTATAACCTAAAGCTGCCATTACCTCTTTTTGAATTAAAACTGGTGGAAAAATTGGGATAAATCCTTTCTCGACTAACCTCTTAAAACCGAAATTTAACAGCGCTATCTCTAAAACTACCGCTTGGTTTTTTAAATATCCAAATCTCGTTCCGGAAACCTTACCCGCCCGTTCGGTATCAATCAAATCTAAACTTTCACCCAACTGCCAGTGAGCTTTTGGAGTAAAATCAAACTTTGGTATTTCTCCCCATTTTCTGATTTCTACATTCTCACTTTCATTCTTACCCACTGGCACATTTTCTAAGGCGGGATTTGGCAATTCCCATAATGTTTGTTTTAATTCTTCATCAATTCTACTTAAATCTGTTTCCAATCTGCTTAAGTCTGTTTTTATCTGTTTTCCTCTCTCGATATCTTCTTTCCCTAACTTGTTCCTTTCGGCCCGTAAAACTTCAACCTTAGATAAAATTTCTTTTCTTTTATCATCAATCCTTAAAACTTCATCCACTAATTTTGGATCCCGCTGTTTATCAGCAGTTGCTTTTTTAAAATATTCCGGATTTTCTCTAAGTTTTTTGATGTCAATCATAATTAAGCATAATTGTTATAAAAGTTATAATTATTATAACCCCAGTTGGGGACTGATTTTTTGCATCGCTTCCAAAGATATTCTTACAAATCCTTCCAAACTTAAACCAATTTTCTCCTGGCACATTTGGATATCTTCTCTTCTTGTTCCTTTAGCAAAAGATTTTTCCTTGAAGCGATTTAAAATATTTTCTACTGTCAAATCTGCTAATTTTCTACTTGGTAAAACTAAGGTTGCGGCGACAATCAAACCAGTTAAACTATCACCAATATAAATGGTCCAATCCATTAAACTTTTTGGTTCGATACCGGTATTGTGCCAATTATGAGCGGCCATGGCATGAGCCACATTTTCAGGAATCTCAAAACCCCTCTCTTTTACCCACTCCGTCACTTGTAAACCCTGTTTTTCCATTGGCACTTGTTCACAATAATCCCCGTCATGCAAAAGTCCTGCCATCATCCACTCCTCCTTAGTGCCACAAAGTTCTTGGTCACTCCGCCCCCGTCTTTTTAGTTCTTCATAAACTCCGACCATCAAAGCCTCGGTGGCCAGCATATGCTTAACTATGTTTTTGTTAGTTACATGCTCATTTATTAAAGATAGGGCTTGGTCTTTAGTAATCATTGCTATTAATAGTCTGCAGTTGTGGTTATCAGTCTTGGCTACCAGTTTGGTTATCGGTCTTGGGTTTTGGTAATTTTGAAAATTTATTCCAAGCCTCTTCAAGACGAAATAATTGTTTTCCTATAATATCATACTCTTTAATTAGATCTTCACATAACTTAATATTAATAAACTTCGCGTAAATATCTCTACAATGACATAATGAAACTTGGGTTTCATTCGCTTCTGCCATGGCATCATCGATATATTTCTGAAAGCCAGACTTTTGGTGTTTTTTGGCAAAGCCTTCAGCAATCAATCTCGGAACAGCTTTAGAAGAACGCGGCAGTTGGTCTTTTAAGTCATACCTTTCACTCTCTGGTAACTTCGGAACAATTTCCTTAGCAATTATAATCGAGGCTTTGTAAGAACGTTGATAAACATCTAAATCTTTATAACTTTTAATTTTATTCTTATCCATAAACCATAAACTTAAAACCAAACTGGCTGCTCAGACCAAAAACCATAAACCATCAACTACCTTTTCTCATCATTGGAAAAAAAACACATTCTCTGATTGGCTTGTCCGTTAAAAACGAAAATAACCTTTCACTCATCCCAAAACCGGCAGTTGGTGGCATACCGTATTCTAAGGCTTCGACAAAATCTTCATCCATCATTTGAGCCTCGTTATCTCCAGCCTCTCTCATTTTTTGCTGTTCTTCAAATCTTTGCCTTTGGTCAAGTGGATCACTTAATTCTGAATAACCATTACCTAATTCTGTTCCACCCGCCAAAATTAACAATCTTTCAGTTAAGGAAGGATTTTCCGGCTTCCTTTTGGCCAATGGCGAAATTTCTACTGGTAAATTAATTAAAAAACAGGGTTGAATCAAAGTGGGCCGAACGATTTTTTTATAAATCAGGTCGATCAAACGTCCTTTCTCTAATTTTTCTTCAGGAACCAATTTAACTTCCTGAGCTTTTTTAAAAAGCTCTTTTGAGTTTGCTTTGATCAGGTTAATCCTTGTCATTTTTTCAAAAAGTTCACAAAAATCAAATCTTTCCCATTTCTTGCTCCAATCAATTTCTTTTCCTTCATGAATAGTCTTCAAACTCCCTGTGGTTCCCTCAACCAAATATCTATAAAAATCCTCCAAAAAATTCATCAAATCATTATAGTCAGCATAAGCCCAATAAAATTCCATCATGGTATAATCCTGAAGATGTTCGGCATCAATTCCTTCATTGCGAAATACTCTTCCTATTTCAAAAACTTTCTCAAAACCACCTACAATTAGTCTTTTTAAAGGAAGTTCCAAAGAGATTCTTAAATAAAAATTAGTATCCAATGCCTGATGGTGAGTAGAAAAAGGATTGGCATCAGCTCCTCCAGTTGTTTCTTCCAAAACCGGAGTTTCTACTTCTAAAAAGCCTTTTTCGTTCAAGTATTTTCTTACTGCTTGCCAAAATTTGCTTTTTTTGACAAACATCTGCCGAATTTGCGGATTCATAATTAAATCCACATATCTTTTTCTCAATCTGGTTTCAATATCAACCAAGCCATGCCATTTCTCAGGAAGAGGAAGAAGTGATTTGGCCAAAATGGTAAATTCGCTAACTTTGATACTAATTTCACCTGCCTGAGTCTTAAAAACCTCACCAGAAACGCCAATAAAATCACCCAAATCTAAAAGCCTTAAAAGCTCATATTTTTCCTCACCAATAATTTCTTGAGAAAAAAACAATTGAATCTTTCCAGATTCATCAACTAAATCGGCAAACATTGAACCACCATGGCCGCGCAAACCTCGAAGTCGGCCGGCAACGGCAACAGACTTTCCAGCCATTTTTAAAGCTTCAACACAGCTCTGCTTCCTCTCAAATTTTGAAGGATAGGGATTAACCCCTGAAGACTTTAAATGATTAAGTTTTTGAATTCTTATCTTTCGAAGATCATCAATCGGTGCCATTAGTCGGAGTTTAGCACAGTTTTAATTTATTGCCAAGACCTTATAGACTATTTTTCCTGCGGGAACTTCAACCTCCACTTCTTCTCCAACTTTCTTTCCTATAAGAGCCTTTCCTAAGGGAGAAGAATGGGAAATCTTTTTGTTGGCCGGATCAGCTTCCCATTCTCCAACAATACAAAACTCATGGTTAGCCTTTTCATTTTGAACCATAACCTTACAACCTAAACAAATGACTGAGGTTTTTTTATTGCCCTGATTAATCAAGACTGAATTTGCTAAGGTCTCTTTTAGCTCATCAATTCGTTTATCAACAAACTCAAGTTCCTCTTTAGCCGTTGCATAATCATTGTTTTCCGATAAATCTCCCGCGGTTCTTGCCAAGGCTAATCTTTCTACCAACTTCACTCTTTTCTCTTCCACTAAAAAACTAAGCTCTTTTTCAAGCTTCTCTCTTCCTTCTTTAGTTAAATGAATCTTATCCATTTTTACACCTAAAACCAAAAAACAGCCTCTCAGCTGCCTTGCTCACCGAAGCATATTATCATAACTGCCAATTTTGTCAATAACCGATAAAATTTTCCCTAAATTTATCTTTCTGGAATTTAGGAAGGAAAATTGATAAAATATATATGCAAAAATTGCCGCTATCGTCTAACGGTTTAGGACATCAGGTTCTCATCCTGAAAATTGGGGGTCCGAATCCCCCTGGCGGCACTTTTGAACGAGTAAATTCCGGAGGTGTGAACGTAACACACCTCGAAGGTCGGGAACTACGACCGGTTTAATTTTTAATGGCTTCTTTTAAAACCTGACTTAATTCTCCCGCAAAAATAAATTTAATATCTTTTTTTATTTCTTTAGGAACTTCAATCAAATCCTTACGGTTATCTTTGGGTAGAATCACAGTTTTAATTCCCGCTCGATGGGCGGCAATTACCTTTTCTTTAACTCCACCGATCTCTAAAACCCGACCTCGAAGAGTAATTTCCCCTGTCATGGCCACCTCTTTTCTAACTGGTTTTTTAGCTAAAGCAGAGACTAAAGCAGTTGTGATTGCCACTCCTGCTGAAGGCCCATCTTTGGGTACCGCTCCTTCAGGAACATGAACATGGACATCTAAATTTTTAGCAAAATTTTCTCTTAATCCTAATTCTTTCCAGTGGCTTTTAACGTAAGACATGGCGGCTTGGCATGATTCTTTCATTACGTCCCCCAATTGTCCCGTCAAAAGTAAAACCCCTTTTCCTGGCATCAAGGCTATCTCAATAAACAAAACGTCACCTCCAGATTCCGTCCAAGCCAAACCAGTTGACATACCAACTTCATCCTTTTTTTCAATCTGATTAGCGGTAAATTTATAGGGACCCAAAAATTTTCGAATTTCCTTAAGATCGATTTTTGGGGATACTTTCTTATTTTCGGCCACACTTTTAGCAATCTTTCGACAAATTGAGGCCAAATTCCGCTCGAAATCTCTTACTCCTGCTTCTCTGGTATAACGACGAATAATCTCCAATAAGGCTTGACGGGAAATTTCAAAATCAGTTCCCAAACCATTAGCTTTCAACTCTTTTTTCCATAAAAATTTTAAAGCAATATGATATTTTTCATCTTCGGTATAGCCTGGAAATCTAATCACTTCAAAACGATCTTTTAGAGCGGGAGGAATGGTATCTAATATATTACCAGTGGTGATAAAGAAAACTTCAGAAAGATCAAAAGGAACTTCTAAATAATGATCAGAAAATTCTTTATTTTGCTCTGGATCCAGGGCCTCTAATAATGCCGCAGAAGGATCACCCCGAAAATCAACTCCTACTTTATCAATTTCATCTAACATAAAAACCGGATTTTTTGTTCCTGCAGTTTTTATTCCCTGAATAATTCGTCCGGGTAAAGCCCCAACATAAGTCCGACGGTGACCCCTAATCTCAGCCTCATCTCTAATACCACCCAAAGACATTCTTACAAATTTCCTTCCTAAAGCTCTCGCTATTGATTTTCCGATAGAAGTTTTTCCCACACCCGGTGGTCCAATAAAGCATAAGATCGTCGGCCCTCCCGCTTCTTTTTCCCCTTTCCTTCCGCTCCCGCCCTGCCTGCCGGCAGGCAGGTCTTTTATCCTTTTACTCTTTAATCTCATTACTGCCAAATACTCCAAAATCCTTTCTTTTATTTTTTCCAAACCATAATGATCTTCGTTTAAAATTTTTTCTGCTCTTTTTAAGCTAACATTATTAGGTGTTTTTACTGCCCAAGGCATGGCGACCAACCAATCTAAATAAGTCCGAACATAACCCGCTTCCGGATTCATTGGCGACATCTTTTTTAATCTTCCCAATTCTTCCATTGCTTTTTGGTTGACTTCCTCAGGCATCTGTGCTTTTTTAATTTTCTCTTTAAGTTCCTTTATCTCTCTTTCTTCTTCCTCATCCCCAGAAATTGCTCCTAACTCTTTTTCAATTGTTTTCTTTCTTTCTCTTAAAACTGCCTCTCTCATTCCCTTATCAAAGCGAGCCTGAGTTTTGGAATCAATTGATCTTTCCAATTCCAAAATTCTTATTTCATAAGAAAGATGGGAAGAAACTTTTTCTAACCTTTCTTTAACAGAAGCCATCTCAAGTAGTTCTTGTTTCTCTTCGGTTTTTATTTCTAAAACTGAAGCTATTTCATCAACTAATTCAACGGTGGGGATTCCGGAAAAAATCTTCATCAGTAAAGTGATATCTATACTTTTTCCTAAATTGAAAGCTTTCTGAATTTGTTCCACTAAATGTTTTGTTAAAGCCTTCACTTCATCATTTTCTTCCAAAACTTCTGGTATTTCCTTCACTTTAGCGACAAAAAATGGTTCGCTAGCAATCACCTGGACTATTTCTACCCTTGAAACACCGTGAATCATAGCGTGAATGGAGCCATTTGTCGGAATAATTTGTTCAATAATGGCTAATGTTCCAACCCGGTTGAGATCTTGACTCTCTGGAAACTCAACATCCGGCCTTTTTTGGGCCACGAAACAAACCATCTTGTCTGATTTGAATGAGGCAGATACGGCCGCATTTGATTTCGGCCTGCCAAAAGTCAACGGTTCAGTGACATGAGGAAAAATTACTGCCTCTCTTAATGGCACCAAGGGCACGACTCTTTCTGTTCCCACACCAAGTAAATTATCATTTTTTTTAGATCCAAGAAGAACAACCATATATTTAGCAGTCTAACACTCTGTTTGCTAAAAGTCAATGCCTGATTTACAGATGAACCACTACTTTCGTTCCCGGATTATCATTTGTTGCCCGAACCGCATTTTTTCCAAAAGGAAGAGCCGGATCAGACCAATAGAAAATCTTCTCAGCGACCTGGGTTGGTAAGTTCACACAACCATGGCTCATCGGATGACCAAAGTTATTGTGCCAATAAGTTCCATGAAGTCCAAATCCGTTATGAAAATACATAGTATAAGGAACATTTGGCAAGTTATAGTAGGTGCCCGTTCCTTTCACTCCTCCTTCCATCTTTGTGTATTTGAATTTTGACCAGATTGAGAATTCTCCTGTAGGGGTGGGAAACCATTTACCTGAGGAAAGCGGGCTTTCTAAAAATATTTTATCACCTTCCCAGGCAATTAATTTTTGCTCTGAAAGATCAACTTCAATCCATTTATTTCCCGCCGCCGCTCCCATCACTTTTTCTTCAGGTATAGGCAATTCAGCCAGCAAAGGAATGATTTCTTTTCCTTCAAAAAAAGCTAAATTTTGGTTAGGTTCAAAGTCTCCGGTGGCTGTTTCAAGGTTAAGACAGCGACAGCCGATCTGTTGTTTTTTAAATAAAAGCAGGCTTCTTTTACTCAAAAACAGAACAATTATTCCACTGGCAATAATAATGGGCGCTAAAAGAAAAAAACGAAACTTTTTCATTTCAATTTAATATCAACAGAGTTCTTAATAAGATTTTGAAAAGATTTTCTTGAAATGTCAAGATAGATTAATTAAAATCCCTTCATAAAGATGATTAAATCAAGAGAAATCGTAATCAGAGCAATTCGGGATTTTTTTAAAAATGAAGGTTTTATTGAAGTAGAAACTCCCCTTATGGTGAGCGCCCCAGATCCCTCCTTTACAAATGAAGTTTTTGAAACTTCTCCTGTTTTGGGAAAAAGAATGTTTTTAGCCCCATCTCCTGAATTTTTTATGAAAAAAATAATTGCTCTTGAAAAAATTCCAAAAACTTTTCAAATTTGCAAGGCCTTCAGAAATCCTCAAGAATTAGATCCCCTTCATAATCCTGAATTTACTATTTTGGAGTGGTATCGAGTGGGAGCAGATTATACTGATTTAATGGAGGATTGTGAAAACTTAGTCAAATTCATTTACAAAAGTTTCTCTAGTCAAATTAAAAATGAAAAAGTAAAAATGAAAAATGACAAAGAAAAAATAAAAAATTTTTTAAGTTATCAAGGCCAAAAAATTAACATCACTCCTCCGTGGCCGCGAATAACTATTAAAGAGGCGTTTAAAAAATATGCAAATATTGATTTAGACAAATTTTTAGATTTTATGAAGGCTAAAGAAATTGCCAGACAGAAAGGCTATAAAATTAATAAGGAAACCACCTGGGAACAAATTTACCACCAGATTTTCTTAAATGAAATTGAGCCAAAATTACCAAAGGAAAGCCCATTAATTTTATATGATTACCCTGCACCATTAGCGGCCCTGTCAAAGATTAAAAAATCTGACCCAAAATATGCGCAGCGTTTTGAATTTTATATTGGCGGGCTGGAACTGGGAAATGGTTATTCTGAATTAACTGATTGGCAAGAACAGGAAAAAAGACTGAAAGATGATCTTTTAAAAAGGAAAAGATTGGGAATGAAAGTTTTTGATTATGATCATGAATTTATTGAAGCCTTAAAAGAAGGTTTGCCAGAATGTGCAGGGATTGCGGTTGGAGTGGATAGATTAGTTATGCTTTTTACCAATTCAAAAACTATTCAAGAAGTAATAAGTTTTCCAGCAATAAAAATTTTTGGATGAGTGATTTCACCTGGAAGGAGTAACTTCGTCACACCTTCCAGGTGGCTGAAATGGACTCCTGGAAGGTGAACTTAAAACTTAAATACTTGAATAAAATACCATTTTATGGCAAAATCTTAAAGTTATGGCTGATACTTCAATTCTTAAAAAAGGTCTTTGTATAATTTTTAAAGATGAACCACATATTGTCGTGGAGAAAACTTTTGTTTCCCCTGGGAAAGGTTCGGCTTTTTACCGAACAAAACTTAAAAATCTAAAAACTGGCTCATTTATTGATTTTACTTTTAAATCAGGAGAAAAAATTGAAGAGGCTCCCTTGCAAACTCAAGAATTTCAATATCTTTATCAAAGCGGAAAAGACTATTTTTTTATGAATCCCCGAACTTACGAACAGATTATCCTTCCGCAAGATATTCTTGGCGACTTTAAACAATTTGTTAAAGAAGGTGATCTTTATCAGATCTACACTTTAGAAGGGAAACCTATAAGCTTACGAGCACCGCAAAAAGTAAGACTGAGAGTTATTGAGGCAGAAAAAGCAATCAAAGGCGACACGGCTACTTCCGCCACTAAACCAATCAAAGTTGAGTCAGGATATATTCTCCAAGTTCCACTTTTTATCAAAGAAGGCGACGTTATTGTTATCAATACTGAAACTGGCGAATACGTTGAAAGAGCCTAATTCTAAACCAGGCATACGGTCTAAAAAATCAATTTTTTTAATAAAATCACCTTCTTTAGCTTTAAAATAGGCTGCTACTCCAACCATGGCCGCATTATCAGTTAACAAACTCTTTGAGTAAGGAATGTGTACAGGTAAACTAAATTTACTCATTTCCTTTAAAATTGCGCTTTGTATTGTTTCACTTGAAATTACGCCACCACCAAGCAAAATCATTTTTGGTTTGTAAATTTTGACCGCTTTTACCAACTTGATAAGCAATGATTCAATTATTGTTTTTTCAAATGAAGTACAAAAATCCTTAAGGTCGGTTTGAATATTGAATGATGAACCATGAATTATGGTACGGGAGGCGGTTTTTAAACCAGAATAGGAAAAATTTAAATCTTTTGAATTAATCATTGGTACAGGCAGTTTGAATGCTCCATTATTACCACCAATGGCAGTCTTGGAAATAATTGCTCCACCAGGATAACCCAAACCCAGAAGTTTGGCCACTTTATCAAAACATTCGCCAACAGCATCATCAAGTGTCTGACCAACCAACTCATAATTTCCAAAATCTTTCATTAAAACTAATTCTGTATGTCCACCGGAAACTAAAAGACCTAAAGCAGGAAATTGGGGATTTTTAATGCCAAAATTACCGTTAACATCCTGAGCAAAAGAAGACAATAAGTGTCCCTCCATATGATCAACAGCAATTAAGGGTTTTTTAAATTCCAAAGATATTTCTTTAGCTTTTTTAATTCCCACTTCTAAGGCAATGGCTAAACCAGGACCATAAGTGACGGCAATAACATCTAAATTTTTCAGTGCCACTTTTGCCAAGGAAAGCGCTTCTTTAATTGCCGGTTCCAAATTTTCTTGATGAGCCCTTTTAGCAATCGACGGCACTACCCCTCCCCATTTTTTGTGCAATTCTACTTGGGAAGAAATCACGTTTGATAAAACCCGCAAATTTTCGGTGATTGCCACCGAAGTTTCATCACAGGAGGTATCAATTGATAGAATTAACATCACTAATATACACAAGTTTCGCACTTTTTCTAAAACCACCTCGAAGGTGGCCGAATGGACTCCTTCGAGGTGAAGCAATTGATGACTTTCTCCACCATCCGAGGAGTGCTTCGCACACCTCGGAGGGTCTTTATCCAAGTGCGAAACTCGTAAAACAAATTTAAATGAATATGCTTGATTTTAACAAAATAATCCGTTAAATTAAACAAGAATAGCTCAAAGCGTAAAGTGCAAAGTGTAAAATTACAGCGTAGGGTTAGAAAGTTTTACGCTTTAAGTTTTAGTTTTGAGATTTGAGTTTTGAGTTTTGCGCTTAATCTCATGAAGAATTGTATTTTTTGTAAAATTATCTCTGGTGAAATTCCCTCCTTCAAAATCTGGGAAGATAAAGAATTTTTGGCAATCTTGGATAT
>Ga0172363_10004928_pt1 | contig 10773 bp, 9 predicted proteins | sample LakKivs2_kivu2a2_FD_114541 | JGI IMG/M metagenome (GOLD analysis project Ga0172363, IMG submission 114541) | Sediment microbial communities from Lake Kivu, Rwanda - Sediment s2_kivu2a2 | ecosystem: Environmental > Aquatic > Freshwater > Lake > Sediment | place: Rwanda: Western Province, Lake... | reverse complement strand
TCCTCCTTAACCACATTCCCATCCGGCATCCTCCTCATCGTCCTATAAAAACCCTTCCCATTGTCACTCAAATAATGCTCTCTCTTCTCCTCATTCTTCACCACCTTCCCATCCTTATACTCCATATAACTCGAATAAGTCTTCACCTCACTATATCCACCACTATTTTCTAAATTACCAAAATCTCTAAAAAAATCATCCCCAAAAATTCTCCCAAAAAAATTATTACCAATTAAACTCCTTCCAAAATTATCATTAATATCTCTACGGAAATCATCAGGCTCTTCTACAATAGGCTCCCTCTTAGTTGCCAGAGCCTCCCCTCTTTCAACCTCCTTCTTACCCATTACTATTACCAAAGAAAATTTTTACACCAATTTTCCATTCTCATCCACCACCCCCAACTTTATCAAATTTCCAACTCCAACTCCCTCCACATCATAAACCTCAAAACTGTCCATATCAACCCCAACCTTCCTTGTACTCTTCGGCGCCTTCTTCAACGGCTCCTTACACTCCCTATTATTAAAATAACATAACTGCTTCTTCTTCGCATCCGCCCATATCAAATTTCCCTCCCCATCCAAAAACATCGGCTCCAACTTCTTCTTCACCAACTTCGTCCCTATCTCCGTCTTACCATAAACCAAATCCTCCCTTATATTCGCCTTATATGCCAATCCACTCGCATCCAACCCAAACGTAAAACACTTTATCTCCCTCTCATTATCCACCGCATTCAACGTACAATCCACTGCAATCTCCTTCATCGTCTTCTTTATCTCATCCGTCACCTTCAACTTCTTCAACGCCACCCCATAAATATACTGATCAGTTGTCTCCTTCTCCTTATCAATAGACTTCATATCCGGTGTAAATACCGTCATATACCTATACACATCAACCACCCTATCCTTCTCCGGTAACTCTATATGCGACATAAACCGATTAGCCCTTCCTATCACCTGTGATACCCTCACATCATGCCAATAAGGTTCCATTATATGTACCTGTCTAATGTTTTTCAAGTCAATACCCTCAGCTCCAGCGCTTGTTACCAATAATGCCTTTAACTTTTCTCCATATTTATTCTCAGGTGAATTAAAAACCTGTCTCAACCTCTCCCTTGTCTCCTCATCCTCAGCACCAGAATATACCGCAAACTTCTTCTTATCTGCATTCCTATCAGGATTACTTACATCATACTTCGCCCACCCATTCGCCTCCAATACCAAAGAAAAAATACCAATACCCTCCAACGACCTAAAAGTAGAATAAACTAATATCAGTCCCGGACTCTTATCCATTATCTCCAACATCCTCGACATCTTCGGTGAATAAATCTGCAATCCTCGATCATTATTCTTCAAATATTGATCTTTTTTCTCCCTCAATTCTTTGATAGCTTTATCAATTAATGATTTATCTTTTGGATCTAATTTTTCTTCTTCTAAATTTTTTACTTCTTTCTCGATCTCAGCTAATTCATCTGCGGCAGAATTACTCCTCCTGGCCTTCTTCTCCAAAATCTTCTTCATCGCAGTTTTTATAAATTTACGAACAAAAGGCCTCTCTATTTCCTCCGGAAAAACAAAATTACTAAATTGCCTACTAAAAACCCTAAATAATGAACTTACTTTCTTCTCAGCATCACCAGACTTAGAACTCTTTGCCTTCCCTAACATCTTCTGCATCGCTCCTGCCTTCTCCTTCTCCCTCTCTATCTCCCTTACCTGCGCATATACTTGATACTGATATTTACTCATCGGTACTTCCTCAAAATGAATTGGATTAACAGTTGGATAAAAACCTGACTTTCCACCACGATAATAACTAATTAATCCTAATAGACGTCTTTTAAGCATATCCATATTTTTCAATATATCTCCATCATTTGTTTCTTCAATAAAATAACTTCTGAATTCTTCTTCCTCCTCCGGAAATAAACTATACTTCTTCGTCTCCAAATAATCCAACTTAACCCCATTCCTCACCGCCACATCCATCACTTCTTTAATTAATCCATCAAAACCTGGATCATATGAATTTATTTTCAAATATAAATAAACATATCTCTGATAAACATCAACATATTCTATTTCTTCTCTTCCTGCCAACTTCTCCTTCAACAAATTCGTCTGCCACTCCGCTCCTCCAGCACCTTTAATATCCTTCACAAAAAAGGTTGGAACCTCCAGATATCCTCTTAAAATATTAGCTAACAATGCAACTTCAAATGGATAATTAATAATAGGAGTTCCACTTAATGCAACTATTTTAACATTTTTTGCTTCCATTAATCTCTTATAAATTTCCGGACCCTTCTTACTCTTCGTCACCATCATCGATATCAAATTATGCACCTCATCTATCACAATCGTATGATTATCCAAACTACTTATTCGATCAAGTTGTTCAATTGTATTTGAAGCATTATATGAAATGAAGGTATATTTTTCATCTATTAGATTTTCGTTATTTTTGTAAGCAGGTGTTCCGCAGACAGGGTCGGATTTAAGCGCCGTTAAATAATTATTTCTTAAAGTTGCTGGAGATAAGACAACAACATTTTTATTTTCTTTTAAATTTTCGGCGACTGCGATGCTGGTGCATGTTTTGCCGCTACCGAGACCGTGGTAGATAAGGAGACCTCGGTATGGGCTGGAAGAGGAGAGGTAGTCTCGGACGAATTTTTGGTAGGTGGTGAAGTCTTTATCTTTTTTGGTTAATTTTTCCTCAACTCGATATGGAAGAAAAACGGTATTAATCCAATTTGGAAATTGCTTCATAATTTGTCCTACCCATTCTTGGGGTTGAATGCGATTGCGGTTGGTAATAATTTTTTTGGGGGAGACTATGGGGGAGAGTTTGTTGGTGGAAATGAGGAAGGGGCGATTGCCGAGTTCTTCGCGAACTTTTTTTTCGACATATTCGACTTTCGCAAATTTATCTTTGATTTCGTTGATTTTTACTTTTGTTTTTTTTTCAGACACTCCTAAAGGTGCTAATACAATTTCTCCAATTTTTAAAGTTGAGTTTTCTTTGCTCATCTATTCTATAAATAGATAATAAATCAATTCTAAAAAATTCCAAACTTAAAGAAAAATCTTCTTATATATTAAAAATGGAACAACTTGAACTTATCATTAAACAAGGAACAAAAGATAACGATGCCACAATCGTCCCCACCGTCAACGAACGTTTAAGTCTAAAAGTTAGCATATTCGACATATTGTCTCAATTAGATAAATCAATTTATGTAATGAATAAAAAATTATTTGCTTGGAAAAAACGTCTTGTTAGTGGTGAAATTACTTTACCAGAATCTGTCGAACAAATGAAAAACGGAGAATTCAATGAAAAATTAGCTGATTGGTTATTAGATTCCATCTTAGTATTTTGTGAAAATCCTGATGAAGTCTCCAAAAAGATTTCCGATGGATTATATGAAAAAGGATATCATTACGTAAGAGCGAGGCACGATATTTATCCCTCCCGCATTAATATCGACGTTGAATTCAAAATTGGTGCGATAGTTAATCCAACTAACAAAAGTTTATCAAAACATACAGAATTAATTGATTTATATGGTGCAAATGTAAATTTAAATGGATTTTTAATGATTCCGATATTTTTGTATGAGTACATAACACCCAAATTTAATTATGAGGAGTGGGAGGGAAATTTAGAGTTGGAGCCATTTTTATGGAGAGATTTGCAGGATAAATGGGAAAAAAAGGGTGTTACAAAACCGGCATTTAATAGCATTAATTCATCAGAAAAGGTTTTTAATATTTTGAAGAATGAGCAGGAGGGAACATATTTATTTACTGGTTATTATAGTTATTTTTTAATGACAGCACAGGAAGGAGAATATAAGGGTGATTATCATGTTTATCATGAAAATCCATTGGAATTGATGAAGAAAATTAATGCGGAAATACCTGGTTTAAAGTTGAAAGAAGAAACACCAATCTATTATTTCCAGAATAATTTTTATCAATTGTATTTGAATGGAGAAATAATTTTAACAATTTATTCTCTCACCTATCCAATGAATTATGTACGTTTAGGATATTATAATCATACAAATTATCATGGATTATTATTATTTTTGAGTTTGGAGGCATTGAGGGTATCGATGAGGGAATATGACGATAAAGTGTCGAATATAGGTTATTTGGTGAAATACCGAAATATGTATTTAAAGAATCCGCATGAAAAGAATGTTTTTGAGATATTACAGAATAATAGTGTGGGACCGAGGACGAATCCATTTTTGGAGTTTAAGAAGAAGGAGTGGAAAAGGGATTTGCCACCGGTATATAGACCAGATGTTAAAGAAATCAAGGAGGAATCTGATGAACAGGAAGATGATTCTGAAAAAAATGAAAAAAAAGAGAACTAGATTGATAGAATAAGAAAAATGGATGTAATTGATTTTTCGGAATGGGATATCATTGATGAAGATTTCAGAAGTGATGATCAAAATAGTAATCTAAATTTTCAAAATAATTTAATAGATTTTTTTAGTACTTTAATTTTGAATAAACCAATAAGTCAGAAATCAAGAGATTGGTTTAATCTTTCGATTGGTTATTATCTATGTGGAAGAATGAGTTATGTAAAAAAAAAGAGTTTTCAAGTATTTTTAAGCTTTATCAATATTGAAAAATTATTCTCTGAAAGTGGGTTAAAAAAAAAAGATGTATAAGTTATAAAATGTCCGAATTCGAAATATATTCCCCCCAATTTTACCAAACTCTTGAAAAAAGAATTGAGGAAGTAGATGATGAAAACAAAGATGTTCCTTTTTTACCCCTAGACGAATACCTAAAACAACAAAATATTGTAGAAAATTTCTTAAAAAAAAATCAATTGAAAATTTATGGTGGTGTCGCTTTAGATAAATTTATGCCAGAGGATAATAAAATTTATAAAAATAAGCAGGGAAAAATCATTGATTATGATGCGTATAGTCCTACTCCGAGAAAGCATGCAGTTGAATTAGGAAATGAATTATTCAATGCTGGTTTTCAATATATTCAAGTAAAGGAGGGAGTTAATGTTGGTGTTTATAAGGTTTTTAATTATTTCCAGGAAGTTGCTGATATTGTTTATATGCCCGATAAAATTTATGATTTAATCCCTTTTAAAACTATTGATGGATTAAATTATGTTATGCCGAAGCATTTGAAGATTGATTTGTTGGTGGCATTGACAAATCCGAAGCAGAGTATTTTTAGGTGGGAAAAGGATTTTGAGAGATTGCAGAAAGTCGAAAAATACTTCCCTGTTGAAAAACCAAAGAAATTCTGTGAAAAAACCCAAGGAAAATACTACAAATCAACATTAGAATCAATTGTTCAAAGTTTTATTGATAAACGTAATGATTATATTGTGTTTGGAGATATGGCATATTATGCATATATGAAAACATCTGGATTGCCGGATTATTTTGCGCCGGAGGTGAAGTATTTGGAAATTGGTATGCAGAATCCTTATTCTATTTTTGATGATTTGCGAAGAATAACTAATAACAAAATTAGAATTCGTCGTTACCACCAATTTTTAAAACATATTCCTACAAGATATATCGTTACTCCGGAAGGGAAAGATACGCATATTATTTTAATTATTTATGAATTAAATGAGAAGTGTATTCCGTATGTTACATATGATAATTTGAAGTTAATGACTTATCATGGATTGGTTTTATATTATAATTTTATGATATATTTGTCGGCGCGATATGGAATAAAAGATAGGGAACATATAGCAGAATGCTGTTTATATGATCTTGAAAGAGCTAGAAATTTTTATTTTAAGAATACTGGACAAAATGAATTTTCCGATTCAATATTTAAATGTTTTGTGTTACCTTGTTTGGGAAAAGAAAAAAATATTTATAGAGATTCGAAAGTTCGTAGTTGGGAAGGAAGAAAAGCAAAAGCTCGGGCATTTGATTATAAACCAGCTGGAAGACCTTTCTTAGTAATGGGTGATAAAGTCCATACTGGAGCAGTAAAATTCGTGAGTGGTGAATTGGATAAAGAAATCTTCCAATAATTTAATAAAAAAACTTTTCATACCATTTTCTTCCTGATCCAGTCATTTCTCTTACCAAATTTATATTTTCCTCTTGCAATTTAATATTCTCCATATATAATCCATGCAATTTTTGTCCCATCAATAATTGCATTTCTTTCATATCTTCCTGATATCTTCTATATTCAGCTTGCATACTTTGAAAATTATTCCATAAATTATTATATTTATCATGATCAACATTCTGGGTATTAAATGAACTAAACATACTTGTTATTGGTGTAAAGAATGATTTTTCTATTTCAATGTTGGATTTATTATCAATTATTTTATTGAGATCATTATACATATTTTCATATTTTTCCAAATCACTATTTTTAATTTTTAGATTATTATTTTCCATTTTAAAAAAATTAATTTCTGATTTTAAATTATTTATTTCATTTTCGTACTGACTACTTACCTCCCTTCTAGCAATCTCTACCCTCCTCTCCATACTATTCCTCTCCCTAATAACCCAATTCACATAATTCCTTCTCATAAATAAACAAATCAATGCGCTCGCCAATAATTTTCTCGATTTTTTCTTGGCTGTCTTTGTCCGCCATCTCCTCTGCATAAATAAAATTGCAGATAGTCTTTCCCGAAATATTCTTCTTCCCAAATGCGACCTCCACACTCGTTGAATTTTTAATGCATTTTTTCTTACACTCAATTCCCTCCTCGCCAAATGTACCCTATACATATTTACTATAATCAACACCTTCTTTCCCATCTCTACGAATCTTTCCCGAATTAATGCTCCTTTTACAATTCTAACAAGATTCATTATCAACTCTTTTTGTGCATCTATCAACAATTTATTAAAATATGCCAATTTCTCATTCGTAAAAAATACTTTTGTTTTTCCAATAAGAATTTCTTTATCTATTTTTTCCATCCATTCCCCTTTACTCATATTCTCCCTTAAATAAACTGCCTCATACTTCTCCAAAAAAGAATTCTTATCCATTCTTACTGGAAAAGTTTGTCTTGCCAATTCAATTGCACTTGTTATTCCACAATATGATAGTTGTTTTTCTACTTTTTCTTCATCCCAAATGTTAGAACGGTTCTCATCATTCGGTTTTATACATCTTATAAAATATAATTCCGAACAACTTAACTCATTTATTAATGAATTTAAATTCTGACGAAATTGAGATGTAACTGTAACAGTTCCTATCGACCCCCTCTTTTTACTCTTTATCTGCATCATCCCAGAAAATATCTCAAAATTTCCATAAAACTTATACAAAAACTCTTGTATATCACTATTAGCTTTCTCCACATTCATATTTGTAAAATCTCCCCAAGTATATTCAACATTTTCGGCATAATGGGTAATAATAAATTTATCAGGGATCATTTTAATAACTTTATTTTTGGGAAGAGATAATGAAAGTTCTTTATCGGAGGAACCTAGAATTGATTTTTCATCAAGTAATGGAAAAAATCCATCCGGCTTTTTATCAAAGAAATCAATAATATGATTGTTGTTTTCAAAACTTACTCTCGATTTTAAAATTCCCTCTTCCTCAAACATTTTAATTTCTTCTTCAAAAACGTATTTATTAAAAATAGATTGCAACCTTTCATTCGTATAATTTATGCATAATTGTTCAAAATTATTTATCTTAAAAACTTCAAAACCAAATATGTCCAAAATACCAAAACTTCGCTTCACCTCCATACTCCTACCCAGCCTGTCATTCACCAACTCCACAATACGATCAAACAATTTATCATAAATTGTCATCATAACAGTCTGTTTTATATTTAATGATTCTTGCAGAGTTAATGGAGTTTTTATAATTTCTTCTGCAGTTTTGATTGTTTTGAATGCAAATATTTTGTTGAAATCTTCCATTGATAAATTATTAAAATTTTCTTTTAGGAAGTCTTCATTCAGTTTATTTTCAAGTAGATTTACAAGTAAATTAATAATTTTGCATAGATCATTCCATAAATTATCTCCTAATTCATTTCTTTTCCAAATATATTCCAAATTATCTTTCTTTAAATAATCTGCATCCCAGTCTTCCCTCGATTTATTCAACCAATCTGGACAATTTATTCCATAACCAAAACTATAAAATATATGATAATTGCATAATGATTGAGAAACTACGCGGATTTTTTCAAGAAGATAGGTTTTAATTTTGGCTGATATTTCGTGATTATTATTGATATTAATGGAAATAAATTTGCCGAAACGAGATGAATTATGATTTCTCGAAGTAGTTGCATTTCCAAATGCTTCCAAAATACAATTGAATTCTAAAATTTTTGGTAAAATATCATTAACATCCTTAAAATTAATTGCAAAATAATCTAACAATTTTTTAGTCGATTCCGTCTTCCCAGAACCGGATTCACCACTAATCAGAAAAGATATATTTTTATTTGCTGAAATAATTGCATCGTTTGCTAATTCATATAAATGGGGTTCTTTGTTAGAAACTGATTGGTTATTTAATTTTTCGATGAATTTTTGTTGGGTTTCTGATGAATATAGATTGGAGGATTGGAAGGGGTTGATTGCGATTAGAATTTTACCGGCGTAGGTGTAGATGGAAAGTTGATGGAATCTTTTTTTGAGATGAAAGAGTATTTCAGGTGAATTGGTGTTTTCAAGTAATAATAAATTATTTATTTCTTTATTTTCATCCTTTTCAGAATGATTTAAGCCAGATTGATTTGAGGATGTTAATTCCCATAAATTATTATTTTTTATCCAAATTTTATTTAATGCCATTATTTTTTATATAACAATATAATTATTTTCTTCTTAAACTTAAATGTCTTTCCTCCATAATCGCCCCCCTCCCAGACTTCCTACGCCCAAAAATAAAAATGAAAATGCATTCCCTATTCAAGTCATCAACAATAATCCCATCAATCCCTGCGCAACTGCCATTCCCGGTACCCAAGAACAGGTCTTCTGTCAAGTCCAGAAATATCCCCGCATTGTTGTCCTTCCAAAAGCATACGGATATCTCGAAACAATTGAATTAAACCAATGCAAAATCATTGGCACCGTAAATGAACCTTGTGCATGTCAATGTGCTCCAACTGACTATACCCAAACATATCGTCAAGTGGGAAATAAAATTGTTCCAAGTGAAAATCCAAAACCTACAAGGTCCACATATAATCCAAATCCTCCTTATCCATTCGTCCCACCTGACCAACAAATCCGCTGCTATAATATCGCTGCAACACTAAATCAATGCGATGTCAACAAAAGTAATTTTATTAATAATCAAACAAATTATGTCCAAGTTTGGACTCCAACATTAAATTAATCAGCAAACATTTGTTCTGCAAATTTAGTTTTCCATTTCTTAGCTAATTCAAATGCCTCATAAGAATTATATTTGTAATTTTGCATCGGTTTTACATGAAAATTTATATCATTCAATATTCTCAAACATTCATCAATATCTTTTTCATTAGTTTCTGCATCAATCAAATTAAAAATATGCAGGCAATCTTTTGTAATTTCTGAGGAATTCATTTTACATTAAATGTAAAATAACTTTTAATTGGTGATGCCTTCTTTCTTTTTGAATTCAGCATATTTTGCGGAGATCCAGTCAGCATCATCTTTAAAGATTTTAGACACAGGTGGATTGGTTCTGATTTGATAATTAGCCCTGGCAACTAATTCTTTGATTGCAGTGATATAAGATTGACGTTCACCGTGTTTGTCGGCTAATGCTTTAAGAACTTTATTAAGGGCACGATGTCTGGCAATTTCAGATTTATTTTTAACATCCTCATATCCATGTTGACTTAAAACATGGTCGAAATCACGGATAATCCATTCTTTACGGCCTTTACCTGGAGCACCTATATCTTCTATACAAGAAGGTGCAACTAAAGTGGAGTGGACACGGGTCCCATCACTACGAGTATAGGCTTCGCGTTTGTATGCAGCGCGGAGTATTTGGCCTTTAGGACAACTTGTGGGGATTTTGCATCCTTCTTCCTCACACATATCCTTAATATCCTTTAAAGCTCTCTTTTCACGTCTGGCAACATCTCTAATAATACGACGATCAACTACCTCTGCTTTACCTGGATAAATACCACGTTTGACGATGCAGCGGGCTGGAACATAAGTGCCGTTTTTAGTGGTGTAACTATCGCGTAAAATATATCCTTGAGGGCATCTAGGAGCAAGACTTTCTTTAAAATCGTGTTCTGGCATATATTATAAAAATATAAAATATTTTTTTCGTAAAATATCCAATTATTTTTACTATACAAAAATAATATGAAACCCGAAGATGTTGCCGAACAAGTCATTTATAAATTTGTTAAAAAAATTTACAACGAAGAGTGTGAAGCCAAGAAAAAAGAAAAATTAACACACGAAGAGATTGTAACTTTAGTTAACACCACCTACGAAGAAAAGGAAAAGTCCTTGAGATCTCGCATCAAAGCCGCAATCAACAAATTATGCACACCTGCAGAGAGAGGTTCTGATGAAAATATTGAAAAATTATTGAAACGTATTTTTGAAGATCCTGAATTTAATAAAACCAAAATCACCCAAGAAATAGAAATCCAACAAAAAATTAAATAAATTATCTTCCCATTGATCTCATTAAATTTTCCATATATTCTCTATTATTATTTTGTCCCAAAATTAAATTCTGCAAATCATTCTGCATATTT
>Ga0172363_10004926_pt1 | contig 10777 bp, 9 predicted proteins | sample LakKivs2_kivu2a2_FD_114541 | JGI IMG/M metagenome (GOLD analysis project Ga0172363, IMG submission 114541) | Sediment microbial communities from Lake Kivu, Rwanda - Sediment s2_kivu2a2 | ecosystem: Environmental > Aquatic > Freshwater > Lake > Sediment | place: Rwanda: Western Province, Lake... | reverse complement strand
GGTTCCGGAGTAATAGCAAAACATAAATACCTTCTCCCAGGAGAATACACAGTCACATTAACAGTAAAAGATGAAAAAGGAGAAACAGATCAAACTGAAACTACAGCTATTGTGATCCAACCAAACAGATCCCCATCATCACCAACTGTAACTCCAGACAAAAATTTAACAAAAGAAGGAGATATCTATATTGGCATTCTAAACACAGAATATACGTTCACCATAAATGCAACTGACCCAGATGGCGACAATATACACTATATCATCGACTGGGGCGACGGAACAACTAACCAAACAGATATGTTCCCAAGCGGTACAATAATCTCATTAAAACATAAATGGAATTCAACCGGTACATACAAAGTAAATGTTACCGCAGTTGATGAAAACGACGAACCATCTGAAAAAACAACATTGCAACTAAAAATAAACGAAAAAGAAGATGAACCAACACAAACAGGTTTTGCTTTCTTATGGTTATTGTTCTTAGCTATTTTAATAGCATGGTTGCTAATACTTCTAGTAATAATTCGTAAAAAAGACAAAGATGAAAAAGATGGAGAAAGCCAGTAAATAGATAAATCTTTGAAGAGGAAAAAATTTCCTCTTTTTTTAAATTTTTTATGTGGTAATATATAATAATAGTTTTTTTGTTTTGATTAACAGATATAATTTAGTTTTTATTATAGTGCAAGGTTTTTATTGACAGTATACAAGAACAATACAGAACATTATTCTATAATAATGTTACTAAAGTTTTATAAACTTTTTTTATTTATATGAATTGAGGTTAGGGATTCGGAATTTAACATTCAATAAAAAGTAATATAGTTATATTTAAAGATACAAAAAAAAATGGAGGTATGAGGATGAAATTAAAGCTTGGTGTACTATTTTTAGTTTCAGTGATAGCCTCCGCAGGCATCAGTGGAAGTTATGCCCTCTCCTTTGAAGGTTTTAAAATTAGTGACAAACTTGATTTTATGGAATGGCCAGATTTTGATTATTTGAAGATAGATAATATAGAAATCCCAGACTCTGGTTATTCATCTTGTGGAAAAGTTGGAGTAAAAATTGTTGGAACAGATGATCCTGGCCCAAATTTTTTACAAGATGGAGGTAGAATATATCCAATTAATACTCCTGTTGATGGTACTGCTGATCCTCAGTATAACCCTGGAGTTAATACTGAAGGAAAAAATGTTGCAAGTACTCAATTTTGTAATGGTCAATACTTATTTTCAATGAAAGTTAATAATGAATGTGTGAAATTCTACAAAGATGGAGCTGTTTGTGTTAATAATGCATATCCATGGTATGCTAGTGGAGTAAATTTATGGTTTGGGAACGGTGGTAGTATACCTATTACTGTTTCAAATGTTAAAATCGAAGTTATTAGTGGTTCTAGTGAGCTTTTAAAATATTTAAAGGTTCATAACTGGGAAATAAAAATATGTGGATCTGTCTTTGCTAGTGGTTCCACTTTTGATGAATTAAAAGATGCTTTAAAAACTGTAAGACTTTGCCCATGTAAAGTTATGACATTGGATATTGATTTCCATTTTGAGGAAGAATACAAAGACTGCCAAGAAACTGTACATATAATGCCTCAGCAGACAACAATGAAGTTTCAAATAATACTAACATGGCAACAAGCGTGTTGTTAAAAAAAATATTTTTTTATTCTGATGGATAATTCCTTTGTATTTCTTGTTTTTGCATTCGTTTTTTCCATATAAAGGATATAATAAATGCTACTAAAATATCTATTATTATTACACCTACAGCTATTTCAACTTTTTTTAATAAATGCCGATTAATAATTAGAATAAGTCCAAGTGAAACAATTAATACCCCGGAATATAATTTTAAAAGTCTACCTTGCCATTCAGACATTTTCCATTGCTTTTTTATTATTCCAAATATTATAGCAAGGATTATTAGTGGTAGAACATATAAAATATTGTAAATCAATATGTAAAAATAGTTTTGTGCTGGAGGAAGATTATAAGAAGTTAATATATTAGTATAAGTAAGTGGTACTATTAATGAGCAGATCAGCTCAACAGTATTCACACTAATTGCAAGTATAATTGCATAAGCAATAAGTCCTGTGAGACTAGAGATTTTAGCAACTTTTCTGATTTGGCTATATAATTTTGATTTTTTCTCTTCAGATATACTTAGTGATGGTCCCTGTTTAAATAAAAAGAAATCCTTTATGTTAAGGCTTCCGAAAACTATGGCTACTACTCCTCCGATTACTGCGATGATTAGTGAGAATTCTAATATTGTATAAACATTTAAAAATGCGACCATGAGTAGAAAATAAAAAGCCCCTGATACAAAAATAAAAATTCCTGCAACTAAAAACATTCTTTTTCTAGATTGCATATGAATAAGAATACTAAGTAAAACTAGAAAGATAAAAAATGAACAAGGATTTAGACTATCAAGTAAACCTAAAACAACTGTTAAAACTGGTAATGAATAATCATCTGGATCTATACAAATTATATTAAAAAAACACACGTTAGCATTTTTCTTTATTTCTGGATTTTCACTATAATCTCCTATGAGATGATAATCTATTAAACTTTCAAGATTTTCTAAAGTGAAGTTAAGATCAATATGAGATAAATAATTATTTTTTCCATTTGATGTGTTCAAAACAACAACTGCAGGGTAAGATAAGCCGTAGCTTTTCATTTTATTATAATTTTCAGGGTAAGACTCTACCGGGTATCTTTTAACGGTTATTCTCCCAGCATATTCTACTTCTATTTGATCAATAATAGGTGTTGTTTCCTCTTTACATGTTCCACAAGTTTCACCGTAAAAATATTCTACTTCAATTATTGGTGGTTCAACTATTGGTGGTAAAAATGATCCTATAGCGTTTTCAATATCCTTTCGAACGTCTACTGAATCAGATATTTGTGTAGCATTAAATTTTATTATATCAGTTTGATTCGATAAAACCACTGCGGGTAATAAATAAAATCCATAAGTTTGATTAAAAAGTGTATAGTTTTCTGATGTAAGTGTTACTAGGTATCTTTTAACTGTTATTCTGTCAACGTATTTCTCTTCTATAGCATTTATTATAGGCTTTGTATCATTACATAGTGGGCATCCATTTCTGTAAAAAAATTCTAAGGTGACATCATTTTGTTCTGCACTTGCTGTTTGTAATATAGTAAAAAGTACGGATAAAAAAAGTATTATACTAACAATATAGTGTTTATATTTTTTCATTAATTTTTTGTCCATCCTTTATTATATTATATTAAAGTATTCATTGTACTTATAATGTTAGTATCTATAATAAGTTTTTTAGAATTATTTTTGAAATTTGATTATTTATTTCTAATTTTAGTAAATAGTTAATTGCTTATTTATATATATTTATATGTGTATTTAGTAGTGATTTTTTATATTAATAAAAATAACATTACAAAATTTAATGGCCCTTTTATATAACATTTGTTTTATATAATTTAAAATGTTTTTAATATTTATAGGAGTAATTTTTAATTTATATCTTAGAAATTATAAATAAGGAACATTGTTCTAGAATATATTTTCTAGACTATTTATATAATTGTTATTATTTATTGTTTTCTGCGAACAACGAATTAATAATATGTTTGCATAAGATGGAGACGCTCGGCTTCGCACTCCGATAATTAAAAAAATTAAAGCGGAAGTAACTGAAAAGGAGGAAACGAAATGAATAAAATTTTAATAGCAGGCCTTATTGCTTTCACAATGGTTGCAGTAGCTGGATCAGCAGCAGCTTGGTATGTTGATGTAGAAGGACAATTCTGGGATGCAAAAGTCGATATTCAACTAGCAGTCGATGGTACAAATGATGAGGAAGAATATGACTTCACATCCACTGTTGGTGGAAATGGAAACTTTGGCATCGATATAGAAGGAAATGGCTACAAAGACAAATTAGATACAGATGTCTGGACAACTTGTGGTGGAGCTAGTATATACGCTACCCAAACCATGTTTGTTACCGGATGTCTAGAAGACTGCCAAACAGGAGAACCCTGCCCAGACTGCCCAGAATATGGCTATTTTGCAGCACAAGGTGCAACAATTGATGGATATGGTTCAATCGACCTTGACCAAAAAGTCGATAATAAATGTAATGACCACGAACAAGAACTCGATGTATGGGGCTATGGAACTTTCACAGCAGGTATGTTAGTAGCTTACCAAATTGAAGACTGTGATCCAGTTGTCCATGCAATGGGTGCAATGGGAACAAATGTAGGTTTCTTTGCATCAGGTGAAACCGACTTTGACGAAAACGATGGAGCAGCAGATGGAAGTTTCATCACTATGATGGGATTCTATGATTGCCCATGCCCAGAATGTGGACCAGAATGCGAATGTGGCTGTATAGTAAAATAAAAACACAGTTGACATAAGTAAAAAAAATAAAATGGGGGTTGGGCACAAAACCAACCTTATCTTTTTATTTTTTGTCCATGAATTAATCTGTATAAATATAAAAAAAAGATTAAATAAAATTTGAATAATTAAATATTAGGCTAACTAGATTTATTAAAAGTTATAAAAATTAGGTGATTTAGAAAATGAAGAATAAAATGAAGACAATTATATTAATAATAGGGGTAATATTATCATTATTCTGTTTTATTACTCCTGTTCAAGCAGATGATAGCACGGTTCCAAGTGGCTATACAATAATGAATGTTAAAGTAAATGCTACTTTATACCGAAATGGAGATGGAGAACTTTATGTGTTACTTTACATCGGTGAATCAGATGTTATAGGAGAAATGCAAGCAGGTATTGACAATCTTGAAGGAAACGTAAATACTTTAGCAGGAAATGATCTTACCTTAAATAATAAACTAAATTCTGCACAGGGCACAGCTGACGATGCATATGGGATTGCATCAGACGCGTTAGCAAAAGCATTAGCTAACAAATTAATAATTGATGAAAACACTAAAGGATTAATAATGCAATATGATCAACTTAATGATACAATTGGTAAAGTATGGATTTTAAGAAATGAGCTTGTTGCTTTTGAAGGTCATTACTTTGATTTTGTTAATAATACAAATAGTGATCTTGAAGAGTTGCAATTTGATCAGGTATCCCAAGATGAAGAATTATTATTACAAGGTGAAGACATAGAATCACTTCAAGCAAAACTTAACAACATAAATGGAGTTATCGCACTTGTTAGAAACACACTTATTGGTTTAGGTATTCTAGCATTTGGTTTATTCCTTTTTAACAGGAAATACCCATTTGGTCAAATAGCAAGAAATGGTAAAAACCTGTTTAAAGATGGTAAACAACACACAATAGTTGACTTCGTACCAAAGGCAAAGAAAGCTAAACCTCATTATTCTATGCTATACATGATTACACATATACGCAGACGAAAAACCCATAAGACATACCATATTAAGAGAAACCCGCAGAAATCACCATTACAATTTATGTTTTCATTTTTCCATAAATTATAAAGGAGGAAAAAAAACATGAATAAAATTTTAATAGCAGGCTTAATTGCCCTCACAATGGTTATAGTCACTGGATCAGCAGTAGCCTGGAAGCTTGATGTTGAGGCAAATGTAACTGATGCTGATGTTGATATATCCGCAGAAGTAGCATACCAAGCCCCTACTGAAGAATATGTTTATACAACAACTGCAGGTGTTGATGGATCTGGAACAATTGAAATATCAGGAAGCTCCGATGAAATAGATGGTAAATGGGATTCTTTGAAAACAACGGTAAAAACAACTGATGATGACACATCAATATATGCTACCCAAACCATGCTAGTAGCTGGATGCTTAGTTGACTGTGGCACATCACCATGCGACTGCCCAGGATATTTATATTATGCAGCAAGTGGTGCTTCAATTGATGGACAAGGAGAAATAGAACTCAGATCAGATGTTGTAGATGACAATAGTGACAATGAACAAAAATTAATAGCTCATGGAGAAGGTGATTTCACAGCTGGAATGCTTATAGCATACCAAGTTGAAGGCCAAGAACCAGTAGTCCATGCAATGGGAGCTTACGGAGTAAGTGTACACTTCTGCGCAAAGGGAGAAACAGATTTTAACACAGATAATGCCCAGGCAGACGGATATTTTGGAGCAATGATGAATTTTCTAGATGAAGAATGTCTATGCCCAGATCCAGAATGTCCATGTGAATGCCCTGAATAAACTTAAAAAAAATTAATTAAAATAATATATAATAAGGTTGGTTTAACACCAACCTAAAATCTCTTTTTTATAAAAAAATTTGTGCTAAACTGTTTATTATAATAAAGTTATTTTTTTAGAAGTTGCTTTAACAATGGAAATATTCTTAGATGACTTCTTAAAATATCTATAAATAACATTCTTTTGTTAGTTGCCTTGCTCTTTGCAATTTCTATTTCAAATGTTGCCCAAGCACTTTCAGCATCTTCATCATCCTTTGCTTTTGCTTTAATTACGAAATTTTCTTTTGCTGTCCAAATATGTGATTTGCTAGTTCCTGTTCCAGAGGCAAATGGTCCTATCCAGCTAGTGTTTGTTCCATCTCCCCAATCAATCCAGTACCATACTTGTCCACCCTCCGGGTCAGTTGTTGTGACAGTAAAATCATATTCTTTGTTGGGTTTACCATTTGGTGTACCAGTAATCGTAGGTGTATCAGGTACATCATTTGGCATTTTTTCGTTATTTGTTATATTAACAGTAATATCAATAACCCCGTTTCCATTCCAAACAACTGATACATTAAGATCCATTTCATGAACATCTGCTTTTCCACATTGCTCTATCCTAGTTCTATAGTATGACTCATCATCATAACCACCAACAAGTACTTTTTTTCCTCCATCAAAAAAAGCTGATGGATACGCATAAAGGTTGTAGTTATTTACTAGATAGTCTAAGGCAACGGAGTTAATTGTGTTTCCTTGATGGTTCTTTGTAATCAAGGCTAAAAAATAAAATGGGTAATCATCAGATTCATAAATATTATTTAACGCTTCAGCCATAGCTGGGCAATACGGGCAATATTGTGCTGTTGCTTCTTCTACAAGAACTGTGTGAGTAAAATCCTCATTTACAGTATTTGAGCCGTTTTCTCCTGGTTTTGCACCTGCTGCTGCATCAACATAATGAGCATCAAATGGGTTTTTAGATGGGGGATTAGCATATCCTTTATTTATTTCAGGGTTAAAAACAGCAGCTATTACCATTATATTATTTTCTTTTACATTACTGTATCCTACTTGCTGTGCATCCCAGGTAACCTGTTTTGTATAAGTTCCTAGGTAATCTATTGATAATTGTTCGTTTATTGCAAAATCTAAAAACCCGTAATGATAAGGATCTCTATCGTTATTATCCCATCTTGATGTTGGTTCTACAACATAAACACGTAGATAACCATTGTATGGTTGGCTGCTTATTTTATTTGTTAGGCTTTGAGTTTTACCTTGTGAATTATTTTTATCAAATTGTTTGACATATATTCCAGTTGCATTTATTGATAAAGACAGTAAAATAGTTATTAGAACAGCTCCAAAAATTGTTAAATTTTTGTTTCTCATATTTTTTTGCCTCCACCTAAAATTGTTAACAATTGTTAAGATATATAGTTTTCTATCATGAATTAGGAAAAAAAAGAAAAAATTAATTGTTTTAAATTATTTAAGCCCTAATTTTCAAAATATGAAAAGTCTATATTTGACCAATCATCAAAATCATTTTTACCCCTTGAACCATCAGAATAATCTACTAGATTCCATATGAAACCATACATGTAACCATAGTTCATAATACTTTTATAAGCCCTGGTTTTCCACCATAAAATTTTGTATGGCGAATCACCCATGTTATCATGGCCTAATAACCATGTAAGCCCTAATGTATGGCCAAGCTCATGCATATAACAGCTTGCATAAACAACTTCAGGGATTCCTAATGCAATTTTTTGAGCTTTTACATCCATTTTCTTAGCTGATATTTGATATGCATTATTAGAATTAAATACAAAACCTTCATATGTTGAATTATAAACTACAAGACCATAATGAAAAACACCATGTCGCCAGTTATTTTCGTCACCATGTAAAAAATAGGTATTATACATTTCCATGAGTTCACCACGGGTTGTATTAGGACCTTTGTTATCAAATGGTATCATATCTGATCCGGATTCATTTCCCCATCTGCCATCATCAAGATGAAACACGATGTTTTGTCGGTCAAAGGCATCACGCATTAAATCCTTAGAACCCTCAGGAAGTAAACTAGCAGGTTCCCTATTTGGACCAGCTGCCATTTGATCAAGTTCAACAAATATATCTTTTCTAAATGGATCAGAACCCCACTGGGAAGTAAGATACTCCTCGTAATTGTTTATACTATCCTCATCTGGGTCAAGGTTTTTAAAATCATTATACTCAAAAGGATGATATTGCCATCTATGTTCTATAGTATAGTTTTGCGTAGTATGATCATATCTCCAATCAAAATAATGCCCCCATTTATGTTCCCATTCTATTGGCACTCCATCATTATCATCATCTCTGCCTCTATCATCGATTAGTGGATCACATTGGCCGGTTTTATTATAAATATTTACTTCAGTCCAATAGGGGATAGTATCATTATCGTAATCATTCTGGGTTATATCAAAAAATAATTCACAGTCGCGATCCCTTTTCTCATAAATAGAGTTATCATCACAACCATTTGCTCGTCCATAACCACTATAATCAAGAGACCAGGAAGATGGAATAGTGATTGAATCATCACCATACCAATGCCCTGTTTTTAAACTGTAATAAACTGTGATATCACGCCTTTGTGTGTTTTGGTTATCATTTTTTGCTATGTCACATAATTTATTTAAAACATAATTTGAATCCCATAGTTGTATTTTTATACTAACAAGTTCAATGTTATCTGGGACATCTTGAGTTACAGACCATGGCTCATTCACATATTTCTGATTTTTCCAAATTTTACTTTTAGATTCTTTTTCATTAATGAAAACCTTAACATAAAAATCTGGGTTACTAAACAGGTCAATTTTATCAAAAGCCCTGATTTCTTTTATTGTTACAGTGACCTTTAGGTCAACTAATGGATCAAGATCATTTTCTTCAGATGACAAAGATACTTGTTGGTTTTGAAAAGTAGGCAATACATTATTTTTTTCATCTGTTTTTGATGATGTAGTGGTACTTATTGCAGCAGCATTTGTCATGATTAATAAAAGCATTAATAATACTACACAGAATATTTTTTTTATATCTGTTTTCATTTGTCTCTACCCCTTATTTTAAAAGTAATTAAGATATGTTAATTAAATATATATAATTTGTTAAATTACATAACTCAAACAGTATTTTGGGAGGCATATATATTTAAAAAATATCTTATAAGAACATTCTAATATCATAGGTTATTCTAAAAAAAGTTTTGATAAAAGAAAAAATATAATAAAAACAAAAAAAATTAATTTAATTTTTGTTTTCTTATATTTTTAACTCGCCGTCTAATGTACAAGTTGTCTTTGGAGGAGTTATATCTTTATTTTCAATAATAAAAGACATGGTTTGTACTGCTTCTTCATTTCCAGCGTTATCAACTGAATAATAGAAGATTTTATGCGATCCAATTCCACTTACAACAAATGGGTCTTTATATTCAGTCCAAACAGGCGGAACTGTCTTAGGATCTACTGAATAATATGTATGTGCCACACCAGATATATCATCTGTTGCAGTCAAAGTTACGGTAACATCGCTTATATACACTGGATCCCCTGCAGCAATAGGATCCTCAGCAACTATAACTGGTACTATTGCAAGGATATATGCTGTTAGTACAACAATTATAATTGCTGCAGCTGCCCCTATTTTTTTTATATATCTTATTTTTTTCATATTTCATCACCTTAAAATTTCTCCTTCCAGTATACATTGTGTTACAGGAGGAGTTACATCAAAATTTTCAGATATATTATAGGTTAATTCTAAGTTTATAATTTTATAAACAATACCGGGTGATTCCTGTGAAAATAGTCTAAAGGGCATCCCTATCGCTAGAATATGCATCGATATGTTTTCTGAGATGCATGTTGTTTCATATTCTAATGGTATTAGAATAGATTTTTCTTCTTCTGTTAATATGTTAATTTTACTAACAATTTTTGAAGGTGATCTGGAAAATAATAGATCAAATAAACTATTACCTATTGTATTGTTTTCTCTGTCAATTAAAACAATTGTTAGTAGATATCTCCCAAGTAGGTATTGTCTAGTTATATTTCCAATTACTTCGACATCAATTTTTATAATGCTATTTATGTAATATGTATTGTTTACTGTTCTAGTTGCATTTAGTTTTATACTTATATTATTTGATATGTTTATTGATGGTGATATTGTTCCAATATATTTATTGAAAAAATTTGCTATTATGCTGCCATTTAATTTAACAATTTCTTTTTCTAGGTTGTTTGATTTTATGTTTTCGTGTCCCATAGTTGGTATTACAATAGATCCTAATATGATACTGACGAAGAAGATAGTTGTTATCTGTTTTGTTTTATAAACTTTTAATTTTTTCATCTTGATTATTTTTTGATTTTTTTAAATCAAAAAATGGTTTAATGCAAATTCATCCCGCTTCTATATAATATTTTTATAATTATAAGTATATAAAATTTGTCGTAAAAACCCTCTAAAAACGCC
>Ga0172363_10004921_pt1 | contig 10785 bp, 9 predicted proteins | sample LakKivs2_kivu2a2_FD_114541 | JGI IMG/M metagenome (GOLD analysis project Ga0172363, IMG submission 114541) | Sediment microbial communities from Lake Kivu, Rwanda - Sediment s2_kivu2a2 | ecosystem: Environmental > Aquatic > Freshwater > Lake > Sediment | place: Rwanda: Western Province, Lake... | reverse complement strand
ATTTTCTCTGAAAATTTTTTAGGTCTTCATATTTTAATTTTTCTTTTTATTTCGGTTTTGATTAAATATTTTTTTAAAAAACATGTTCAGATTCTTTGAGAAAAAAAAACTATTTTTACAAAGCGAAATCGAACCCCACGAAATTTTATTAGATAAATTAGCCAAAAAGAAAGAAGAAAAATGGGGCATTACCGAAAGAAAATTTGAAGTACCACTTTTAAAAAGAATCCTTCAAGGTTTTTTTTATTTTTCTATCTTGCTTTTTCTTTTTCTTTTTCTTAAAACCTTTCAGTTTCAGGTCATTGAGGGAAAGGATTTTTTAATTCAGGCTGAACAAAACCGATATATTTTTCATAAAATTCAAGCTCAAAGGGGGGTAATCTATGATGAGGAGGGAAACCAGTTAGTTTTTAATCGCCTCAGTTTTGACTTAATTTTAGAAAAAAATTATCTTCCTCAATCTGAGATTGAGAGAAAGAAAATTTTCAAAGAAGTTGCTCAAATTCTAAAAATGGATTTTGATGAACTAAAAAAGAAAATTCAAGACAACGAGGATTCAGAAATCTTAATTTCCCAAGAGCTTAGCCATCAAACCTTAATTATTCTTGAAACTAAAATCAAAGATCTTCAGGGATTTAAAATCGTAGAGAATTCAATTAGAGAATACAAAGATGGCGAATATTTTTCTCCTCTTTTGGGTTTTATGGGCAAGATAAAAAGTGAAGAATGGAAAAACAATTCGGAATTTTATTCAATTTCAGATTATGTTGGTAGAACAGGAATTGAAAATTTTTATGAAAACATCTTACGTAAAAATCCAGGTCAGATTAGATTAGAAAGAGATGCCAAAGGCAATATTATATCACAAGAAGTCATTTCGCTTCCCGAATCAGGAAAGAGTTTAATTTTGTGGTTAGATTCCAATTTACAGAAAAAAATTAAAGATGAATTAGAAAAAAAAGTGAAAGAAGTAGGAGTAAGGGGGGCAGCAGCCGTAGCTCTGGATCCAAGAACCGGAGGCGTGTTGGCTTTAGTTTCTTATCCCAGTGTGGATAATAACTTATTTTCCAAAGGCATATCCTTAACTGAGTGGAAAAAGATTAATGAAGATCCTTCGACCCCTCTTTTTAATCGCGTAATCTCGGGAACCTATTTAACTGGTTCTACTATAAAACCTTTAATTGCCTCGGCCGCTTTGGAAGAAAAAATAATTTCGCCCGAGAAAAAAATTAACGACGATAAAGGAAAAATTTTAGTTCAAGATTATTGGAATCCGGAAAAAATTTGGGAATACGGCGACTGGATGGTTCATGGCTGGACGGATATGAGAAAAGCCATTGCTGAGTCCTGTAACGTTTATTTTTATACCATTGGAGGCGGATATCAAAACCAAGAGGGATTGGGCCCGACGAGAATCAAAGAATATCTCGAGTTATTTGGTTGGAACTCAAAAACCGGAATTGATCTTCCTGGAGAGGTTGAAGGATTTATTCCCGACCCTGCTTGGAAGAAAAGTTATTTCGAAAACAAAGAAGACCAAGTTTGGGTAGATGGAGATACTTATCATCTTTCCATTGGTCAAGGTTATCTTAAAATTACTCCTTTGGAAGTCGCAACAAGTTTTTTACCGATTGCTAATGGAGGAAAAATGTTTCAACCAGAAGTTGTTCAAAAAATTGTCGATTCTGAGAAAAATTTAGTCGCAGAAATCGAACCAAAAATTATCCGAGACTACAACCCACCCACCACCCTCCCGCTCGCCGAGGGCGAGCGGGCCCCTAATTTTATCGATCCAAAAAACCTCCAAATTGTCAGAGAAGGAATGCGAGAAGCAGTGACTTACGGCTCAGCCACAGTTTTAAACGATTTACCAGTTAAAGTGGCGGCCAAAACCGGAACCGCTGAATTGGGAGGAAATTATTATCATAACTGGATAACTGTTTTTGCTCCTTATGAAAACCCAGAGATTGTTTTGACTATTGTTATTGAGAAAGTCAAAGATGTTAGAGTGGCAGCCTTACCAGTCGCCAGAGAAATTTTAAATTGGTATTTTACAAAATAAAAAATTTAAATAAAATAAACTATATGGCTACCGTAGAAGAATTGAGAAAAATTCGGCTAAAAAAATTGGAGGCGATAAAAAAGGCAGGTTTTTCTGCCTATCCAATAAAAACAAAAAGAACCCACTTTATTGGTGAGGTATTGAAAGAGTTTTCAAGCCTTTGCCAAAAAAAGAAAGAAATAATTTTAGTTGGCAGAATTAAATCTCAAAGAATACATGGTGGCTCCACTTTTTTAGATGTTGAAGACGGCACTGGTAAAATTCAGGCCTATTTCAAAAAAGATAGGTTGGGGGAGTCAGGTTACAATTTTTTCTTAGATACTTTTGATGTTGGAGATTTTGTTACCTTGAGAGGAGTTTTATTTAAAACAAAAAAAGGAGAAAAGACGATCGAGGCTTCTGATTTTAATATTTTAGCAAAGAGTTTATTACCTCTGCCTGAAAAATGGCACGGCTTAAAAGATATTGAAGAAAGATACCGAAAAAGGTATTTGGATTTGATTTTTAATCCGGAAGTTAAAAAGAAGTTCGAAATTAGAGCAAGGATTATTAAAGAAATTCGGAATTTTCTAGAAAAAGAAGGATTTTTAGAAGTCGAAACTCCCATTTTACAACCAATTTATGGTGGAGCCACTGCCCGTCCCTTTAAAACCCATTTAAATGCTTTGGATATGGATTTGTATTTAAGAATTGCTCCCGAACTCTATTTAAAGCGGCTCTTAGTTGGCGGCTTTGAAAAAGTTTATGAAATTGGCAAATGTTTCAGGAATGAAGGTGTAGATAGATTCCATAACCCTGATTTTACTATGCTTGAATTTTACTGGGCTTATGCCGATTACAAAGATATGATGAAATTGACAGAAGAGCTTTTTAAGAAGATTTTAAAAAATATCTTTGGCACCCTAAGAATCAAGTACCATGACAAAGAAATTAATTTTCAAACTCCCTGGCCGAGAATAGAATATAATTTATTTTTTAAAAAATATACCAAAATTGATTTAGATGAAATAAATTTAGATGGTCTGAAAAAAGAGGCGAACAAAATGGGTGTGGAAACTGAAAAAGGAGATAATAAATTTACGGTCGCTGATAAAATTTATAAAAAATTCTGTTTACCTCAGGTTTTAAACCCAATTTTCTTGATTCATCATCCTTTAGAATCGAGTCCTCTCGCTAAACAATTAGAAGATAATCCTGAAAAATTAGCCCGTTTTCAAATGTTAGTTGCCGGTGCCGAAATAGTGAATGCCTTTTCCGAACTAAATGATCCAACTGAACAAAGAAAAAGATTTGAAGAGCAAGAAAAACTTTTTAAGGCCGGCCTTAAAGAAGCCCATCGAATTGATGAAGATTTTTTAGAGGCCTTAGAATACGGCATGCCACCAGCTGCTGGTTTTGGCTTGGGAATAGATAGATTAGTAGCATTACTTACTGATTCTCATAGTTTGCGAGAGGTAATTTTATTTCCAACGATGAGAACAAAATAATATGTTAGACATAAAATTCATTCGTCAAAATGCCACCGCAGTTAAAGAAGGCTGCAAAAAAAAGCAAGTTGAGATTGACATTGATTTGCTTTTAAAATTAGATGAAAAAAGAAGAAAATATTTAAAAGAAATTGAAACCTTCCGGGCAAAAGAAAACCAACTTTCTAATTTAATTAAAAAAGAAAAAGAAAATCAAAAGAGAACCGAACTTATCCAAGAAGCACAAAAAATCAAAAAGAAAACAAAAGAAGAAGAACTCTATTTAAAAGGAGTGAGTGAAGAATTTGAAAAATTAATGCTCAGAATTCCCAATCTACCTTTTGATGATGTGCCAGTTGGTAAGGACGAAAGAGAAAATAAAGTTTTAAGAGAAGTGGGCTCCCTTCCCAAATTTGATTTTAAATTCAAAGATTATTTACAAATCGCTGAAAATCTTGATTTAATTGACGTTAAAAGGGCAGGAAAAACTTCCGGAACCAGATTTGGCTTTTTAAAAAGAGAAGCAGCCTTATTAGAGTTTGCTTTAGTTAATTTTGCTTTTGATAATTTAAAAAAAGAAGGATTCATTCCGGTTATTCCACCGGTAATGATAAAACCAGAAATGATGAAAGGAATGGGATATGTAGAGCGGGGAGAGGAGGAAATTTATTTTATTGAAAAAGATAACCTTTATTTAGTGGGCACTTCCGAACAAATTATTGGCCCCATGCATGCTGATGAAACTTTTGACCAAATCGAATTGCCAAAGAGATATATGGGGTTTTCTTCTTGTTTTAGGCGAGAGGCGGGTTCTTATGGTAAAGACACTAAGGGTATTTTAAGGGTTCATCAATTTGATAAGGTGGAAATGTTTAGTTTTTCTCAACCCGAAGAATCAAAAAAAGAGCATCAATTTTTATTGTCTCTGGAAGAAAAACTAATGCAAGCTTTAAAATTGCCCTATCGCGTAATTCAGATATGTACCGGCGATTTAGGAGACCCGGCAGCTGCCAAATATGACATTGAGGCCTGGATTCCTTCCGAAGGCCGTTATCGCGAAACTCATTCTACTTCAAACTGTACCGATTTTCAGGCAAGAAGATTAAATATTCGTTATCGCGATAAAACTGGTGAATTAAATTTCCTCCATACTTTAAATGGCACGGCTTTTGCTATTGGCCGAACTTTAATCGCCATTATCGAAAATTATCAACAAAAAGATGGCAGTATACTAATTCCAACCGTCTTACAGCCCTATCTAAATAATCTCAAAAAAATTGAAAGAAAATAATCATGAAGAAAGTTTTAGTCTTTGGCACTTTTGATGGTCTCCATCAAGGACATTTGAATTTTTTTAAACAAGCAAAAAGATATGGCGAGTATCTAATCGTAGTAGTCAGCCGAGATAAAACGGTAAAGAGAATAAAAAAACACCTTCCATTTAGAGACGAAAAACAGAGATTAAGAGAGGTTCAGAAATGCAAATTAGTCAATGAAGCAAAATTGGGTTATCTAAATGACCCTTATAAAATTATTCGCGAAATAAAGCCTGACATTATCTGTTTAGGCTACGATCAAAAAGTTTTTACCGAAAATTTAGCCAAAGAACTTAAAAAAGGAGGGTTGAAAACAAAAATCTACAGGATGAAAAGTTTCAAACCAAAAACATTTCATTCTTCAATTATTAAAAAGAAGCATCTATTTAATGAAGGAAGAAAAAATTTCAATAAATAATTTAGAAATTAACTATAAAATTGCAGGAGAGGGTCCTGCTATTTTAATCTTGCATGGCTGGGGCGGCTCTTCTAACTCTTGGATTAGGGTTCAAAAAATTCTATCAAAAGAAGGATTTCAAGTTGTAGTTCCCGATTTTCCAGGTTTTGGAAAAAGTAAAACCCCATTTTCGCCGTGGGGACTTGAAGAGTATACTAATTTTATATTAAATTTAACCAATTACTTTGGACTCAAAGATTTTTATCTTTTGGGGCATTCTTTTGGCGGAAGAATTGCTATTAAATTTGCTGTTTCCCATCCTGAAAAAATTAAGAGTTTAATTCTTTGTGATTCAGCTGGTATTAAACAAAAATGGGGGCTAAAAGAGATATTAATTTTTCAATTAGCCAAAATAGGTAATGCTGTTTTTACTCCTACCCCCTTAAGAAGATTAAAGGATAGAGCCAGAAATCTGTTTTATATTTTTTTACGTCATCGAGATTACGTCAAAGCCGATGGCACAATGAAGGAAACCATGAAAAAAGTAATTAATGAAGACCTTCTAATTGACCTCCCTAAAATAAAAACCAAAACTTTAATAGTCTGGGGTAAAAATGATAAATTAGTTCCAGTAAAATACGCTTATTTTTTTAAAGAAAAAATTGAAAATTCAGAATTAAAAATTTTGCCTAAAATTGGCCACAGCCCCAATTTAGAAACCCCCGAAAAACTCGCCGAAATTATCTTAAATTTTTTAAAAGAATAGTCGATGAACTAGTCGGTTCATCTCCACACTTCACTTCGTTCGTGTAATTAATGATTTATTTTCTTTTAATTTTACTTTTTATTAAACTTTTATTTTTTTGGCTCTGGCTTTGGCAGTTAAAAGAATATCATCTCGGCCGTTTCGTAGCCCATTTTAAAGAAGGCCAGGCAGTTAAAAAAATTCTTTCCAGTTTTTGGCGGTTAAAGTACCCAAAATTCACTCTCAAAATAATAATCATTTCTTCTTTCAGCATCTTTTTAGCGAGTTTAATGTTTTCTAAAGGTCTTTATTTTTCTCCCTTTCTTTTAATTATTTTTGTTCCTTTAGTTTTTCAAATACCAACTGCTATCTGGCGAAATAGTTTTTTGAAAAAAGCAAAACTAAGAAGGGAACAGTTTAAGAATCTTTTAGTCATTGGGATTACAGGTAGTTATGGTAAAACCTCAACTAAAGAATTTTTAGCCACCATTTTATCTGAAAAGTTTAAGGTTTTAAAAACAAAAGAGCATCAAAATTCAGAAGTGGGGATTTCTCAGTGTATTTTAAATGATTTAAAACCTGAACACGAAGTTTTCATCGTTGAAATGGGCGCCTACAATAGGGGAGGGATAAAACTTTTATGTGATATTACTAAACCAAAAATCGGCATTTTAACAGGGATAAATGAACAACATATGGCGACTTTTGGCTCTTTGGAAAATATTATTAAGGGAAAATATGAACTAATTGAGAGTTTGCCGGCAGATGGCATAGCTTTTTTTAACGCCAAGAATAAATATTGTTTAGAACTTTATAAAAAAACTAAAATTAAAAAATATCTCTACGGCGAAACCGCAAAGTTTTTTGGAGAAGAAAATCTTTTGGGAGCAATGGCGGTTGCTAAGGAACTGGGAATGACCGAAGAAGAGATTTCAAGAGCCGTTGAAAAGATTAAGAATAAAATACCCGGCATTCAAATTAAAAAAAGCATTAATGGCATAAATATCATTGACGCTACTTATTCGGCAAATCCTGATGGAGTAATCGCGCATTTGGAATATCTAAAGACATTTCCTGGTAAAAAAATCATTGTAATGCCTTGTTTAATTGAATTGGGCCCCGCCTCAAAAGAAATTCACAAAAGAATCGGCCAAAAAATCGCTGAAGTTTGCGATTTAGCAATAATTACCACAAAAGACAGATTTAAAGAAATAAAAGAGGGAGCCCCTAATGCTGTATTTTTAGAAAATTCAAAAGAAATTTTTGATAAGATAAAAAGTTTTTGCAAAGAAGGCGACACAGTACTTTTGGAAAGCAGAGTACCTAATCAATTAATCAGTTCTTTAATTCAATAAAAAAATGCCGCTTCCAATAAAGATGCGGCGGTTATTGGATGGTTTCAAAACGATCAACGCTTTTCTCTAACAAGAAATGTTCGTACTATTCGTGTCCACCATGGGGGTTCTTGATGGTTGTTTACAAGGCGTGGATCGTAGGTGTGCAGATATATTATGTTGATTTTTTGCTCGCTTGTATCTACTGCGCCCGTGAAACGTTGTTTGATATATTCGACTAGTAGCCGGAAAGCCTCACTTAGCGATGCTGCCTTGATTTCTGTGATATCAACCCATCTCCCTTCCTTCCTCTCTAAAAGGACAAAAGTACTCATTTCTTTCCCTCCTTATTTTTCCGTAATTTAATCTTACATCTTTATAAAATTTTGTCAAGCATTTAAATCAATTTCAATATACCACCATAATATATCAACCATATCCTATAATATAAATTTCACGGTCGTGAAAAATATACTATAATAAGCATAGGATTATGAGATTACCATTTACGGATAAATTTCTTTGGGATTTATATAATTTTATTGAAGAAATAGATGAGACATTTGAGTTATTTTATCCTCGTACAATGAAAGAAGTTTGGTTTCCAGATCTTTATAAATTGAGACGAAACTATGGAAGAAAAGAAGATCGCCAGCAATTTAGTCAACTAATTTATTATTTAAAAAAGAAAGGATACATTAAAATTAAAAACTTAGAGGAAAAACAAGGAGTTATTCTTACTAAAAAAGGAGCAGAAAAAGTTTTAAAAATAAAACTTAAAACAACCGATAAGAAAAAAAGGAAAGATGGTAAATGGCAAATGGTAATTTTTGACATCCCCGAAAGAAAACGAGCTTTGAGGGATTTATTTAGAAAAACTCTCGAAATTTTAGGGTATAAAATGCTTCAACAGAGTATATGGGTTTGTCCTTATGAGGTTTCAAAAGAAACAGAAGGAATTATTCGTAAATATTCAATCGATCCTTATGTTAAATTATTTTTGATTGAGGAAATAGAGATATAGTACAAATTCTACGGCCGTAAAAAATGTAATATAGTAATTTGAAAGTTAAAATGAAAATTCAAGAGATAAAAGATAAAGAAATTTGGGAAAGTTTTCTTGAAAGTTGTGAAGAAAAAACTTTTTTGGATTCTTGGAATTGGGGAGAATTCAATAAAATGATGGGAAATAAAATTTGGCGTCTCGGCCTTTTTGAAACTGTTCGAGGCCCGTCCTCGGTCGCTTTAGTGGTTAAAATTAAGGCGAAAAGGGGGACATTCGTGTTTGTCCCCCATGGGCCAATCGCTTCGCTCAAAATCAAAAATCAAAAATCAAAAATCAAAAATACTTTTGAAATTTTAACGAATTATTTAAAAAATCTAGCCAAAAAAGAAAATTGTAGTTTTATAAGAATTGCGCCGATTTGGGAAAGAAATACAGAAAATATTAAGGTTTTTCAAGATTTAGGTTTTAGAGAGGCGCCGATTCATATGCACCCGGAATTGACTTGGGAATTGGATATCACCCCTTCTGAAGAAGAACTTTTAATAGGAATGCGAAAAACAACTCGTTATTTAATTCGCCAAGCCCAAAAGAATCAGGATATTAAAATAGAACAGAGTGACAATTTAGAAGACCTTGAAATTTTCAATAAACTTTACCAAGAAACTGTTGACCGTCATCATTTTGTGCCCTTTTCTTTTGATTATCTGAAAAATGAATTTTTGGCTTTTTCACCTGATGGGCAAATCTCTATATCTTTAGGAAAATATAAAAATGAAATTCTTTCTTCGGCAATGATTATTTTCTGGCAGGGGATTGGTTTTTATCATCAGGGTGCTTCATCTTCAGAATATCCGAAAATTCCCGTATCTTATCTTTTACAGTGGGAAGCAATTAGAGAAGCTAAAAAGAGGGGCTGTAAGATTTACAATTTCTGGGGAATCGCTCCAGAGAGTGAAAAGAATCATCCGTGGGCGGGGTTAACGCTATTTAAAATGGGATTCAGTGGCTTTAAAAAAGAATATGTCAAAACCCAAGATTTCCCACTTTAAAAAAAATACTGGTTAAATTTTATTATTGAAAAATTAAGAAGAAAAAAAAGAGGGCTTTAGAATATGAGAATATATAAGAGACCCTATCGAATCAAAAAGAAAAAATCGATATTTCGCAATCGATTTTTTTGGCTGGCGATTTTAATTTTTATCATTCTACTTTCTACTTTTTACTTTCTACTTTTCTCGCCCTATTTTCAAATAAAAGAGATTAAAATTTCTGGTAATGAAAAAGTTGCTACCCAAGATCTGAGGAAGTTGATAGAAGACACAATTAAAAAGAAGATAATAGTTTTTCAAACAAGAAGTATTTTTTTGACTACTCCAAATCAACTTCAAGAAACAATTTTTAGAAATTTTCCTCCAATAGCTAAAGTAGATTTTAAAAAAGAACTACCTCAAACTTTAGTAATTAGAATTGAAGAAAGAAAACCAGTAGCAATTATTTCTTCTGAGAAAAATGATTTTCTAATTGATAAAGAGGGAATAATTTTTGAGGAAATTTTAGGGGCTAATCTCGAATTAATAAAAATTGAAGGTTCCAATTTAGAAAAGGAAATTAAATTAGGAGAAAAAGTTTTAGAAAAAGAATTAATTTCTCAAATTCTGGAAGTTAAATCGCAAATAGAAAACGAATTAAAAATTCCGATTAATGAAGTATTAATTGTTTCTGAAGAAAGATTAAATTTCAAAACTTCTGAAGAATGGGAGATTTATTTTAATCCCCAAAAAGATATAAGTTGGCAATTAACAAAATTAAAAGTGGATTTAGAAAACCTCATTCCTCCAGAAAAAAGAAAGGATTTAGAATATATTGAGTTGAGATTTGGGGATTCCGCCCCCTATAAATTCCGCTAATCAGTTAATGTAATAGACAAAAATTGAGTAGCCAATTTTTGCAACCGGTTTGTAAGTATCTAACCAGTTATAATAGCCGTAAGGCTGGTTAAAACCTGCAACAGGCGTTCCTCGTCCACCTTGTAAAAAAGTTGCTGAAACTGCTAGATAACTTCCTTTTGGTAATTCTTTAGGATTGAAATTTCCGTGCCATTCACGGAATTTTTCTTTTAGATAATATTGAGCATCGCTGCCACCAAAATAGTCAACATAGATTTTATCAATTCCTTTTTCATCAACCCAATTTTTTAATCTCTTTAAGTCCTGGCCCCAATCTAAATTAGAATCAACGGTATAGATATAACCTGAATTTGGTCCCCCAGCCAATTCATTAAAATAAGCCAGGAAATGAGGATAAATTGAAATTACGGAAATTGCCTGCCATAACAAAAGTCCGGCTAAGAAAGTATATTTTAATGTTAAAAATGGCGGTTTTAACCAGTTTACGGTTGCGATACTTACTAAAATAATAGTAAAAGGAAAAACAGGTAGAAGGTGGCGGACACCGATATT
>Ga0172363_10004920_pt1 | contig 10787 bp, 13 predicted proteins | sample LakKivs2_kivu2a2_FD_114541 | JGI IMG/M metagenome (GOLD analysis project Ga0172363, IMG submission 114541) | Sediment microbial communities from Lake Kivu, Rwanda - Sediment s2_kivu2a2 | ecosystem: Environmental > Aquatic > Freshwater > Lake > Sediment | place: Rwanda: Western Province, Lake... | reverse complement strand
GAGCTTTATGCAGAGATAGCAAATAAGTTTGACATTCCTGTTTATGCATGTGCTGACTCATGGAAGTTTGACACAGAAACAATCTTTGGTTATGAAGAGGAAATTGAAAAAAGGAGAGGCGATGAGATATGGAAAAATCCCCCTAAAGGGGTCACAATAGACTATTTTGCATTTGAAAAAGTCAGCCCTGACCTGGTAACAGGCATTATCTCAGAACTTGGTATTTACAAACCGCATATCTTCATACAAGAAGTCAGGATCAACAATAGGTGGATGTTCAGAAGGCATTTATTCTAGCTCGCTCTCAATTTTTTTAATTTCTTCTTCAATTAACCTTATATTTTCTAAGTTATCTTCCTGGTTCATCATTTCCCCGCACTCAGGGCATTTAAATTCAAAGTTCATTGCCTGCTCAAAATCAAGCCTTATGCATTTGTTCTGGCAGATAAAAAAATGGCTGCTCTTCTCTCTTGAAAGTCTGTCTTTTAGTTTTGCCAGTTTATCCTTTTTCAGGCTAGTAATAAGATGTTTTATCATCTTTGGCTTGAATGTCCAGTAATAGATATACCAGCCTTTTTTCTTGTCTTTCTTTCTTATAAAAGAAATAAGGTTTGCCTCATGCAGCCTGTACAACATGTTTCTTGTTTCATTTATCTCTTTTTTTATTGCATCTGCTATCTTAAATTCAGAAATATTTTTCTTGTTTTTTAGAAAATGGACTATTAAAAGCACATCCTCGCCAGCTACTTCAGCAATAGTGGCTTCTATAATTTTATTGGACAATCGCATATTTTCCTCCAGAATTCAAGAAGCGATGAATATGAATTATGGGTAAATGAGTTTATAAAACTTTCGTTTTTTAATAAATACTGTGGGCTGAACCACAGTATTCTAACAATTTTTGATAAAAAAAGGTCTATTTTTCAACTAATTCATCAAAAAGCAGCCCTTTATTCTTTGCAAGGCTTTTAGAAATAGCATAGCCTTTTTCTGTTTTTTTAAGGTCATCTAAGCTTAGAAAAAACCAATCAGACTTAAATTTAATCCCTATCCACGGCTCTGCACCAAAAACAGCTGAAAATTTGTTTAGTTTGTTTATGTCCTTATCTGCCATGTATTTATTTTTACTATTAACTGTTTTGCACTCAATAGCTAGTTTTCTTATCCTATTCCCAGCTAGAACATCAGGGCAGGGAAAAGGACTACTTCCAGAGCCAGCTACTCTTATGGCAGACCATTCATTTGTTTTCCAGAATAAATGAACTAATTCTCGCTCAGCATTTATCCCCTTTGATTTTCTGCTCATACAGGCTTTTAGTTAATGCTTACATAAATATCTTTTGAAAGGGAATTGTGTCTTTTTACTACTACAAGGGTTTAATCTGCCTTTTTTATTGTTTTGTTTATTGAATAAAGGATATTTTAGTCTAGTCTGGCCTTAAAAAACAAAAACCTTAAATATAAAGCCCATTTTCACCTTATTAAAACAAATCAACTGTTTTGGGGTGTGAAAAATGGGAAAAAGACTTATTCCTTTGGCTGCAATGGAGAAAATAATGAAAAAATGCGGCGCTGAGAGGGTTTCTGACAAGGCAAAGGCAGCACTAAAAAACGCTTTAGAAGAGATTGCAGAGGAAATTGCAAATGATGCTGTAAAGCTTGCAACCCATGCTGGAAGAAAAACAATCAAGGCAAGTGATATTAAGCTGGCCTCAAAATAAATTAGTTAAGTTAGAGAATTAGGCAGTACAAAATATCATGTATTATTTTTCTTATTTCTGGAAGCCTTTTTGTTTCAAAATCTGGATGATCTTTGAACCATTTTTGGTTAAGAAGAGATGGGTGTGGAAGAACTATTGTTAGCTTATCATCAATTTTTTGATTATTAAAAATTAATTCAGAAAAGTCTTTATTTGGGAAAAAATAATTTGCAGAATAACGACCAATTAAAACAATGATTTTACTATTAACAAGTTTTATTTCTTGTTTTAACCATTTATCTGCGCATTTTTTTGGTGGTTCTTTGTCTCCACTATTAGGACTTTTTCCTGGAAAACAGTGTCCAATCCCTGAAATATAAAAATTATTGTCATTATAAAAATCTTCATCTGGAATCTTGTACCATTCACCTCTTAATTTTCTACCACTGGCGTCATTAAAACATTTACTTATATTATGAGCATTTTGAGATGGTGCTTGGCTAATTTGCAAAACCTTTGCATTTTGATTTCCACTAACAATTGGATTTGGTTCAAAGCCAAAAAGACTTCTACATTCTCTGCATGATTTTATTTCCTTAACTAACTCTGCAAAACTAGATGCCATGTTTACTAACAGAAGAAAGCAATATAAAAAGTTATCGCCAGAAATGAATTCCGTTTAACAATGGTTAAATTCAATCGGCTTCGGGGCACGACCGAAAAATTTATAAATATTGACTTTTAAGTAGTAAATATGAAAATTCGATTTGGTGGAAAATCCAAACTCTTCGGTCGGGAAGTATTTAATGATTATGATAGAATAGCCTATGCTCCTTTATCTGATGATGGTTTTGAAGAGTACATTTTATCTGCTAGTAGCACAATTCCTAATTCTAACCAAGAACCAGACTTGTTTCGAGGTGCTGAAGTTGTAAAACCAGCTCAGGGTATAGTGGAATTAAAATATCATGGTTTGGATGTAAAAGTTGTTCTTACGACTATCGAAGCAGATGAGAGTTATAGAAAAGAACACCCTGACCTTATACAACGACTCGAATTGTTTAGAATAGATGGATAATAGTGCCCCTCACCCGGCTTCTTCGTCGCTTCGCTCCTCGACCACGTTGCACTCTCCCTTCGGTTGGGGAATTTAACAGCAATCGTAAACGTTAAATTTATTTTCTTAACATTATTTAAAATTCTGCTTGTTTATATTTTAATCTTCATAAAGTCATAGGCACATACTGTGTTTGAGAAAACATCCTTTGCGTCACTTTCTATTCCTTCTAGAGTCTTGTAGCGCTGGCTGAAGTGCGTTAGAATAAGCTTTTTTGCATTTGCCTGGTTTGCCAATAAGCCTGCTTGCCTCGAGGTCATATGCTTGTATTCTTCTGCCTTTTCCTTTAAATCATCTGCATAAGTTGCCTCGCAAACCAAGATATCAGAATTCATTGCAAGTTCTAATGCATTGTTACAAGGGACTGTATCTGCTATAAAACTTAGTTTATTACCCTTAACAACATAAGTTGCTTGCTCTGGTGTTATTTTCTTTCCCTTGAAGATTATGCTTTTTCCTGACTGTAATTTGCCTAATAAAGGCCCTTCTGGAATACCGAGTTTTTTTACAGCATTTATTTTAATTCTTCTCCTGTCCCTCTCAATAAAACTAAAGCCAAGCGTTGCAATGTTATGCTCAAGGGGAAGCGCCTCTAGGAAAAAGTCCTTGCCCTCAAAAAATCTTTTTTTTGTGATTTCATGAATTCTTGTCTCTATTTGGTCCTCAAAAGAAAACGCCTTGAACATGTTTTCCATTCTGCCTTTTGTTCCCTTTGGGCCGTATATCTCAAGAGTTTTTTCATATCCGTTTTTTGCAAGGGTCTGTATCAGGCCAGGGATTCCAAGAACATGGTCGCCGTGCCAGTGGCTTATCAATACCTTTGTTACCTTGGATGGCTTTATCCCTGCTGTCTTCATCTGCCTTTGCGTGCCTTCGCCGCAATCAACTAAAATCCCTTCAGTGCCGTAGCTGATTAAAACAGCTGAATGATTTCTCTCTTTTGTGGGCACCATTGCGCTTGTGCCCAAAAATGTTAGTTGCATCTTAACAAAAAGGGTTATCTTTATATATTTAAGATTTGTGTAAAAGCATGGATAAGCAGATAGTTCTATTACTATTTTTTAATAGCAAAAAACGAAGGATTTAAATATAAAGGGTACATAAAAGAGATTAAAAATGTTTTGGGGGTATTAAAATGTGGAAAATATTCAGATGCAAACGCGGCGAAGAAAGATCCTTTATACCCGGGAAACATTTAGATGAAAGCATTGCTTTATCTTCAGAAAAAGGTTTTAGGAATTTAATAAATAAAATTAAAGAGTTTGAAGAGAAAGTATATCCTAAAATTAAGGTGATGGAAGATAAAGAAAAGTTCTTTGTTCAATATCAGATAGAAGTAAAAGAAGGAAAAACTTATTATAATACCTTTTTGGAAATAAGTAAATATAAGAGGTTTCGTAGTTTTGATGCATTTAAAGCTGGTGAATCTCCTGAGTTTAAGACTACAATTCATGAATGTATTCCCACAAAAGAAGTCATAAAGGTTTTTGATATTTTAGAATCAGTACACTCCATATACTAAACAGAGGAACATGGCTAAAGTCTAGTACTAATAACGGCATAAAAACATATTCTGAGGAATTAAAAGACATTAAAAAAGAAAAATTTTCAGTTTATTGGAGAGTATATAAAGAATTTGATTTTAGTAATATGGAATTTAAGTATATTATGGAACCAGCAATATATTGCAATAACTTGTCACTTGCCTTGATTTTAAACACATAAAAGAATAAAAAACTAAAATTTTTTAAATGGATGCGGTTTCTCACTGTTTATGGCTAAAGAAAAGAAAGCAAAATCCAAGGAAAAGAAGGAAGAACCAAAGGAAAAAAAATCAAAAAGTAAAAAGAAAAAGGTAAAGGCAACCCTGACAAGAGAGAGGGTTTTAACAGAAATCTCTGATGCTGCGCATAATTTCTACAACCAAAGCAGGTTTGGCAGTATTTTAGAGGACGGCAAAGTCCAGCTGTCATTACTGGAAGCATTGTACTTAATGGAGAAAAACAAGATTCTGATTAAGGATTATAAAAAGAAAAGGGTTTCTTTTGATGACTTTATAAAAAGGGCAAAAAAGATTGAGCCTAATTTCTGGATAAGGTACTGTGTTTTCAGGGACATAAGGGAAAGGGGCTATATAATAAAAACAGCCCTCAAGTTTGGGGCTGACTTCAGGGTTTATGACCGCGGAATAAAACCAGGAGAGGGCCATGCAAGATGGATTGTTTATCCTGTTCATGAGGGCTCTGCTTTAACATGGTATGATTTTGCTGCTAAAAACAGGGTTGCGCATTCCACAAAAAAGCGTCTTATGATTGGCATAGTTGATGATGAGAGGGATGTAACCTATTATGAGATTAAGTGGATCAGGCCTTAGCCTTAAACAGCCTCTTCCTTAATTCATAAAGAACAGAAGGGGTTATTTTTTCTTTTGCCAGCTTTGATTGAAGAAATACATTAACCTCTGTTTGGTCAGGCCTCTCAAGAACCTCTAATTTGTAATGGACAGGATAAGCAGGATGAGATGGGCCTCCCTTTTCACCTATGCAGTAAACATATCTTTCTCTCACTTCTTCTTGGTATTCATTGTTAAAAGGAGGAGGTATTTTTTTATATTTATCCTCTTTATTTAAAAGGTCAGAAATCTGTTCATTAATCAACTGCATCAGTAATGGAAAACCATGCGATGATTTAATTAGATCACCAATAGTTTCTGAAAAACCTTCAAATATCCTTGTATTTTCTTTTTCTTCTATCTTAACAGTTTTACCACAAAGCCCTAAGGGGATATCAATAAGGTCTATTAATTTGGTAATCTTATAGTTTATTGAACTTCTTGGCCCTTCAAAACAAAACTTTAATGGTTTGTTATTATAAGTTTTACGCATATTTATTATTAATTACTCTTTATTTATATATTTTTATGATTTTAAACAATAAAGTATATAAAGTTTGCATATGACTCTTCTTTTATGGACCATAGGGAAACAGTTCTGCAAACAATAAAAATAAAAGGGCCAGTTATACCTGCACAGATAGCAAAGGTCATTGGAACTGATATAATGATGGCCTCTGCGATACTCTCTGAGCTGGTCTCAAAAAATGTTCTTAAGATATCCCATGTAAAGTTTGGAAGCACTCCCCTTTATTACCTGCCTGGCCAGGAGCCGAGACTGCAGGATTTTGCAAAAAACCTTCATGAAAAGGAAAAAAGGGCCTATGACTTATTGATGCAGAAAAAGGTCATGATGGACAGGCTACTGGACCCTGTTGTAAGGGTTGCCCTAAGAAACATAAAGGACTTTGCTGTTCCATTACAGGTTAAAATCAATGATGATATAGAGATATTCTGGAAATGGTATTCAATAACCAATGAAGAGGCGGCAAAAATAATAAAAGAGATGGTTGAGGTTAGCAAGGCAAAAGAGCCAAAAAAAGAGGTTAAGCCAGTTCAAGAAGCAATTGCAAGCAGAGAGCAGGAAAAACCAATGGAAGAGGGGGAAATTAAGAGAGAACTGAAAAAGGAAGAACTAAAAGAAAGATTACCTGAAAAAGAAGAGAAGAAAAAAGAAAAGGGGGCATTTGTTGATAAGACAGCTGAAGATAAATTTTTAAATGAGGTTAAGAGGTTTTTTGAAAAAAGCAACATCAGCCTTATAGAGGAAAAAATAATAAAAAAGAATCTGGAATTAGACCTTGTTGTTGAAGTGCCAAGCGCTGTCGGCAATCTGGTTTATTACTGCAAGGCAAAAAGCAAAAAAAGGATTAGCGACTCTGACCTGAGCTCTGCATTTGTGCAGGGCCAGCTGAAAAAACTTCCTGTTTTATTTTTGACAAAAGGAGAGCTGACAAAAAAAGCAAATGAAATGCTCTCTAGGGAATTTAAGAACATAAAAATAAAAAAAATATCATAAAAATCCACAGTGGATTTTTAGGATGCCAGAAATGCGCATCTTCATACTAAAGTATGATGTTTTCACAAGCATTTCTATGCATAAAATGGGAACACAGATAAAGTGTATCTTAAAAAGCAATACAATATCATTAAATGATTTGACTAATAAAACATTGGTTGTTGATTCATACAATTTTCTTTACCAGTTTCTGACAAGCATACGCTCAAGAGACGGCTCTTTATTAATGGACTCAAAGGGCAGTATAACCTCTCACCTTGTTGGCTTGTTTTCAAGGACAACAAGGCTCATGCAGAACAATATAAAGCTGATTTTTGTTTTTGATGGAGAACCACCAGAATTAAAGGAAAAGGAAAGAGAGAGAAGAAAAAATGTTAAAATAAACGCAGAAAAAGAATATAAAAAGGCTGTTGAGGAAGAGAATATAGAGGAAATGAAAAAATATGCCTCAAGAACATCAAGGCTTACAGAAGACATGATTGAAGAATCAAAAAAGATTATTTCTGCTTTGGGCCTGCCGATTATACAGGCCCCTTCCGAGGGGGAGGCGCAGGCAGCTTATATGGTTAAAAATAGGGATGCTGATTATTGTGTCTCGCAGGATTTCGATTCATTATTGTTTGGGTGTCCAAGGCTTGTCAGAAACCTTTCTTTGATTGGAAAAAGAAAAAAACAAGGCCTGTCATATGAAACAGTAAATCCTGAGGTAATAAACCTCTCGGAAAACCTGAATAACCTAGGCATTGACCAAAATCAATTGATTGCCTTGGCAATGCTTGTTGGAACAGACTACAATATTGGTGGTGTTAAGGGAATTGGCCCAAAAAATGCATTAAAGCTTGTTAAAAAATACGGCTCAAACCTTGACAGCTTGTTTAAAGAAGTCAAATGGGGCGATTTTTTCAATTATCCATGGAAAGAGGTTTATAATTTATTTAAAAAAATTCCTGTAATCAGCGACTATTCTGTTGAATGGAGGGAGCCTGATGGAAGGGAGGTTATAAAGCTGCTGGTTGATGAGCATGACTTTGCAATGGACAGGGTTAAACCGGTTTTAGACAGGCTGTTGAAGAACAAAGAGAGCAAGCAGCAGAAAGGCCTGGGAGAGTTTTTTTAAAATGCAGTGGTATGTTTTTGCAATATTTGCAGCAGTATTAACAGCTGCATCCACAATTGTTGAGAAAAAAACACTGCTAAAAGAGCATGCAATGGAATTCTCAGCTGTTTTGGCAATATTTAACTTTCTTATAGCACTAGTGCTGTTGCCATTTATTAACCTTAATTTTTCACTAAACATGCTTGCCCTGATTTATATAGCAGCTGTTCTTACAACAATTGCCTTTTTGTTTGTTGCAAAGGCAGTAAGGCATATGGACATTTCAGTAATCAGCCCCTTATTGGCCTTTGACCCTGCAGTGGTTGTTGTTCTTGCATTCTTTATTCTTAGAGAGAGAATAACCTACCTACAATTATTAGGGATATTATTACTGGTAGCTGGCTCTTTTGTCCTGGAAGCAGAAAATTACAATATAAAAAATATTTTTACAAGAAAATTCAAATCAAATTATTTTTATTATATAATTCTCGCGCTAATCCTGTATGGCTTTGGCTCTATACTAAGCAAGTTTATTTTAAATACTGTCTCGCCATTAACCTTTATCCTGGTAATCCACTTTTTTATTGCATTAAACTTTATAGCATTGATAAGCATGTTCCACAATGGTTTTGAAGGCATAAAGCACGGCATAAAAAGTGCAGGAAAATATATATTCCTTGTTGCAATTTTAGTGACTAGCTGTAGGTTATTCCAGGCGCAGGCAATTTCAATGGCATATGTAAGCCTTGTAATACCAATAAGGAGGATGTCAAATCTCTTTGCAACAGTTGTTGGGGGCAGAATGTTCCATGAGAAAAACCTGGCAAAAAGAACCATTGCCTGTATAATAATGCTTGCTGGGGCATTTTTAGTTATTTTGGGATAAGTTTAAATATGGTTTAAGAATCTTTCTTGTTATGCTGACCATAAAAGTGCCTCTAAAGAAAGCTGAAAAACTGAAGAAGTATTTGTTGGGTAAAGGCCTTCTTAATAAGGAATGTGTGATAACAAAGGGTAAGGAATTTATTTATTTTCCAATTAATAAAAAAAAAGCATTGAAGAAAAAATTTCCTTTTATAGGATTTGCTGATAAGAGGCTGAAGAAAATAGAGAAAGCTACAATAATAGATTTATTGAAAGGTAAACTAACAAAAAAAGAGCTAGCTCTTCTTCCGTCTTCTTTTGATGTTATTGGAGATATAATTATTCTAGAGCTGAAAAAAGAGCTTATCAGGAAGGAAAGGCTGATTGCAGAAGCACTGTTAAGGGTGCATAAGAGCATAAAAACAGTTGCTAAAAAAGCAGGCATACACAAAGGGGTTTACAGGACGCAAAGGCTTAAGGTTCTGGCAGGCGTAAATAAAAAAGAGACTGTCTGCAAAGAGAATAATGTCAAAATAAAGCTTGATGTTGAAAAGGTTTATTTCTCGCCAAGGTTAAGCTCTGAAAGAAAAAGAATAATGAAACTTGTTAAGCCAAATGAGTCAATCCTTGTTATGTTTTCTGGCTGCGGGCCTTACCCTCTTGTTTTGTCTAAAAACACAAAGGCAAAGGAGATTTATGGTGTTGAAATCAACCCTATGGCCCATAAATACGCTCTTGAAAACCTCAAACTGAATAAGCTAAAGAATATTTTTCTTTATTGCGGCGATGTTAAGGAAATCCTTCCAAAGCTGGGCTTGGATAGGTTTGCCTTAAAATCAAGATGGGATAAAAAGCACCTTGAGCCTAAACTAAAGCAAAACCCACCTATGATTGAGTTTTACATTTCTAAAGGAAACATCGAGTCTGATAAAACAGTCAAACAAATTGATGTAACTATAAAAAAACTTGCCAGAAAAAAGATAAAAGTGATGATACATATGCCCCTTACATACAAGAACGGAAAAGATATTAGTCTTGCACAGCACCCTAATAAAATCTTTAATGCAATCGAATGCATGAAAAGAATGAATAAATTAAATAAAAGCAATGAAAATGTTATTGGGTATATTTTTCACCCTACCCATGACCATAATAAGCCGGATAAATATAAAGAGAAATGGCTGCTGCAGAACCTAAGCAGGCTTGAAAAACAGGGCTTATTGGATTCATTGTACTTGGAGAACTGCATAAACCCCTTGTTTGGAACCAAAAAGAGCATACTTAATATTATTAAAAAGTCAAACCTAAAGCATATGTGCTTTGATTTTGCCCATTTTGTGATTGTTAACAAAAATTTAGCAGTAAAGGATTATAAAGGCATAATCTCAAAGATAGATGCTTATAGTCATATTAATAACCAGAAACCTGATAGCGAGGAACATTCATGCAGGCTGAGGGAGGGGAAATTAGATTTCAGTAAATTTGCCGAGGATATTGAGAAAGGTTGTGTAGAGGTGTACAGCAAAAGTGAAATAACTGCAAAAGAGCAGATAAATGACTGGAAATATTTCCTTTCAATAAAGCCGAGAAAAAGGTTTGACAGGATAATAATGCCTTTGCCAAAATCAGCAGGTGATTTTTTGGACTTGGCATTAAAATCAGTGAAGAAAGGAGGCATAATACATTTCTATGATTTCCTCAAAGAAAATGAGTTTGAAAAGGCCAAAGAAAAGACAAGAAAGGCCTGCAAAAAGGCAGGGAAAAGAGCAAAAATCTTGAGGTTAATAAAATGCGGCCAGCATGCTCCTCGGGTGTTTAGGATATGTGTTGATTTTAAAGTCTATTAAAAAAAGAGTTTCATAATAAAAAAGTTATGTGTAATATCTTTTTAATGCATCAATAACCTTTTGCTGTGTGCCCTTTGATGATTCTCCAATTAAGTTATACCCTTGAGTTGTTTTCATAAAATATAATCTCGCACCCCCTCTTGACTTAAGTTCATATATCTTGTTGCCTAGGTATCTACAACCAAGCCCTGCTTCAATGTTCCCCTTGTTTAAGTGTTCTTTTAGGCTATCTAAGTCTCTCGCAACAACCTG
>Ga0172363_10004919_pt1 | contig 10789 bp, 10 predicted proteins | sample LakKivs2_kivu2a2_FD_114541 | JGI IMG/M metagenome (GOLD analysis project Ga0172363, IMG submission 114541) | Sediment microbial communities from Lake Kivu, Rwanda - Sediment s2_kivu2a2 | ecosystem: Environmental > Aquatic > Freshwater > Lake > Sediment | place: Rwanda: Western Province, Lake... | reverse complement strand
TAACAGATGTATAAAGAATTATTCTGGGATTTCGTTAAAGATCATAAATTACTATTTACCACCGTCATTATCCTCCTTCTACTTGTCGCCCCCTTCGAAGTTATCGTCATTCCCTCCCTCTACGGAAAACTACTCTCCAACCCCGGCAAAAAAAATGATCAAGTATTCAATAATTTTAGAAGACTTATTATTATTATAGTTGTTTGTTGGATTGTTGTACAAGTTCTTGTTTATTCTAGCCGATATTTAGTTGAGAAAATTAAACTTAAGTATCAGCATTATTATAAAATTTTGCTCTTTTCCAGATTAGTCGAAAACTATGAAACAAATTTCAAAGATGTCTCCTCCGCATCCACCACCAACAAAATCCTACATCTCTCCGATAAAATGGTCTCCATCATCAACTTCGTCTTCACCTACTTTATCCCTCTTTTCTTCTTCATTGTCTTCATCATCATCTATCTCTTCATCATCGACTGGAAAATCGGCCTCACCGGCCTCATCCTCTTCTTCCTCATCGTCACCGTCTTTGTCCATTTCTCCAAAAAAATAGTCGAACTCGCCGCCACCAAAGAAATGAAATACGACGAAATGAACGACCAAATGAACAACAGCATCGATAACCTTATGAACGTCTACCTCAACAACCAAAAAACCCAAGAAATCTCCAAACTCAAAGGATTCCAAGAAAAATACGATGACTGGGATAAAAAAATGACCAGTTTAGTCAATAAACTCGGTTTCTGGACTGCTATTGTCGCCGTCGGACTCTTCGGTACCATCCTCGGAATGGCCTTCCACTTCCTCAAAAAAAATCACTTCACCTTCGACAAATTTATCACTATCGCCCTTATTCTTACCTACTTCCTCGGTTATCTCATTAACTTAGCTGATAATTCCCCAGAAGAATTAGAAAAATTGGGCATCGTCATGTATTCCAATAGCTTCGTCAAAGAAATACTTAAACCCAAACGCAAAAATTATCTCAAAAATATGGACCTCGACGGTAATATCGAAATGAAAAACATTTATTACCAATACGATCCCAACTCCTCCTATATCTTCGATGATTTTTCATTCAAAATTATGAAACACCGCAAAACCGCTATTTTAGGACCTAGCGGTTCCGGTAAATCCACCCTCATGAAATTAATGCTCGGTCTCAACCAACCACAACAAGGTAACATCTTCATCAACGGTTTTAAAGTCAAAGATATCAACCCCGAACATCTCCGCAATAATATCAACTATATTAATCAAAGAACCGGTATGTTCAGTGGTTCAGTCGTCGATAATATTAAATACGGTAACGAAATCTCCGATAAAGAAGTTGAAACCATATTAGTTAAATACGATTTAGTTAAAAACTTTAAAGGATTACCCAAAGGAATCTACAATGACGTCGGTTCAGCCGGAAAAGCTTTGAGCGGTGGAATGCAGAAAATTATTATGAATATTCGCGGTGCCCTTAAAAAAGGTAAAATTATGATCTTTGACGAACCTTTGGCTGGATTAGATGAAGCAACACGTAAAAAGATGATTAAATTAATTATTGATCTGACACAAGGTAAAACTTTGGTAGTAATCACACACGATAAAGAAATTCTACCATTTATGGATGAAGTTGTCTATCTCAAAAAAATAAACTCCTAAATAAAATTTATCCTCCTATAACCAAACATCCTAAAATCCCACCGATACATATGATAAACCATCTCCTCCAACTCCTTCGTAAAATAAGTCCTAACATCCATATTAAGACGATTCCTCCTGTTAATATGCGGCAATTTTATCCTCGGCAAATTATAACGCTTCTTCAACCTCCTAAAATCTCGCCGCAATCTCTCAAACCGTAAGGTATAATCCATCCCATTACGACCTTCCTCATTTATCACAAACTCCCACTGCGGCAATATTACCACAAATGGCTCTATTCTATAACGATAATACTTATCAAGTTCCCCATAAACCCAATGTATAAACTTCTCAAATGATAATCCATAACCAATAAAATGATACGCACTAATTATTCGATCATATGGATTTCTCACAATACAAAATTTCTTAAAATCATTTAATGTCCTATTTCCCAAATAATGTCGTTCTTTATGTAAAATATCCAAATAAGTCAAATGGTGAAGCACTTTTCCTCGATGTAACCCCCATAAATTATTCAAATCACATAAAAATAATCCAACCAACCAAAATATAAATATTCTCCATCCACGGTTTCTCATCGATCCCACCATCCAATTCGCAAATCGTGTTTCACAAAATATTATTCTTATCACAAAATCTATCTGCCAATGCCTATTCAATAAAAATTTCTCTATCGATGACCCACCTGCCTTCGGTATATGAAAAAATAGAAGATTCCCATAAATCATCTAATTCTTATTCCAAAAAAATAGCTCAACTATTACTCATAAAATGCAGTCGACTTCTTATTCTTACATAATTTGTTCCTGTAAAATTCCCTTAATGATTCCTCCTGCCACCTATTCATCCCACTTCTCGGTATCCGCCTCCTCACCTCTGCAATCGCCTCCTCCGGATTCATCCCATAATAATCCATCAAATAAATCACTGCTCCACAATTACTCCTTCCCTTACCGGCATAACAATGTATCAATATATTCTGATGGCGATGATTGTGTAGAATTTTTAATAATTTCTCATAATCATGCTGAGAAGGCGCCGTGTAATCCGTTACCGGAACATGATAATATTTTATCTGCGGAAGCTTATTTATCCATTTCGTCTCATTATTTCCTTGTTCATTTTCACCAATAAATCCAATAATTATATCAAATTTCTGGATTATTTCTTTATTCTCAATCGTCGGTAAATTTGAAACCGATAAATTAACATCAACCTGGTTTATATAAAATGAAGAATTGTTTGAAATATAATTAATTAATCCAGTGTATTTGGCATAATTAGTTAACTTCCCAAAAAGAACCATACCAACATACTTGATATAATTTGTCAACATCTAATTTAAAAATAGATTATTATTTTAGTATTATGAATTTAGATCCTTCCAAACAAATACATCGTCTATCAGTCGACGGATATGTTCGCCCTCGAAAAACATTAACCGATACCATTCAAAATCCCAGTGCCATTGAACAAAAACTGGAAGGTTACGTTGAAGTCCCTGAAGAAGATGTTGATACCATTCCAGAAGGGAGCTTCCTCCGTTATATCAAACTTGACCAAAAAACCGGCAAAGAAAGATTCGTCATGGGTGGTGTCCTTCTTAGAGTCAATCCAGAATATCTCCTAATTAAAGGGAAAGATAATGGAACTTTTAGTGCTCAAAGATATGCCTACGATAAAAATGGACATCTCATCTTCAAAACCAGATTCTTCAAACTAATGAACGCCGAAGAAAAATTAAAACTTAAATTAGTTGAACTACAAAAAAAAGCCAACGAAATTATCGGAGAACTCGAAGATACCATCGACAAACAATCCGCCGAAATAGAACAACTAAAAGAAATTATTAGAAAATTAAGAAAAAAATAATTATTTCATTAATTAATGATCAATGAACTCCTTATTGATTTTCTAAATAGTAATAAATTATTAATTATTTCTTTTATTCTCATTACTCTGCTAACTTTTCCTACCGAAACTATTTTAATTCCCAGATTATATGGCAAACTCTTTTCGTCCAAAAAATCGAAAATTTTTAATTCCATCCTCCTCATTATTGGCGGCTGGCTACTAATTCAATTCTTCTATGTCATCAAAAACTTCCTCGAAAAAAAAATTATGCCCACATACCTCGAATACCTCCGAAATAAACTCTTCACCCAAGGCATCCATAAATACGAAAATGAATACCAAGATATTGTTTCCTCCAATATGGTCGGTAAGATTTTAAATGTTTCTGTTGAAGTTCGCACATTATTTGGATATTTCTGCAATGTTTTGATACCTTTTACTTTAAGCATTATTGTGGTTGGCATTTATTTCTTTTACACTGACTGGAAAATGGGATTGTATTTTGTTCTAATTCTTTTTCTGGCCTGTCTCATCCTCAAAAATCCCATTCTTAAATTAATTCAAAACGGTAAAGAAATTCAAGATCAATACCTCCATATGACAGACAAAATGATCAATAGTTATGATAATTTAATGAATGTCTACCTCAATAACGAAAAAGAACACGAAATCAAACGCATGAATGTCATTCAAAATGAATACAAAGATAAAATGAAAGAAATGCATACATTTATCTGCAATTTTACCAATATCGCAGTAATCATGACATTAATTTTATTCTTCGGACTAATTAGTATTGTCTATTTAAATCTGAAAAATGGAAAAATTAATTTTGATCAATTTATGGTGATCGCATTAGTTTTAGTTTATTTCATGGGATTTATGATTAATATATCAGTCTCATTCCCCTTTGAATTTTCGAGACTCGGGTATATTAATTCCCTAAAAGAATTTGTCAATGATCTTTTCGATAAAAAAAAGAAAAATTATAATAAAAATTTTTCAATTGACGGTGATATCGAATTCCGTAATGTAAATTATGCATACGATAAAAATATCATTTTCGATAAACTATCTCTAACCATCAAAAATAGCTCTCGTGTAGCCATTGTTGGCAGAAGTGGTTGTGGAAAAACCACCCTCATGAAACTCCTTCTCGGTCTCTCCTCCCCCAAAAAAGGTAAAATTATGATCAACAATAATGACATTAAAAATCTCGATCCTGTTATTCTTCGAAAACAAGTTGTTTATGTTAATCAAAGAACTGCAATGTTCGACGGAACAATTGCCGAAAATATGAAATACGGTAACAATATCTCCGACCAAAAACTCATTGAAATACTTAAAAAATATAACTTTTTCAATATATTTAAAGATATTAACAAAAATGTTGGTTATCAAGGAAAAGCTTTGAGCGGCGGGATGCAAAAAATTATCATCAATATACGCGGTATTCTTAAAAAAGGAGAAATTATTATTTTTGATGAACCATTAGCTGGATTAGATGGTCTTAATCGTGAAAATATGATAAAAATGATAGATGAAATGACAAAGGGAAAAACTTTGATTATTATTACCCACGATAAAGAAATTTTTAAAATCGTCGATAAAATTATCAATTTAGATAAAATTAAATTAAATTCATTATCCTAAAAAAATTCATTATCTTAAAATTTGTTTTTTTATTGTTTTTTTATTATTTTTAAAATGATATGCAACATCCCGGCTATGCCCACTATAAATCAGTCACCCTTGAAGACCGTTACCTCTGTGACCTGGAAATGATCCTTCTTGGCGGATTCGCCCCTTTAGAAGGTTTTTTAAATGAAGATGATTACAAGGAAGTCGTCCAAAACTGCAGATTGAAAAACGGTCATCTCTGGACAATGCCCATCGTTCTTCCAATTAGCGATGATGACCACAACAAACTCGGCGCCGAAAAATTCCTTACCCTCAAAGATAAAACCGGTCTCCCCATAGCCGTCCTTGAAGTTGAATCCAGATACCAACCTGATCTCACCAAAGAATGCATCAACGTCTACGGCAGCGATGACGATAACCACCCCTACGTTAAAATCGTTCTCGCACTCGGTAATGTCTACTATTACGGTGGTAAAATCTCCAAAATTAACGACGTCAAACATTACGACTTTATCGCCAACCGCTGGTCCGCCCAAAAAACACGCGAGTTTATCAATGCCAACGGATGGAAAAATGTTATCGGATTTCAAACCCGCAACCCTATGCACCGCAGCCACTTCGAATTAACCAAATATGCCATGAAAGGCGTCGAAGGTGCCAAATTACTCCTTACACCGGTCGTCGGAGTTACCCAACAATGCGATGTCAACTACCACGTCCGCACTCGCTACTACCAAAAATTAATGAAATATTACAATGGCGATGCCGAATTAGTTTTACTTCCTCTTTCCATGAGAATGGCCGGTCCTCGCGAAGCCGTCTGGCACGCTCAAATCCGCAAAAACTACGGCTGCACCCACTTCATCGTCGGACGCGATCATGCCGGTCCAAGTTACAAGAAAAAAGACGGAAAAGATTTCTACGGTCCCTACGACGCTCATGTCTTAGTTGAAAAGTATAAAGATGAAATTGGACTTCAAATTATTCTGTCCCAAATGATCGTCTATGTCGAAGGAAAAGGTTATCTCCCAATGAACGAAGTCGCCAAAGACGATAAAGTCCTCAATATCTCCGGTACCGAACAACGCCGTTTGCTCAACGAAGGCCTACCCATCCCCGATTGGTTCACTTTCCCCGAAATCGTCGAAGAATTACGCTGCGAATTCCGCCCTCTCAATCGTCGTGGTTTATGCCTCTATTTCACCGGACTTAGCGGCAGCGGTAAAAGCACTCTCGCTAATTACGTCCAACAAAAATTACTCGAAAACGAAAAACACCGTGCCATCACCATCCTCGATGCTGATATTATCCGAACTCACCTCAGTAAAGGATTGGGATTCTCACGCCCAGATCGTAGCACCAATGTCCGCCGCATCGGATACGTCGCCAGTGAAATCGTCAAACACGGTGGAATCTGCCTCGTCGCCAATATCGCCCCATATGAAGATGACAGATTAGCCAATAGAGAATTAATTAGCGCTGAAGGAAACTACGTTGAAATTTACGTTAAAACCAGTTTGGAAACCTGTGAAGAAAGAGATGTTAAAGGATTATATGCACTTGCCAGAAAAGGTGTCATAAAAGAATTCACAGGAATCAGCGACCCCTACGAAGAACCAAAAAATGCCGAAATTGTCCTCGACGGAAGCGCCGACCTCGACTCCGGCGTTAAAATTATTATGGACTGGCTCCAAAAGAAAGAATTTATCTAATTCAAATCAAATTCCCCCTATGAATATGAATCTTCCTCTGGAATAAATTATAAATGGATGCATCATGCGACACTATCAATAAAGTTGATTTATTAGATAATCTCTCAATCATTTTTAAAACATCCTCCTTGTGCTTATCATCAATACTCGCCGTCGGCTCATCCAAAATTATAATCGGATTTTCTCTGAAATAACATCTGAGAAGATATATCACCTGCTTCTGCCCACCCGACAAATTATCTCCATACTTCCCACAACTCGACTCCAAACCATTCGGCAAATTGTGAAATACCTTCATTATATCCATACTCTGCAACTGCTTAACTATCTGATGCTTGGAATACTCCGATCCATACGCAATATTATCAATCACCGATCGATTAAATAATTTCACATTCTGTCCAACAATCGAAATACGACTGCGCAAATATTTCCGATTAATCTGAGTTATATCTCGACCATTGATTAAAATTGCTCCCTGATCCGGTTTATAAAATCCTAAAATTAATTTAATGATTGATGATTTACCACTCCCACTAGTGCCGATGAGGGCAACCTTTTCCTGTGGCTGAATCTTGAAAGATACTCCCTTCAATGTCAATCGGTTACTGTTCGGATAACTAAAAAAGACATTCTTAAACTCAATCTCTCCTGTTATAGGAAAATCCTTTAATTTACCATCCGGACTCGTGTTGGACTGAGTCTCCGCAATAAATGAATTAGTCTCCTTCAAACTCCCATACCATACAAAAGCCTCACAAATACGAGGCGCCAAAAAACGTAAGTGTTTTAACAAGAAAATCGAAAGTGTAACAATGGTAATCGCAATGGCGGGAGAAAGTGTGCCCTGTTTGTAAAAATAAAGGGTGAAGAAAACGATGGCACCAAATAGAAAAATATTCAATATTGAAATCGCCCATTTCACCAAAAATGAATTCCTTATCTGCGACTTGAAAATTACATCATGATCATCATGCTTCTGATTTAATCTCTTCAACTCATCATCCATCTTACCTGAAGTAATAATACTCATACTATTATTCATCGTATCATCTATTATCTCCATCAAATTATTTTCCGCCAACTCCCTCTCCTTCGCTGCCGGTATATCACTTCGCGCAATCAAATAAAAAATCGCCAAATACACCAAAATCGCAATCGTACTCATACTCCCAACCTTCACATCCAAATAAAACAAATAAATCATAACCACCAAAAATGTTATCACAAATGGAATCGCATACTTATTTATTTTCTCAAACAACATTGAGATAAATAATGGCGCTTTTAAAAGACGAGCTAAACTCTCCCCACTCTTGATATTATCATAATTTATCTCCACCTTCTTAAAAATCAAATCTATTATTCCCAATCTAACTTCCCTCTCCATAATCGGCTTATATATCGTATCCACTCGGTCCTTCAAATAATTCGTACTCTCAATAATCGCAAATGTTATCGCAATAACAATTATCAAAAAACAAATAGAATTATATTTCGTATCTATATTATTCAACCTTGTAACCAATTGCCCCGTCAAAAATGAAATTACAATCAATTCCAACGGATAGTTCAAAATACTTAATCCAAAATTGGCAACTGACCATGTTTTATGGGCTTTTAAAAAATCAAAACAGAATGTATGTAAGTTCATTAATAAATATAATATTAAAAAAATCTTAATATTATTCTTAAATGAAATTACGAAACGGTAAATCCTATAATACCTTCCAATGGGAAAAAACCATCCATCTAGCACAACTTGCTGCCAGTAATGCTATGATTATTCCCATCAAAGTTAATCAAGAAATTATTTACGATGGCATCTGCGGAAATAGCTACATCATCGTCAAAAATGGATTTAAGAATAAAATTATTAAAGATGGATTAGAAAAAGGATATTTAGTTGAAGAATATGGTAAAATAATTAGCAAATTTTTTCTACAAACTCAAAGTTATCAAAAAAACCTTGTGTTTTTTAAATCAATTGAAAAAGAACTCCGAAAAAATAAAATTTATTGTTCAACGATTTCCTACATCGATTAAAATATCTCCTAAAAATATGAACCTATCCTGGCTCAATCCAGATCCAATAATCGATATTATTGAAACTGCATCTCAACTTATTCTCCAAATCTACATCGGAGAAGACTTCTATGTCGTCAAAAAAGACGATGAATCACCACTCACCATCGCCGATCGTAAATCTAATGATTACATCTGCAGAAATCTTCAACATCTTTACCCCTGGGTACCCATCATCTCCGAAGAAAACGTTAACGAAGAATACGAAAAAAGAAAAAATTACTCCTTCGCCTGGTTGGTCGACCCTTTAGATGGCACCAAAGAATTCATCAAAAAAAACGGCGAATTTACCGTCAATATCGGTCTTATTTATAATGGAGTACCCGTCGCCGGATTTGTTACCATCCCCGTCAAAGGCCTAACCTACTGGGCCATCCAAGGAAAAGGTGCCTGGGTCCACGAAGTTGGCAAAGACTGGCAATCCATCTCTGAAATACGCCAAAGCTACCGACCCAAAAACGGTAAATTACGAGTTATCGCCAGCCGCTCCCATATGAACGATGAAACCACTGAATTCATCAATAGACTCGGTGATGTCGAACTCCTTAACGTCGGCAGCTCCATCAAACTCCTCTGGATCGCCGAAAATAAAGCGGATATCTTTCCCCGGTTAGGACCCTGTTGCGAATGGGATACTTGCGCAACTCACGCTATAGTCCGGGAGTTGGGAGGAAAGGTTGAGTCTTATCCGGGAGGTTTAGAATTGATTTATAATAAGGAAAATCTACTAAATCCCTTTTTTGTTTGCCAATTTAATTATTTGCCAATTTAATAATTGATGATTTCTCTTAATTCATTTCTCTTAATTAAAATCGATTTCGGTATAAACTCCATAATGATCACTCGGTTGCTGTTTCCTATTTTTTGATTGATAATAAAAAGTCGCTTCCGTACCAGTCAAAAGAAAGGTCTTAATACGGTTTGGCTCATCAGTCTTCAAATAAATTCTATCAAATCGTGAATTTAATTTTCGATTTCTTATGTTCAAATTAGTTTCTCCGGCATACGTATATTCATACGCTAAGGGCCGATTAATTCGTATAAAAATATCCTTCTCCGGAAAATGATTCTGGGTCTTCAAATTCGTATCCCCCATAAAAACAGTCCTCTGAGGACTGATTGAATCAATATACGACAACTGATCCCCCTTTAACCTCTCCCCAGGATTCCCATTAAAAACACTCTCCAAATGAAATGTTCCTACATTTAATATCCTATCATCAGGCATAATAAACTGACCAACCAAATAACTCCTTCCCATATTCGTCCGGGGCAACATATACCTATACCACTCCACACAAGCATACCTACTCAAAATTATATTGTCATATCGCGTCTGAAAAGGAGCCCCTATCAAATAATAATCTCCCAAATTTTTCTTGATCACCTCCAAAGAATCTTCCATCACCTCCTGCAACGCTATAAAGTCCGGCTGAAAAGTCCTAGCCTGCTCCAACAAATGCTTTGTCCTCTCCTCCCTCTGATCCTCATTAAACCAAATATTCCAGCTTAAAAAAGATAATTTCATCATTGATTATTTATTGTTTATAATTAATATGGAATAAATCAATTTTTCCTAATTCTCAACCAGACTCTCCGCCGTCGTCTCAGCCGACTGCAACTCCTCCGTTAATTTCTTAAAATCAAATCTCTCCCAAGGATCATCCGGTGCCTCAAAAATATGCGAAAATCCTGTATCACACCTACAATAAGGACACCTCTTTATATTCCTCCCATATGATGTATCATTCCACCATCCCTCCAAACAATTTATATGCAAGACATGCTCACATTCGTGACACTTCTCTATCTGTCCATCCAACTCCATCGTACAAATC
>Ga0172363_10004917_pt1 | contig 10789 bp, 10 predicted proteins | sample LakKivs2_kivu2a2_FD_114541 | JGI IMG/M metagenome (GOLD analysis project Ga0172363, IMG submission 114541) | Sediment microbial communities from Lake Kivu, Rwanda - Sediment s2_kivu2a2 | ecosystem: Environmental > Aquatic > Freshwater > Lake > Sediment | place: Rwanda: Western Province, Lake... | reverse complement strand
TTAAGTTACCTTATTGAGTTTCTGAGAGAAGAGCTTGATCATGAAAGTAAAACTGATGGTGAGATTGTTAGAACAACATATGGTGTAGAAAGAATTCCGGATCCTATGGTTCTGGAAGAGATGGGTAAGTATGATGGTGAGATAAACGTGGATAGAATCGTTGCTCTGGCTGCCTTAATTGCATTTGCCAAAGTACAACAGGCTAACCGTGGATACAGAAAGCGCAAAGAAGTTACCGATGAAAAGTACTTGGATAAGTCCAAAAAAATCACTAAATTACCTGTGAGTCCTTTTAGACATGTGGGTAATAAGCTTTCTAAAGATGCATTAAACACAAGACCTCCTAGGAATCCTTATAAAAATTTGAGATAATATGCAGATACTTAACGCAATGCAGCTTAAAGCTGGTAAAAGAGCTGAGCAAAATAGAATGGGTTCTATTACCCAGCCGCTTCAATTTTTACCAAGAAGTGAGAAAAATGAAGAGTGGGCAGCATGGAATGCAGATTGGTTAGAGTGGCAGGGTCTCAAACAAATTCGAATAAATGCCAGAAGACTAGCTAAGAACTATAAGTTGGCTAATGGTATTATAGATAGATCTGACTATATTGTTGAGCAAGATAATGATATGCGCGATCTAGTGGATACACTGATGTATGAAGATGCCGGTGCACTTGAATTAAAATTTTATCCTATTGTTCCCAATATTATCAATGTACTTACAGCAGAATTTGCTAAGCGTAATGCTAGGGTAAACTTTAGAGGAGTAGATGAGTTCTCATACAATGAATTGCTTGAGAACAAGCGTATGGAAATAGAGAATGTTCTTATGGCCCGTGCTGAGAGAAAGCTTTTAGTAAGCATGCTTGAGCAAGGACTTGATGAGAATGATCCGGAAGTTCAGCAAATGATCCAAGAGAAACTTGCTCCGGATAATTTAAAGACCCTTCCAGAAATACAGTCTTTCTTTGACAAAGACTACCGTAGTATGTGTGAGCAATGGGCAGCGCATCAACATGAGATTGATGTGGATCGCTTCCATATGGATGAGCTTGAGGAAAGAGGATTTCGTGATAGCTTGATTGCTGATAGAGAATTCTGGCATTTCCAGATGATGGAAGATGACTACAATGTGGAGCTTTGGAACCCGATGGTTACTTTCTACCACAAGTCACCTGATGCGCGATATATCTCTCAAGGAAATTTTGCCGGTAAAATTGAGATGATGACTGTAGCTGATGTTATTGATAAGTACGGTTACATCATGACTGAAGAGCAACTTGAATCTTTAGAAGCAGTATATCCGGTTAGAGCTGCAGGATATCCATTACAAGGATACCAGAATGATGGTACCTACTATGATGCTACTAAGTCTCATGACTGGAATACAAATATGCCGGGGTTAGCTTACAGACAATATATGTCAATGTGGACTAATCAGGATTACCCTGGTGGGGATATCATTAATTGGATATTCTCAGAAAGTGAAGACTATGCTCCAATGGGTACTAGTGTTCTATTACGCGTTTCAACATCCTACTGGAAGTCTCAGCGTAAGGTGGGTCATCTGGTAAAGATTACGGAAGATGGAGAAACAATCACAGATGTTGTTGATGAATCATACAGAATCACAGATAAGCCTATCTATAACACAAAGCTTTTAAAGAACAAGGAAAGAAGAAATCTTGTTTTTGGAGAGCACATTGATTGGATATGGATCAATGAGGTATGGGGTATAGTTAAAATAGGTCCTAACATGCCAAGCTTCTGGGGTATGAATAATACCGGTGGAGTGAATCCAATGTACTTAGGTATAGACAAAAACAGACCAGGTCCACTTAGATTCCAGTTTAAAGGTGATAACACATTGTATGGTTGTAAGCTTCCGGTAGAAGGTGCTGTGTTCAATGACCGTAACACGCGCTCTAACTCAATGGTAGATCTTACTAAGCCTTTCCAAATTGGATACAATATTGTAAATAATCAGATTGCAGATATCCTGGTAGATGAGCTTGGAACAGTTATTTTACTTGACCAGAATGCCTTACCTAAGCATTCTATGGGAGAAGACTGGGGCCCGCATAATTTCTCGAAAGCTTATGTGGCAATGAAGAATTTCCAGATGCTTCCTTTGGATACATCTATTAGTAACACAGAGAATGCTCTTAACTTCCAGCATTTCCAAAAACTTGACCTTGAGCAGACCAACCGATTAATGTCCAGAATTCAGTTAGCTACTTACTTTAAGCAGCAGTGCTTTGAGGTAATAGGATTGACTCCACAAAGATTAGGTCAGCAGATTGGTCAGACAGAAACCGCTAAAGGTATTGAGCAAGCTGTTACCGGTTCTTATGCTCAAACTGAAAAGTACTTTATCCAGCATAGTGATTATCTAATGCCTAGAGTTCACCAAATGCGAACTGACCTGGCACAGTATTATCATTCAAATAAAGCTTCTATTAGGTTGCAATACATGTCCTCTACAGAAGAGAATGTGAACTTTGAAATGAATGGTACAGATTTATTGCTGAGAGATTTGAATATATACTGCACTACTAAGACTAACCATCGTGCTATTATCGAGCAGCTTAAGCAACTTGCTATGAATAATAATACTGCCGGAGCTAGTATCTATGACTTAGGTAGCATTATACAATCTGATTCTCTTGCTGAAGTTAACCACGTTCTTAAAGGTATAGATAAGAAGACTCAAAAAGTTCGTCAGCAGGAGCAACAACATGAGCAGCAGATGAAACAAATGGAGCTTCAACAGAAGAGCATGGATGAAAAGATGAAGCTGGATCGTGAGTCTCTTGAGAAAGAAAAAGACAGAAGAAAAGATGTACTTGTTGCCGAGATCAAGTCTGCTGGTTATGGAGCTATGCAGGATCTCAACCAGAACATGCAAAGCGATTACATGGATGCTCTGGATAGAATTAAAGAGTCGGAAGAGTTCAGAGAAACTATGAATCTTCAGACTCAAAAAGAATCTAGCAGAAGTCTTCAGGCTGCTGAGAAACTTCAGTTAAGCAGAGAGAAGATGCAGGCAGACATGGCAATGAAAAAAATAGATCTAGATATTGCGCGTGAGAATCAAACAAGAGCTGAATTGATAGCAGACAAGAAGATAAAGGAACAAAAAAAGAATAAGAAAAAATAAAGTTAGCTATGTTCTGTAAAAAATTTTCAAGATGCTATTTATTCATGCAAACTTATAAAGTTTAATTTACATAAATTTGTTATATTATATATGACACTGTCAGTCATTCAAAACCAACTAACTAATTAACTATGAGTACAGAAACAACAACTGTTCAAAGTGTAGACGTAGACATTGACAGCATCCTTGGTGCTGATAATGTGATGCTTCCCGTAGAAAAGAAACCTACAGTTTTTTCTTCAGGGAAGGTAGATCTTTCTTTTCTTGATAATAAAGGTAATGATGAACCAGATCCTGCAGATCCAGAAAATTCTGCACCTGCAGTTGACAATCCATTAGATCCTCCAGCAGATGCTTTAGATCCTAAGACTTCAGGTCGTAAGCCTATTGCTAAAGAAGGTCTTGTGGAGTTTACTAATAAGATGTTTGAGAAGAAATTCTTGACTCCATTTGATGACGAAAAGCCGGTAGATCAGTACTCAATGCAAGACTTCGAAGAGCTTTTTGAAGCTAACTTCCAAGAGAGAGATAAGTCGATGCAGAAAAAAATTGAAGATGGATTCTATAGTTCACTGCCAGATGAGTTCAAATATGCCGCACATTATCTATCTAATGGTGGTGATGACCTTAAAGGATTGTTCAGAGCCTTAGGAGCAGTTGAAGAGGTCCGTGAGATGGACCCTAAAAAAGAAGCCGATGCTAAGACCATCGTTAGAAGTTATCTCCAAGCTACCAATTTTGGTGATACTGAAGAAATTGAAGAAGAGATCAACAGTTGGGAAGATCGCGGTGAGATTGAAGCTAAAGCTCAGAAATTCAAACCGAAGTTAGATGCTATGACTAAAGAACAAGTAGCATACAAACTCCAACAACAAGAGCAAATCCGCAAACAGCGTGAAACACAAGCTCAAGTTTACATGGATGAGGTTTATAAAACCTTAGAACCTGCAGAACTTAATGGTCTTAAGTTAGACAAGAAAACCCAAAATATGTTATTTGCCGGATTAGTTCAACCTAATTATCCATCTATGTCAGGTAGAAATACCAACCTGATGGGGCACTTACTTGAGAAGTATCAATACATGGAGCCTAATCATGGTCTGATCGCGGAAGCCCTCTGGCTGTTAGCAGATCCGGATGGATACAAATCTAAGGTAAGAGAGAACACTAAGAAAGGTGTAGTGACAGATACGATTAGAAAATTAAAAACAGAAGAAGCCAATCGTGCTGCCACAACCGCTGCTGCTGATGAGCAAGAGCCTACTCAGCGTAAGCCAGGAACAATTCAAAGACCAAATAAAGGCTTCTTCAAAAGATAAATAAGTAACCAATTAATCTAAACATAAACTAAAAAACACAAAACAGAATGAGCACTCCAGTTTTTAACAATGGCCTGTTTCTGCGTGACACGAACTACAATGCTAGTTCTCATGTAGATTCCTACCACTTGGTAAACATGCTGAAGGATGCAGAGCCAATGGACATGGGACCGATAGATATCTGGGCCATGACACAAAAGGTTGAAATGCCCCTTTATCAGTTATCCAGCTTCGGTGGTAAAAACATCATTATGGTTAATAATAACCGTGGTGAGTACAAATGGACAACACCAATTAGCCAAGACCTTCCGTATATCATGGAAGATGTTGAGCCGGCTAATGTCACTAAAGGTGTAGATGGTACAACCTTCAAAGTAAAAATCAATCGCCGCGAGTTTGGTCATGGAGATATCTTCTCTTATGACAAGTACAACGGTTGTGAGATGTACATCACAGATGAAGATGTTCTTCCTCTTGGTGATGGTTACTTGTACACTGTACGTCTAGTAAACAATGACAACTATAAGTTTCTTGATAACAAGTACTTAGTACCTCAAACTAAGCTTTTCCGTAAAGGTTCAGCTCGTGGAGAGTTTGGAGAAAGATTCTCTGATATCTCAACACGCGCAGGATTCCGCGAGTTCTACAACTATGTTGGAGGAGCTGAAGCACACGTTCACTATTCAATTAGCTCAAGAGCTGAGATGATGCTTAAGGGTGGAATGAATGCTGATGGTACTGTGCCTGTAACTGAGATCTGGAGAAACTTTGATAAGACTCTTGATCCATCAATCAGCAAGATTGAGGACGTTGCATCTAAGATGGGTAAAGACTATCTTAAGCGTGCAGTTGCTAATGGTACTCTTACTCGCACTTTCTTGACTACAATGGAAGCTGCTCACTTGTCTGAGATTGCTACAGACATCGAAACCTACTTAATGTGGGGACATGGTGGACGTATCAAGCAAGATGGTCCGGATGATGTACGTCTTTCTGTGGGTCTTTGGAAGCAGTTGGATAACTCTTTCAAGCGTGTGTATAACAAATCTAACTTCTCACTTGAGTTGTTCAGAGGAGAGATCTACAACTTCTATGCTGGTCGTGTAGAGTTTAAAGGTCCAGATCCTGAGCGTCAACTTATCGTGCAGACAGGTATGGGTGGTATGCGCTTAGTAAATGAGGCTATCAAGCGTGAGGCAGCTAACTTAGGTTTAGTGATCCAGGCAGCAGCTAACAATGGTATCGGTGCAATCACTGGCCAGGGTATGGATCTTGGATTTGGATTTGCTTACACTCGCTATGTGATTCCTTTCCTTGCTACGGTTAACTTCGTGTTAAACCCGGCTTTTGATAACATCCATACTAATGATATTGAAAATCCAGTTATTGATGGTAATCCGTTATCATCATACAGCTTCATCATTTTTGATGTAACTGACTCTGGTTCTGACAATATCTGTTTATTAAAACTTGAGTGGGATAACCAACTTAAGTGGTGGTATCAAAATGGTACTATGGACTACATGGGAAGAACTCAAGGGTTCCAATCTTCAAGTCAGTTCAATGGATACCGTGTAATGATGACTCAAACAATGCCGGCAATCTGGGTAAAAGACCCGACCAAGGTGTTGAAGATCGTGATGAGAAACCCTGTAACAGGTGGTTCACTCTAATCGAGCAACTAAATAAGAAGATAAGGAGAGTGTTAAAAGCTCTCCTTCTTCTATAAGCCAGGTACTCCATGAGGGGATCAATAAAAGATGAGGCTCGATGCCTGAACTTGGCTCTTAATGTCAGCTAATAACCAACCAACAAACCAAAAAACAACATGAGTATTTCACTAGTTTCAACTCCCTATTCAGGGCAAAAAAGTGGAGCCATCTCCATTCGACCTTATTTTGATCCTAACGTATCAAACATGGGGTTAGAAAAATATGGCATGGTATTATTTGAAGGTATCACTCACCAGGAACAGCTTGCTTGCATAGAGCGTAATGGAGTTATGAGATATGTTACCGGTCTTAATGAATTTGCACCTGAAGTTAAACTTATCAAGGACAAAGACATCAGAGAAGCTACTATTAAAGATATTCGTCAGACAGTATCTCAGCTTGAAAAAGAACTTAATGCCAATGTTGTAGATCCTGAAGATGCTAATTTTTGGGACAAGATTGAACTTTTGGCTCCTAATAATCATGAATTCTGGGGTAAGATTTCTATTAAGGTAGGTAATGATCCTATCCATTTGGATCCTGCAAAAGATCCTTTTGACCTTATTAAGCTTTATGCTATTGAAGCCGGTGGATTTCCAATCGTAGCTAAGAGTTATGAAGCTGCCCGTGCTAGCGCGGTTTCACCAAAATTCTACTTGGATAAAGTAGTAGACACTATCTCTACCAAAACTGAATTCAAGAAAACACTTAACACCGCCATCGCAGAACTTGTTGCTGTTTCAAACAAGAATCCTAATAAGCTATTCTACATTGCTAAAGTATTGGATGCTAACAGTGCACAATACAAGAAGTCTACTCCTAATGATGTCATCTATGATAACATGGACCGATACATCAAAGGTGAAGGATCAGAGAGCAATGTAAGACGTGCTGCTATGGGCTTCCTGGAAGCAAACAAATTGGATATGGAAACACTTAAGCTGAAAGCATTAGTTAAAGATGCAAGCTTCTATAGATTTATTAGCCCTCGATCAGATGGCTTTATCTATGAAACTAAGTCTCAAGCTCAGATGGGCCGTAATGCATCAGACTGTGTTACATTCTTGAAGAACCCTCTTAATGATGCTGTCTTAGGAGACTTGATGAATCAGGTAGAACAATTATGGAAACAATAAATCTAAATATATGACAGGCTCAATGAAAAATCAGAACAAGTGTCCGGAGGTAGTTACTAAGCCTACGAGATACACCGGTGGAAAGAATGCTTCCCCGATAGTAGTTACTAACCCTACACGCTATACAGGTGGCATGAATAAGGCTGCTTGTGATGTGCCTAAAAAAGGAGGTAAATAATGGCTAGCAAGAAGAATGCTATAAGCACGGATCGTCAGTGGGAAATTGATGATGCTATGCGTACTCTCCAAAGAGCTGAAGCTATCAAGAAAGATAAGTTCTTAATGGGTGGAGTAAAGAAGTCTATTCAGAATCTGAATAAGATGGTTAGCGGTGGATCTGTAAAAGCTAAGAAAAAATAATGCTTAATTCTACTATATTACTCAAAGTCAAGCAACGCATCAACAAGTTGGATAGTCAGGACTATGACAATATCCAACCATGGATGATCGTTGAAGCTTTCAATAAGGCCCAGGTAGAATGGTGCCGTAGAAACTTGCATGGGATTAATATAGTAAAAGAAGGAGATGAGCAATCTACCAGAAGGATTGATGACTTGGAAATTCTTTTAGTTACTACACCTATAATCATGAATGATAGGCAGACTTACTATGAGAGTAACAATAAGCCCGGAGATTACCTTCAGTGGAAAAGAGTATCTGCTAATGCTACTACTGAATGCTGTAAAGACCCGAGAACTATGGTCATCTACCTGGCTGAACAGGCTAACCTAGATGAGCTACTCCGAGATAAGAATAAGCAACCTAACTTTGAATGGGCAGAAACATTTGCTACTCAGAAGTCCGGTAAGATTCAGATCTATACTAATGGGTTATTTGCTATAACTAATACAGAATTAACTTATTATAAGCAACCACGCAAGATAGAAATAGCTGGTATTAAAGATCCTTACACAGGTCTTGTTCCTGCTACAGATATCCTATCAGAACTAAAAGATGACCTTATAGAAGTTATTATAGATGATGCAGCTGAGATTATAGCCGGAGATATTGATTCCTTTAATCAGATGCAAAGAACTAATCAAACTGCTGAAAATAATAACTAAAAAATTTTGGAAGTTCAGAAAAAAATATGTATATTAAATCATTGTTTGTTTGTTTAATTAAAATTTAAAAATCATGGCTTACTTTAATCACGCCTTTAGGAAGTTATTCCTAGGGACACAAACCACAGCTCAGAATCCAAATGCGAATCTGGTGAATGGTTTCATTATTACAGCCGGTATCCCTAGCTCAGCATTAGCTCAGACTAACACCGGTGTAGTAAATAATAATTATGGACCAGGGACTTTTGGGTTCTTTGATCCTAATACCTGGCAGTCGGTGAATACCACCTACTTCTCGTCTAACACTTGTTGCCCGCTTGTACTAGCTGCAGCATCATTGATGTCAAATGACAAAATTGGACCTTTCCATGGTGGTTACCTGGAGTCTAACAAGTCTAAGATGATCAATCCTCGTCATGTACAACGTGTGTACAAAGTAGAAACTTGTGTACCACAACAAGCTGTTATCTCTATTGGTAACACCCCTCAAACTGCAATTCCTGGCCTTCCGGTAGATAACTTCCAAGGAGGAACAGTACAAGCTAATTGCTGCTTTGAATTCCTTTGCGGTGAGACTTATTATCTACGTGTAGATATCAAAGGTTCTCCAGCACTTCGCTTCATGAATCACAATGCATATCAAAACTTAGATGCATATACAGGATGCTGTGCAGGTCCTACACCTACTCCAGTAGACTCTACTCTTGTGATGATCTCTTGGGCAGATAAGATCATAAACAATCCTTATCTTGCTCCTTTTGTTGCACCTGTAGTTTATGATGAAACAGGTGTTGCTTGGTATGCTCCTGGAACAACAATTACACTTGATGGTACCAACACTCCGGTAACTCCGGCTCAGTGGTGGACTGTTTATGTATCTCCAGGACACACTCCAGGAGCTTGTGCAGGTCTTCGTTTATTCGGAGCTTATGTAGAGACTAAGTTTGGAAACTGCTCTTTCCAAGTTACTGACTTCTTCGAAAAAGAGCCAGTTAAACTTTATGCATCTATGGTTGACCTTAACGGTGATCCTTGTGTATTTGAGTCTATCTGTGTATACAATGACTGTCTTGGTATCCAAGGTATGGGCTTCGGAGAGCAAGTTGTTCGTGACTTGATCTTGTCAGAGTCTTACTTACAGAACTTCTTTGCAACTGATATCCGTATCCGTGAAATCACTCAAGGAGATCAGATCTTGAACTCTGTAAACCGTAATGCGCTTTACACTCGCTACTTCATCCTTCACAGTGTTCCACGCCCATACAACCCAACAGGAGTTTATGATGCTGACAGATATTTATTAGATATCCCAGTAAGTGAAGCTAACCCGTTGGTGCCGGTAGGAAACGCAGCTTTAGAAACTTTCTTGAATGCTTGGTTAGACAACTGTCCTAACTGTGTAAGCCTTGAGACAGAAAGCTGTACTCGTTGCACAATCGTAGCTGACTAATCAGACTATTAACTAGAATTAAAGGGGGAAGGGATATTATTTTCCCGACCCCCTTTTTCTTTAATACAACCCTATCATGGCACAAAATGTCCTTAGTCTTGAAGCACCTGATACATTGAACAAATGTATTTTACGCGTAGTAGATACAAGTATTTATAATTCTCAAGTTACTGTTAAGTGCCCATTGCTTCAGATAACTCTTCCGGGATTTAATGTACCGGTTCAGTTTGATGAGTCAGTGATTCAACCGGGATTTAATCTCAATCTTACAGCTTGTGATTTAGATCTTCAAACTACTAATTGTGGAACATCTTTTACTGATCTTCCGGATGGAATTTATATTCTAAGATACAGTGTATCTCCTAATGAGCTAGTGTATGTAGAATATAATCACCTAAGAATTACTTGTGCTTTAAACAAGATACAAGCTATTTATTGTGACATTGACTTAGGAGCATGTACTCCTCCAGACAAGACACAAGCTCGATTAACTGAAATTCAGACTATAGAGCAATATCTTAATGCTGCCAAAGCTTATGTTGAATTCTGTCATCAACCTAGCAAAGGCATGGAATTATACAGATATGCAATGACTCTTTTAAATAAGATATCATGTACTTCCTGTAAAACCTGTTAACTAAAACCCAACTAACCATGAGTATTTTATGCCTCAACTGTAAAGCAAAGCTATCCTGCGGATGTCAAAAAAGAACAGCATCAAACGGAGCATCAGTATGTACTACTTGTCTTACCGGATATGAAGCGCAGCTCAAAAGAGCAGCAACTCTTAAGATATCCAATACAGTTCAAGGTACTGCGCCAAGTAATGTCAACATAACACTCAACGGATTCAAACAAGTATGATTAATGCTCGGACATATATAGTAGGTGGTCAAGCCGGAGTACATCGTTTAAATGACCTAACAGGAAGTTGGGTTGATGTTTCTT
>Ga0172363_10004916_pt1 | contig 10790 bp, 20 predicted proteins | sample LakKivs2_kivu2a2_FD_114541 | JGI IMG/M metagenome (GOLD analysis project Ga0172363, IMG submission 114541) | Sediment microbial communities from Lake Kivu, Rwanda - Sediment s2_kivu2a2 | ecosystem: Environmental > Aquatic > Freshwater > Lake > Sediment | place: Rwanda: Western Province, Lake... | reverse complement strand
GATTGCAGGGAACCCATTAAGACTGTAAATACTGCGCCGATTGCTATTAGTAATGCGAGTGAACGTTTGGTCATATTAGCTCCCTCATCTTGTAGACCCTGTTATTTCATAAATTGTTTAATATCACCAATATTGACGGAAAAGGTGAGGCATAATTCTTCTTTTCCTCTGGGTTTATAAACTTCATCCTCTCTCCACAATAAAATATATGGGCATTATTTTCTATTAAAGCCCTAAAGTATTTTGTTGTCGGATCAAACCTCATAAGAATTACGACCGTTTTGCCTCTTTTGCTTTCTTCTATTGCCCGATATATCCAATCCGCAGGTTGACTGTATGGTGGATTGAGAAAAATCTTATCCCCTCCCCATTCTGTTTTTAGTCCGTCTATCGTGGGGTTAGGATTTAGGGGGCAGGGATCAAACCAATCCTTAAAAATTTCTTTGAGCCATTTAGGAGTTGCCCTATTATCGCTTGTTTTTATTTTCATTTCTTTTCCTCCCCGCCTCTCCTCAATATTGTCTCCGCTTCTGTCCAGGCACGATCTGCGTCAACGCTAGACTTTGCTTCGTTTATTTATCGCCTGTTGCATTATTTTATCGAACACTTCAAGGAACATTCGGGCCACTTCAGCCGGCTTATAATATCTCACGGTATAAGTCGCTTTTTCGTACTCGACAACCTTCTTATAGCCTTTAAGAATTTTCACTCGTGCGATTATATTCATCGCATTTCCACCTCAATTTCCGGAATTCTTTCCCGCAAAGTATTTATCACTTCTTCGATGCCTCGGATTATCTCTTTAGCCAAAAAGGTAACATTGTAATCAGACGGGAATTCATACCCTTTAGCCATACGCCACTTGATATATCCATAATCCTTTATTTGAATTTGAATAATCACCCAATAATAATTGGCATTTTCGAATTGATCCTTGAACTCTTTACGGAACTGATACGCATCCCAATCAACGTAACAACTCAAAACCCTATAAGCTAACTCTTCCGGGTCACTGATTGTCTGTTTGTAATAATCCACCAAAAACCGTATTCGGTCCTTGATCGTCCATTTAGGATCATTCTTCTTCACCTAAAATCTCCTCTGCCCAACCGGGCCTTTCATCTTGTCCATCGACGTTTTCTTCAGATGGCAAACTTTCTTCCTTATGCTGCTCCCCCTCTATTTCTTGAACCTTTTCAGGCACTTCTTCAAGAGAAGACACTTTTTCTGTTCGGCCTACCAAAGTTACCTTATAGATACTCTTATTGGTAATTGAATTACCGAATTTATCCAATTTCGGCTGCCTAATAATAACCACAAATGCATTAAAAGGAACTTTATCCATTACTTGCGCGAAGGCTTCACTGTTATTATCGAAAGTCTTAACAACAAACCCTTCTGAAGTTTCAACTTCAAAAGAATACCGAAAGCTAGGATCCCCATAACTATTAACAATCTCTTTCCAAGACTTATATTTCATCGGTTGTGTTTTTTCCCCGATTGCCAAACGAATATAAGGAGACCTTGCTTTTGCCCTATCAGCTAATTTTCCCATTTTTATTTCCTCCTGAATATATTACGAAATGTGTCTTTAATATGTGATTTCTGCTCCCCTGGCATAATTATCCGAGAATTCATTGCCCGTTGATTTGCAGATTCTATAAATTTCAAGCTTTTATATAACATGTAAAAACAAAGAGGTTCGTCATAGATTGCTCCATTCCCGGGTCCTACCACGGATAGTTGACCTTCCTGGCTCAACCTGATAATTAATGTTAATTCTTTTTTTTCAGAAGAAACCTCTGAATTCTTCTGATTTTCATTTGACTTAATCTCATCTGCCACTAGCCTCCCCTCCTTCCATAACAACCTCTTTTTGAATTTCCAGAAGTTTCGTTAACAATTTCTGTTTACAAAAAACACAGATCTCATGAGGTTGCATATCTGGCTTGTCTTCTTTTTCCCCAGGCTTAATTAAATGCAAAATCCTCATGTCCTCTTTTGATCTAACCTTGCCACACCAATCGCATACATACTGCATTCCCATTTCAACCTCCTTTTGGGAGAGGCAGGTGAGGTATCAGCTTTGAGTTGCGCTGGCTATCGCCACTATCTCTCCGCATCCCATTCTCCTTTTACTTTCCTTACCCCTCAATATTAAAATGCGCCAACTGGCTCTTTTATCTTTATCTTTGCCCTTATTTCTTCAAACTTAAAACCTTCTTTTTCCATCTCCTTTATCGCCTCGGAGTTATTTGCTGTCATTTCTTTACCTGCGGCAATCCGACCCAAAACCCTATTCCAACGTTCAGCTATCGGCTTATACAAATCATCAAAAGCTTTTTGATTCTCAAGCTTATAAAGATAAGTTAAATAGTTAGAATATCCCACTTTCCAGTTCGCCGAAAACTGCCCGAATTCTTCGTCGAATATAATAGATTTCTCAAGTGGAGGCCTCTCATTGCTTAAAACATAACTAGTAATTGCCTTGATGTCATCTTTGTAAAATACCTCAATCTCCGAAGGATTCAATACCCCTATCTCCAAAAGCCTGGCATCATCTTTCGAAACATATACCAAATGGCCTTCCGGCATAAATTTCGATTTCAAATAATGAAATAGCTGTAACTTATGATGTAGATTGCCGGTAGAATTTGCCTCGTATCTTTCAAACATAAAAGAAGAACAACTTTTTATTTCAAGGATTATTTCTGCCAAGCCATTAGGATGTTTCTGTTGAAGATGAAAAATTATATTCTTCGTGGCCCGGGAAATGAACTCCGGTAACCAGTCAAACTCCTTAGCTATCAACTGCAAAGACTTCTCGTAATCAGGATTCCCCCCAGCAAGGAAATCGAGTTTACCTGTCACTGGCAATAAATCAGGATACTGATAACTTATCCATTGCTGTTTATTAATTAGTATTCCGGCACGCCTTAATACATATCCGACAATTGCCTCCCAGATGTTACCAGCCTCAAATTTCCTTAGACTTCGTGGGTTAGGCGGATTGGAAGGTTGTACACCAGTCATCTTCAAAAAACGGTCTATATAAGCCCCCCCAAGCTCAGAAGCCCATATTTTCTGCCGAGGTTCAAATTTACGGTCATTTTTTCCTTCTTCAAGGCTCTCATTCCAGAGCTGATAGAAAGACCATTTCATATTATTCATTTTTCAAATCCTTTCTAGCTAAAGCCATATTTTGCAAATTGGAATTTATAGCAAATGCAAGATTATCTGCCTCCAACTCGCTTAGAAACAACGTTAATTCCCACCCACTTGGAGCAAGAGATAAACTCCCCTTAATCCCACATAACCAAACATAAAGCGTAGGCTTAGTCGATTCCGTAAGCTCTTCCTGATTATACCAGGCGCAAATTTTATCCATTTTTCTGTCCACCCGATAAAATTCGTTCTATTGCCTCCGGCGTATATCCTGCATCAAAAGCCTGTTCAATGAGATTCTGGCGCACAATTAATAACCTCTCTCTTAAAGTAGTTAGTTGTTTCTCCATCCTCAATAAAGTTTCTTTTATTTCTTTTGCATCAATCATCTTTCCTCTCCTCCCTATTAAGGTTTTGAATTTCATTGCGTATATCAAACCTATAACTATGCTCTTCCCATTCCCGGTCTCCTTGAAACAGTTTAAATAAAGCGTGTTTCTTTTTTATCAATATTAACTTTCTTTTATCCCTCCCCACATTGAACTCCTTTTATCAGGTCTTCAGGAATCCATAAATCATCCTTCTTCCCTCTAGCCTCAAATTCTACTTTATATACTATACAATCTTCACCTCCCTTCACTGCTATTATAGCCCCTGAAAAATCCGCCTTTATCTGTTGGCCTATCTTGTATTTAGCGTTAATTGCATTTTTTTGAAAACCCGGAGCAGGTAAATAATTTTGTTTTATCCCACTCCAAGAAATATTTTTACCTTCTTTAAAGTTTTTCCAAGATTCGCTGTTCGGCGAATCTATCCTGTATTTAACCCAAAACTGGATAGACCGGCATATTTCGGCATAGCTTATTCCTATCCCGGAAGCGAGCTGTTCGATAAATTCTTTGTTATTTTTTCCATATTTTTTATATAATGAATCATTCACAACGCGCTGCCCTATCTCACCATGGGCTATGATAATTTCCAAACGGGAACGAAAAACCCGCTCTGTAATAATAGACTTACATTCATCTACCAAATGATTAAACAACTCTTGTTCACTGACCTTAACTACCTCGTTTCGTTTCCCCATAAGTATCCTCCGATCCTGTTTTTTCTTCATATAACCGCAAAAATTTCTCTTTATACTTCATCATAGAATTAATAAAATTATTTGCTATCAACCCGGGATAATGCCTACGTTTATGCCCTGGACGTAAAGGACGTACTGCTAGATATAAATCCAAAAACTTCTCTTGTCGCTTATTAAGCCAAATAAAATATAGCCCCATCACTTTTCCCCTTTCGCTTTTTTAAGATATATTCCCGAAGGAAATTCTCCTCTAGCCTTTTTATATTGCTTTATAAATTCCTTTTCCGCGAAATTAGGCCGACCAAAAGTTAAGAGTATCTCTATATTCCCCCTCTTATTTACTTTTCCACCATAACATCTTCTTTTTCCGCGAACTATAAATTTTTCGTTTATAAAAGTAAAAATTTTAATGATATCTGGAGAATTCAAAAAAAGAGCTATTATTATTTTCGCATTCGCTTCAAGACTAGATCCACCTGTCTTATACATCTTATACCTCCATTGTTTTTCTCTGAGAAAACCGTAATCCCAACTGGCGTTTCAACACAACTAAATAACTATGCATTTCCTCGCGCTTCCACATCCGAATCGCCAGAGAACGCTGCTTAAGTGCCTCATACTTTAACTCCCCCAAAGTATTTTTGACGAACTCTTCAAAAAAAATCGGGTTAGCATGGGCCCAACAGTGACAATCGTTACACAACGGCAATCTGTTTTCTATATCCCACCGGACTGCGTGATTCTGACGACTAATAATATGTGCATCCTCAATATTCTCCTTTGCCCCGCACCGGATGCAAACCCTGCCTTTTTTGCATAACAAAGAACAAGCTTTATCCAATTCTTTTTCCAAATGTTTCCTGCTTGGCAATGGCGCGATAAATTTTGCCTTATTCATTTCACCTCCTTAATAAAAACCTCTATCCGTGGCCGTTCAGAATAAAATTTTTTCGCTAATATCTCTACAATTAGCTTATCGTCTGTCCAAAAAATTGTATTTAACGGATCTAATATAGCCTTTACGCAATTATCAAGGTCAGGTTTTTTTGTCACAGGGACCAACTCTGTTATAGCTTTTGTTTTGAATTTCTTAGTAGCAGACGAAGGGATAGGAAAATAAAATCTTAACTTCACCGCCAACGGTATATTTAAAGGAATATCCGGTTTGTAAGGAAGTGCTTGAGAAATAACGGAATTTTCATATTCACGAGTTTTGCCCGGAATATAAGTTCCTACAAAATTCCCACGTCTAAAAAACTTAGGCCTACCCTTCCCTATTGGAATACCTTCGATGATGAACGCTATCATTTTGCCTCCGTTGTTTCGCCTGGTAACGAACCATAAACAACATGCTTTTCCTTGTGCCGCTTGATTATATTGCCGTCTTTCAATTCAACCCAAACAGTCTTTTCATTCTCTTTCACAACCCTGGCTGAAACTATCCCCATGTTTAACCGAACCCGTATTATGGATGGACTATCGCTCATTTATAAGTCTCCTTTATAAACAAAGTGCCTGATTTGCTTTGCTCTTCTCCCATTCATACGGACACCTCCTCCGCATGAAATACCTCTATTGCCTTCTTTGCCTCTTTACTTAAACTCACTCCTTCAAAACGCGAAAAATGAGGATAAAACAAAGTCTTAATCGTCCCGGTCGGCCCTCCTTTGTTTTTGCCGATAATGATTTCAAAATCATACATCCGTTCTTGTTTATTTGAATAAAAATAATCCCAATAAGTCAAAAGAACACGATCTGAATGCTCCTCAAGAACGCCGCTGCCTTTCAACTGCCATATCTGTGGCCGCTTATCTTTCCCCTCCATAGCTTCACGGTTAATTTGACTGACAAGAATTCCACAGAAATTTTTCTTTACACATAGCTCCCGGAACTGAATTACATAATTGTTAATCGTATCTATCCGGTCATTACTGAAAGTCTTAATCGCTTGGATATAATCAATGATTACAAGCGCCGGCTGAGGTAAATCCTCGATTGCTTCGTATAACTCCCTTATTGTCGCTCCGATTTTATAAGTAATTACAAGAGGCAATCCTTTTAAAAATTCCACGAACTCCTTGGCCTGTTGTTCATATTTTTCCGGCTGATAAAGAAGCACAGCGTTAGAAATAGAACAGATATTACAAAATAATCTCATTATCAAATCATCTTCGGATTCTTCCAGACTGAAAAAATATACTCGTAACCCCTGCTTAGCGACATCTTTAGCAATTTGAAGAGCAAGGCTTGTTTTTGCCTGACTGGTCCGACCCGCTATAATCATTAACTTTTTACGAGACAACCCCCACAATTTATCCGAAAGTTGCGGAAGACTTTCAATCTGTATCTCTGGTTCGCCTTTCCTTTTAAGCGTTTCTAGCCAAGACATAGCGAATATTTCTCTTGGACTTCGAATTTTGATTATCTTTTCCATATAATGAATTTAACCTCTTCTGAAGCGTTAAAAGAATTAACCTGCATTGCTTAATCCCTTTTAGATAATCTTGCGCGACATTCCTCATTAACAACCGTTTAAAAAGAATCAATTCCGATTTAATCTGTTTAATCTCAAGACATATCTCCCTCCTTTTTTCTATCTCAAGTTTTTGGTTCCAGGTCATAACATCCTCCCGGCCGCACCTTCCGGCTTCTGTTCTTTCTCTGATTTGTATTCCACGATTTTCTTACAGACTGTCTCTAAAGTCCATTCCCAACCTTTCTGCTGTTTAGACTTTTCAGCTACATAATCAATCGTAGCATGGGCTTCTTCAAGAGAACCGGCAAGCGAGAATAAGGTTTTAGCAGCCCGGATATTTCTTTTGTAGATATCTGAATATAGCTTTTTATTGGACTTAATCGTATCTTCCCAATTTTTTGTTTTGATGTAGTGACTAATTATGTCCTTTATTGTCGTACCTGCTATTAATTCTTTCTTCATTGATTCTCTTAATACAGTAGGAGGTGTCATACTTGACACATGTGAAGTGTCAGATTTAACACAGGGGTGAGTTGACATATTTGTCACACTCATCCAAGGATGCCAAAGAAATATGTATTTATTGGAAGATTGACTTCCAAGTTGTTCTGTTGCGATTAAATTTAATGCTTTAAGTTCTTCTAAATACCGTATTACTTGTCTACGAGAAACCCCCAATTCTTCTGCTAATGTTTTTTGTTTAGGATAACATTCCCCTCCCCTCCCTGCATATTGACAGAGACGCGCATAACATAATTTTGCGCTCGGGCTAACTTCTTTTCTCTCTAGAAGCCAGTTGGGAATAAAAGCCCCTGTGAAAAGTTTGTATGGGTTAATTATTTGCATCTTTCTCCTTTAAAAAAAAACGAGCCAGTTGTATTTGGCCCCGCCGGTTTAGGACAGGCTGCTTCTTATTTAAATATATCGAAGGCAACTGACTCACGTTTGATAGATTTTCGGCAGATATAAAATAATTCTGCGTCATGCAAATTTCTCCATAAATAAAAAACCGACTGTTTTATTCAGCCGGTCTGTAAAAATATTTTACTTCGTCGGAAAAACTATTTTCTCGTCGAAGATTCAACCCCGCCAATATATCTTATATTAACTTTCGGAGAGGTCTTATTTGCGAAAACCGGCTGCAGTCTAATAGGTTATCAAAAGTTCAATAAATCTTGATATTATGATAATCCCAAAAATCTATTTTGTCAAGGATTTTTTTTACGCTCTACTTCAGTCTTGGTTTCTTTCAAGAGCAGTTAAGGAGGTTAAAGTATAGCATATTTTTTAAAAATATCAAGCTAAAAAAAGTTAGTCTTCGGAAATGAGATCTTCCAGCTCAAATATCATCGGCCGTATAGCTTTAGGATAGTTTTGGGTAGATATTCCAAGCATCTGTTTGAGACGTCTGTCTATTGAAGCTTTATTTAAAGAAATAGGCATAGTAGGATGTTTTTTGTTCCAATCTTCTATTTTTGAGAATGCCCGCTCAAGGCGCTCTTCATTCCCATAATAGATACCTTGCGCAAAGTCATTATTTGCCCTAGATATCATATCATTACGCATCCGCAGTATTTCTTGAAGTTGCCTTCTTATTTCATATTTTTCGGTGACTTCAATCGGGGTAAAACCCATCATTTTCTTAATATTTTGGGAAGCGTTAGTAGACTTGATTAATTCACCGCCTAAATCCCTTACTCCCCCCTCATGCTGCCATCTTATGCCCTGCAAAACGTTACTAATGGCCTTTGGAGAAGCCGCTTCCCAAGATCGCCAAGTATGGCCTTCTCCTGCTAATTTCTTGGCATACATTATTTTATTTATAATCCCTCCCCCAGCAGACAAATCAAACATATCCGCAGAAAGATTACTCATTACGACATCTCCGAATCCAATAAGCCCGGATAAATCTACTCCAGTCATTGCACTTTCTGTTCCGCGCCATAGAGCTCTAGCTAAACGTCTGTCTAAATGCCGGTAAGTTTCAGTCTCGAGGTCTACCCCCCAATGCCTACGAATAGCATCTTTTATCCTACCTAACATAGGAAAGGCTTTAAGACCTCCAATAAATAATAATACTCCTAAAAATTTTAACCATACATCTGGCCTACCTTTGCCGTATTGCCGGAAAAGAAGCCAATAATTCTGAATCCAGGTACGAAACTGATAAATAAATAAAGAAAGACTACGTATTGTTCCGCGTTGCTTTGAAATCCCTAAAGGAAGATTTACCGGCCCGTAAACAAAGTTAGCTTCTTGGTCTATGTTAACGATAAAATCATATAATTCTTCGTCTTTTAAACCCATCTCTTTACCTGCTAAATAACCCGCAATAGCTCCCACTTTCCAATTAACATGTTCAGAGAGAATAGCTGCTACGTTCAAAATCTGAGTTATCTTATTGCTGCGAAAAGCAACTAACATTAACTCATTTGAGAGGGTCCCTTTTAATACGCCCTCGTTCATCATCTTTAAAAGAATAGCCGCTAATTCATCTCCTTGTTTAGCGCTATGTTCTATATTATTCATACGCCTGTATTTACTGTTGAAAACCATCTTTAGCGCCTTCGCAAATATAATTTCTCCTCTTTTAGGAAGATAATAAGAAAGAAGCGGATAAAGTGTCATAAAAGGTTGATGAAGATTCTGATAAATAAAAGTGATTTTTCCCCCGAGATACCAAATGTTAATTGCCATTCTTAACGTTGAAGAAGTCGTACTTGACATATTCCGCATATTCTTATGCCATGCCATAGCGTAATCTTTTACCCGAGGGTTTTTTAAATCTTTTATCATTTCGGCAATAACATGATTTGTTTTTGCACGGACATATCTTTCGATAGCTGAATCAACAAACTTTACGAGACTATCCCGTAAATTCCGGTAATCCGTTCTGTATCCCTTAATGAGCTTTCTTTGCAAGAAATGCCGGCTAAAGCCTTTTGCCATAAGGTAATTTCTTAAATCTTGAATTCCGGAGCTGGCAAGTTCTTGTTCGTCGAGCCCTGCTTCTCGTAAGAGCTGCTCAAATTCCCAAAGAGAGATATCGTCACGGAAATCATTTGCCTGGGTCATAAAAGCTTTTTTTACGGTCCCGAAATAATCAATAGTATATCCTTCCTGCTTTAGGCGTTCTTGAGCTTCCGTAAGCTCGCTGTGCTTATAACTGAGGATTAGTTCTTTGCCAATTATATTGCCGGTTGCTGGATCTATCTTTACTGCCTTAATCATCCAGGTACCAAAACGCATAATAGGAAAATAATAAGGTATTCGGTTCAGTTCAAACCTTATCTTCGAGTCTATCATTTGGCGGTAAACTTTCACCATCTCCTGCGGATTGCCGATAATTGCCGAGAGCTCATCTATGGACTTGAATTTCTGCTGTTTAAGCCCATTCCAAAGAGTCTGAAAGTTCTTATCAAAATCCTGGACGTGAGAAAGGATAGACATAAACAGATCGGCACTGATCTTGTCCGGTTCATAATACCAGTAAGTCCACCTAAACCAATCGGCAATTACTACGTCCTGAATGTATTTGATAGTCTTACTGTATATCTCGAATGCCTCAGTCAGAATATCAGGGTGTTTCTTGAGTTCCATTCGCATCTGTTGCATCACTTGTTCTCGGGAAAGTTTCTTATTGCGAGTAGATATCTCTGTGGCCAAGTAAACGATTCGCGCGAAGTCATCCTTGAGTCTGCGGAAATCCTTACTCTTTTCAAAACTAAAACTCTGCAATATATCATCAAAAATCAGGCTTTCTAGATTGCTTCTTTCGTAAGAGGTTATCTTGAGGTAAGTCTGGAACAACGGAGCGAATTCCTTATATTTCTGGGCGAACATGGCCGGATTATATATCCAATCATCCAAAAGTCTCTGCATCTTCTCTTTTGGACTTCCACTCCTGTATAAAGCGTCAAGGGCTACTTGGATAGCTCGTCGGAGATTTTCACTTTGCCCCAATAGCAATAAGTCCGAATTGATTTGACCTTTTTCATCGAATAAATTGTCATATTGTTTGTTCACAAGGCGTTCCAAAAGAAGTTTATCAAATTTATTTCT
>Ga0172363_10004915_pt1 | contig 10790 bp, 11 predicted proteins | sample LakKivs2_kivu2a2_FD_114541 | JGI IMG/M metagenome (GOLD analysis project Ga0172363, IMG submission 114541) | Sediment microbial communities from Lake Kivu, Rwanda - Sediment s2_kivu2a2 | ecosystem: Environmental > Aquatic > Freshwater > Lake > Sediment | place: Rwanda: Western Province, Lake... | reverse complement strand
GCATAACCTGTAATATTTTCTTCAGTTTTTGCTCTGCATTTAATTTTGGTGCTCAAACATCTGTAACATGCTATTATAAATCGCTGTTTTTTGTAATGATAATGATACAGGGGATTTTTAGCGGTTTAATTGCTGGGCAGATTAGTTCTGATTCTATAGTAGCTGGAGTAAAGCATAGTTTAATAATGGTTATATCATCCTTTATATTATTCTTAACTGTTTCAACAATTGGTTTAATTTAGGGAAATGCAATGAAACGAATGATTCGATCTCAGAATGGACAGGCAAATATTGAATTTGTCATAAGCGTTTTGGTATTCTTAATAACATTATCCTTTGTTTTATTTACAATTATAAATAATCTCCCGGTTTTTCACAGAGAGTCTGTAAAAGATGCTTTGAGGTCAAAGGGATTTCAGGTTAGCCAATTATTAGTAATGGATCAGGGTTATCCACAAGATTGGAGCAATTTAGCTAATGCTCAGAGATTGGGTTTAACGAGCGGTGAACCATATATTTTAGTTGAAGACAAGGTTCTTGCATTAAGCTGTGATGGAGATACCAGTTATAACAAGACAAAACAATTGCTTGGTTTGGGTTACCAGTATGATATTATCATAAATATTACAAAAATAAATTTTACATCTGGCAATGATGAACAGGTTTCAGTCTGCAAACCAAAGACGATTTCTTTGATCGCACCAAAATTTTGGGTTAAACGTTTTGCAGTTATTGATAATGAGGTTGTAAGGGTAAATGTCGTAGTTTATTAATTATTTAAGATAATTCACAGGACTAAATTTGTCCTAGCGAAATATTTTATGGTTGATAATAATGAAATCAAAAGGGTTTATAAAAATTCTGGAGGCAATAATAGCATCAATAATCCTGTTAGGGTCTTTATCTTACTTTTTTTCCACTTACATAAAACCATCTAGCTGGTCAGATGTCATGCTTGAAATTCAAGCCAGAGATACTTTGATAACACTTGATAAGGCAGGTTATCTGAGGAAGTTTATTCAGGAAAACAACTTTTCTGGTATTGAAAATTACACCAAACAAATGCTGCCAGAAACCGTAAATTTTTATTTTGAGATTGATGGGTTACCGAAAAATAAAATTAAAATAGGATGTAATTGCACTGACGGTGAAATAGAAAGACTAAGGGAAATGCTGCATATCAATGCTTCTGAAGATAAGATAGTAGTGCTCAAAGACAGGCAAATAGAGTTTGGTATTGAACAAGTCTCTCTTGATGAAGTTGCTTCTACCACAAACGATATTATTCTGTTTTTTGGTTATAAGAACTTAACTAATTATGAGAGCTATATTGAAAAATTCTTTGATAATGACAAGGCATTAGTTGTCATAGGTAATTTAAGTGAAGCAGAGACAAATGAATACAGCAAATTCTTTAATTTGTCATGGCAGGCTGGGTCTCCTAATAATGACAATAAATTTAATGATTTAATGAGCCCAAAGAATATTTCGTTTCACACCGCAAATTATTTTGTTGCAATGCCGATTAGAATTATGACAACAGTGGACAAGGGTGATGAAAGAGAAGGTTATTTCTGGATTCAAGATGGAATACATAATTTAACAACAGGTTATAACCAAACTGCTGGATTTGATTATATAAGACATGACAATAATCCAACACAATACAAAATAAATGATACATTCGAAGTTAACAGCTGGTTTATTAAGGTTGTTAAAATAGACTCGAATTACAGTATTGATAACAGGACTTATGCTGATATCACAATAGTCAATAGAGATTATGAGTTTAATATTGCAAATAACCCAAACAAAAACAGCATATCAAGCAATGAAAAAACAATTTTAAAAACTTCTAATAGTTATTCATCTGTCCAGACAAACTATCAGATCACAAAATACGGAAATGGCAGAACAGTTTGGTTCAAGGATTATCCAGAAACACAGAGCGATATAAATCAGTTGTTTAAGTCAGTTTTGCTTTGGGCTGCTGGTGAAAGATATATCATAAATGAGAAACAATTACCAAAATACTACACAAAGGTCAATTATCTGGTTTCTGGAAATACAGAATTCGAACCATATTTTATTAATTTAGTGTTGTGGTATATATTCTAATTATGTATAAAATATGTATAATTTGTGGTAAGGAAGCGGCAATTGAAAATTTTTGTACTGATTGCTTCCTAAACCAGAAGGATTTGTTTTATATAAATAATTTTGATTTGAAAATATGCCAATGCAATTCGTATTTTTCTGAAAGGGACTGGAAACATTTTGAAAATTTAGATGAAACAGTCAAAAAAATAGTGGAAGACAATATAAAAACAGAGTATAAAATAATTAAAAAATTGATAAAACTGAAGAAAATCGGAAATAAATATCATGTAGAAATTATATGCAGAGGATATATTTATCCATGTAAAAAAATTAAAGGAGAAAGGAAAAATATTGTTGTTAAAATAAAAACTGTAAAATGTGACAGGTGTAAAAAATTATCAGGAGGTTATTATGAATCTGTTTTGCAGTTGAGAACAAAGAAAGATTTTCTCGAAAAAACGAAATTTCTGGACCATTACAGAAATTCCATTTCTAACATTGAAAAAATTAAAGAGGGTTATGATATATTTTTACTTGAAAAAGGTGTTGCAAAAAAAATTGCAAACGAATTTAAACTATTAGGATTAAAAATAAAAATAACAAACAAACTTTTTGGTGTTAGAAAAGGGAAAAGGATTTATAGGGTTTATTATTCGATAAAAGATTGAATTTAAGAAAATCCACCGCCCATTAGTTCATACCAAAGGTGCGTCATACGATTTAAGAACTAGGTTTATTATTTGATAAAGGATTTATATGGAAGAAGAGATTCAAAGGGTTAGAATCCCCAAAGGGAACGAAATTTTCGGACTGGTAGAAGCAAAACTCGGTGGAAATAAAGTTAGAGTAAGGTGTCAGGACAATAAAATAAGAATTTGCCGAATACCAGGAAGATTAAAAAAAAGAATGTGGGTAAATATTGGTGACAGTATCATAGTTGAGTTATGGTCTGTTCAACCAGATGAGAGGGGTGATGTAATCTTAAAATACTCAAAAGCACAGGCAGAATGGCTGAGAAAAAGAGGAATTTTAAAATTATGAAAGATCTATATTTCTTTGAATTAGATGATAAAAATGTTTGTCAAAAAATTAAGAATTCCTAAGAAAAGGGTTGAGACAATCAAGAAAATAAAAAATAAAATAGAAAATAATGGATGTGTAAAAATAGAGATCGATGATGATATAACAATAACAGGCGAATCATTAAATGTTTTTAATACAGTAAATGTGATAACCGCTATTGGTAGGGGGTTTTCCCCTTCAGATGCTTTCAAACTGTTTGAGGATGACAATACTTTATACATATTGCCTATTTCAAAAAACAAAAACACTCTGAACAGAATAAGGGCAAGGATTATAGGTACCAGAGGGAAGGTAAAAACAAAAATAGAGCAGTTGACAAACACAAAAATTTCAGTTTTCGGCAAAACCGTATCAATTATAGGCAGTGGCTGCGAACTTGAGACAGCAAGGGTTGCGATAGAAAAGATTATTGAGGGCAAATCCCACCCAACGGTCTTCAAATTTCTGGAGAATTCTGTCAGGGAAATGTAAATCTTTTAATTTGAGAATTCAAAAATATTCTTACATACTCATCAAATATATCTAAAGAAAACTTAAATTTATTGTGGGTAAAGCTTACAAGCATCAGTAGCATACGCTCTAGTTATTTTTATATGTTCTTCAAAATTTATTTTTCCGCTTATGAAGTCCTGACCAGATAACCTATGCAATCTTTGATATTCGTGTAAGACGATAGCTCTCAATCTTTCTTTAATTAAGTCTCTAGCGTCATCTTGCTTCGGATGTTTTGTACGTAAAGACTCTGGTAATAAATCATCATAATGATATAAATCTGCAATACAATCTACGTAGAACTTTTCATTTCTTAATTTTATATCTTTATCTAAGAGTTGGAGCGCTTCATTTAGAGCGATTTCATCACCTGATTCCAGCAATGAATACCAATTCTCAAAATCACGAATGTCATCTAATGATAAATTTTCACCGCTATAAATTTTATTTCCCAGTTCTTTCATTTTTCCCTTCACCTGAAATCTTATAAAAAATTTATGAAAATAAATCTTTTAAACTTATTTAAATTCCCAAACCAAAATATTCTGTATTCAAAATTTTTGGTGGGTGTTATGGTTGAAATAACAGGAGAGGAACTTGCACAAAAACAGAAGGAAATCAGCATAAGCGAATTTTTTGAAAAGAACAAACACTTATTAGGGTTTGACAACCCAACAAAGGCATTATTAATAGTTGTGAAAGAGGCTGTTGATAACAGTTTGGATGCATGCTGTGAGACAGGAATATTGCCTAAGATAAAGGTTGATGTAAAAAATATAAATGAGGACGTTTTCAGATTGGTTGTTGAAGACAATGGTCCTGGCATACCAAAACAGGCGATTGGAAAGGCATTTGGCAAATTTTTATATGGCTCTAAGTTTCATCGCTTATTGCAACAAAGAGGACAGCAAGGTATTGGGATAACAGGTTCTGTTTTGTACTCTCAATTAACAACATCAAATCCTTTAAAGGTCTGGTCGAAGACATCAACAGAAAAAACATATTTTACAAAGCTAATGATAAATGTACTGAAAAATGAACCAGATATAATAGAAGAGGGATATGCTGCAGAAAGGGATGAAATAAAAGAGCATGGGATAAGAATTCAGCTGGATGTTGTTGGCAGGTACAGGAAAACCCAAAGCGTGGACGATTACTTGGCACAAACAGCAATTGCAAACCCATTCGCAGAGATTATTTATCATGCTCCTGACGGAAGAAAAATAGAGTATAAAAGGGCTACTGACAAACTGCCAAAACTACCAAATGAAATCAAACCCCATCCATATGGTGTCGAATTGGGCATTTTTTTAAGAATGTTAAAAAATACAAAATCAAAAACAATACTTAATTTTCTAACAAACGAGTTTTCGTCTGTTGGCTCTGTTACAGCAAAAAAGGTTTGCAAGCTGACAAAAATTAAATTTGATTCAAAACCAAATGAAGTAGACAATTCATTGGCAGCAAAGTTACTGAAAAATTTGCAGGGTTTGGATATTCAAAGACCGCCTGTTGATTGTCTTTCACCAATTGGAGAAGAGGAGCTTAAAAAGGGTTTAAAGAAGCAATACCCAAGTGCAGAATTTGTAGCAACTGAAACAAGACCGCCAGAGGTTTATAGGGGCAACCCGTTTGAGGTTGAGATAGGGATAGTCTATGACCAGAGTTTACAAAAAGTTGAATCTGTAGAACTAATGCGATTTGCTAACAGGGCACCGTTGCTTTTTCAACAGAGCGCCTGCGCTATTTTTAAATCAGTGGTAAATACGGACTGGAAGAGGTATGGACTTGAACATAAAAAGGGTTCGCTGCCATCAGGACCTTGTGTAATACTTGTTCATCTATGTTCTGTTTGGGTGCCATTTATATCAGAGGGCAAGGAGGCAATAGCGAGTTATCCGATTATAATAAAAGAGATAAAACTTGGTTTGCAAAAATGTGCAAGAAAGTTGTCTGCTTACTTGGCAGGCAAAAGAAGAGAACACCAGCAACAAAAGAGGCTTCAAATATTCCAGATGTATGCGCCTGAGATTGAGGAGTCTTTGAGTAAACTGACAGACAAACCAAAGGACAAAATCAAAACAGCGTTGGATAAACTGATAGGAGAAAGGGCAAGAGTGAGAGAGGAAATTAAAGAGGGTGAAGCAATGGAAGAGGATGTTAAAAAAGAAATAAGTGAGGATATTAAGAAGTCAAAATAATTTTTTTAAAAGTTGAAAATAAACTAATTCTTTAAGCAGTATAATGCATTAAAGATCTGACTTAATGGGCGTGTAGCTCAGCTTGGATAGAGCACCTGCCTTCTAAGCAGGGGGTCGCAGGTTCGAATCCTGTCATGCCCATCGATTAAAAAAGCTTTTAAAGTTTATCTTTTTTCTATTAATTATGAAAGAGTATTTTTCTTTGTTAAGTGGTATAAGAGATTACCTTAAAGACAAATCTTTGAAAGAAAAATCTATTTGTGCTATGGGCTTAGGTTTTTATATTACTGATAAATTGATAGAACAACCATTAAAACTCATACCAAATTATAAAAGAAATAAAGACAAAACATTAGAAGAATGTTTGTATAAAATATTCAAAAATGAAAAATTAAGTAACGCTGATTATTTAAAACTCGGTTTTCAGGCAGTTTCAGTTAAAACAGCGTTGGTAGGTATTCCAGCGATTTTGGCTGATTATTCTTATAGTATTGGTGGAATTTCTGATTCTGATCCCCTATTTTCCTTTGTAACTTGTCTTCCTCCAGTATTTGGATTTCTTTTCTCAATAGCACATGATAGCGTAATGGGTAAAAATCTTGAAAAACATATAAATTCCCTTTCTGAAGAAGAAAAAAAGGAAGTTAAGGATTATCTAAAAGACGGTAAAATTGATAAAATAAGATATAGGATAGGAATTGCTTAATGTTTTATTTTTTTGGTTCTTTTTCCATTGACTTTATCTCACTTCCTGCCACACCAAAATATTCCTCAAACTGCTTTGTTGTTGTAATTGTTTTGGTTCTTGAGGATTTTTCTGTTTTTATGAAATTCCTTTCTTTTAGTTCTTTGACATATTCATAAACCCTATTGCCAATTACCTTAACAAGGTCAGATTGTTTAACAGGTTCATGATATGCAATTATTGACAAAACCCTTAGCAACCCTCTGGACATGTCAGCATGTCTTGTAAGTTTGGAAACCTTTTTTATGTATTCTGGTTTTACAATCAATCTGAAACCACCAATTTTCGACAGCTCAATTCCTGTTTTACCTTCTTTATACTTTTCCTCCAATTCATTTAACAAATTTTCTGTTGTTTCTTTATTCACATTTAATATTTTTTCAAGCTGTTCGACTTGCAAAGGTTTTTCTGTTGTGAATAAACACGCTTCTAATAATGCCATTTTGTTATGAGATTTTGTTTTATCGCTAACATCATCCATAGACAATCACGCTAATCAAAAACAGTTCCCTGATTGCCTTCTGGCAATCATATGACTACCAAAGATTATGTATTCAGTAGAATAAAAAATTTTTTAATTACCCAACATCTCGTCAGCAATTTTTTTTGGCTCAAATTTTTCAAGGTCTTCGTAATTCTGGCCTGTACCCAAGAACAGAATCGGCTTTTTTATTGTATAAACTGCTGACAATGCAGCACCACCCTTGGCATAAACATCTGCCTTTGTCAAAATTATTGCATCAACACCTACTGATTCTTCAAATCTTCTTGTCTGCTCAACTATGTCATTTCCTGTTAACGCGTCCAACACAATTATTTTCAAATCTGGTTGATTGACCCTGCAGACCTTTTTTAATTCGTCCATCAAATTTACGTTGCTATGACTTCTGCCAGCAGTGTCAGCCAAAACAACATCTTTGTTTTGCGATTCAGCGTGTTTTCTCGCATCATATATCACAGCTGCTGAATCACTTCCATATTTTTGCTTTATTAAATCAATATTGATTTTTTTGCTGTGAATCTCTAGCTGCTCAATAGAAGCTGCTCTGAATGTGTCACCAGCTGCTATAACAGGGTTAAGGTTATTTTGTTTAAGATAATAACATAATTTAGCAACTGATGTTGTGTTATGAACAATAAAATTATTAGCAACAAAATTATGAGAATTAGAAATAGTTAAGTCATACACATATTCATTATCATTTTTTATTTTTTTTATTTCTTTAACTCTTAACCATCTAACATCAGCATTTGATAATGTTGATAAAAAGTTGTTATCTAAAATATTAGAAATTTTATTGAGGTTTTCGATTGGTATTGTAACATTATATTTATCTAATTCATATTGGCATACAAGAGAATTCACTACATTTAATTTTTGAGCCAAATCTATTTGGGTCAGCCCTGTTACAGAGCGTAAATTTTTTATCAATTTACCTTGATTTGGTATAAGTTCTGTTTTTTCAAATTGTGATTCTATTGCCAACAAATGCTTTATCCTATCCGTGTTTTTATTAGTCAATGTACCTATTTTTTTATAGAATGCAATAACTTTCTCCCTCCCATTAATATATAATCTATAATATTCATTGTTTGCAATCTTTCTTTTGCCAAATGAAGCAATAATACCAAACCTTAATAATAATAATGATAATTGTCTTGCAAATATCTTGCTCTTTGTTGTTGCTTCAAGTACCCTACATTTTGAATCTATTGTACCATCACACTCCCAGTATGCTCTGATAAATGCTGCAATCTTATCATCAGGTGAAGACAATATAAAATCAGGTAATTCAATAAATTTACTTTTTTTCTTTATTGGAATTAACAATAAATTTTTAAGTAAATAAGACAATGTAGAGTTGCATACTAAAACTTTTTTAACATTTTCATTCCTTTTATCAATTTTGGTATGTAGGTTACTTAAGTTAAATGATGATCGAATTGTGGCTGAAAACATATCTAATAAAAATTCATCAGAATTTGTAAATTCTATATAATGTTTTTCAATATGACCTTCAGCGATGAACAGGCCCAGAAATTCGAAGAAGGCATTATCAAATGTTGGGATAGGAATTACATTATGCCCATTAGCATATCTTATTTTTAAATTATTTAAGTATTTAGTTATTTCAGGATATTTTTCACACATTAATATTATTAAAGTAGACGGCAACATTTTTTTCTTTCTCCATGTTGAAACAAATTGTGCTTCTGATATTTTAATATTTAAAGATTTCCATGCACTCCTAAGATTACCATATTCTATCTTTAATATATCATAAATTTTAGGTATAAGAATATCAGAATAAACAAACAATTTTCTGTTAGCAACCCTTTTAAGTATTTCAAATTTTGTTATTTTATAATTATTAGTAGGATTAATATATTTTGGTATCATTATATAGTCGTTTATAGTAATTTTATCAGCTCTTTTTTTATATATTTTATTTGATTCTAATATAAAAAATGGATGTTCTGGAGTTACTGCAATTGTTTGTCCGTTTTCTAATGTTATATTAAATAAAACATCTTTTTTTAATTTCCACATTTTTTCTATTTTTTCATTTTTAATTTTAAGATTTTTATTAATACTAAATACTTTAATAATATTATTATCTAAATTTAAGATAAACCCATCATTAATTTTTATCTCTTTTTTACCGAGCTTCGTAAGTTCATATAAATCCATAATAGGTAAGATTCGTCCATCACTTAATGGTATAAGAGTATCTTTAGAGACACATTTGCCAGTACCATTAAATCCTAAGAATACAAATGTTGCAGGCCTACCCTGCTTTTTAACATTTTTTATTATGTCAATAATGTTAATTTCCTCCTGTTGGAGTATGTCCAGAATAGCGTTTTTCAAGGTTTCCTTTATTAGTTTTTCAACACCTCCTCTCTTTGCTGTTTTGCCTATTAGATCACCATCAACCTTATTGCAAATATGTTCTGCTACATCATAAGCAACATCTGATTCAAGCAAAACAAGTTTTAATTCTTCTATGATTTTTTCAACATCATGTTTTTTAAGTTCCTTTTCTATAATGCGTTTAAAAATCCCTATTTTCTCTTTTTTAACATGTCCGATTTTTTTGGGAATTTCTTCAACTTTTTTTATTTCTGGTTCTGTTGTCTTAACCTTTTCTGGTTTAATTTTAACTTCTTCTGTTATTTCAATCTTTTCTGGTTCTATCTTTTTTTTAACCTTTTCTTCAACTTTCTTTACTTTAATTTTTTTTTCTTCTTTTACTTCTGGCTTAATTTCTTCAATTTCTATTTTTTCTTTAACCTCTTCAGGTTTTTCAACCTCTGCCTCAATTTTCCTTGAGAACTTTTTTACAACATTCTGCAATTTTTTCTTTAATGAGTCAAACACGAGACCACCCAAGTATACATAATTATAAAATTTAAAGAATTAATAATGTTGTATTTTTATACCAACTCTATAATTTCCAATTCTGTCTATGATTTCATCTACCTTCCTATTTAATAATACATTTTTAATTTTTCCGTTTTTACCAGCTAAATACATACCATATGTAAACCAAGAACCAAAAAAATAGACAAAACCAGAGTTTATACAACTAAGTCTAGTGCTAAAATCATCACAAAAAAATGAGCCAGCAAACAAAGCAAGAGCAGGCATATCAAACAAGAATAATTTATAAATGTTTTTTCTTTTCTGTTTTTCTAATTCCTCTGTTTTTTGGTTAGTATCAATAGATTTGGCACCTTTCTTACCGAATTTTTCAAGTATCTTTAAAGGAGGCACTTTATCGAGAAATTTATACCTTTCATAAAATTTTTTATCATGTTCTAATCTTTTAATTTCTTTGACAATTTTTTTACCAGATAAAAATATATTGTACTCTGACATATCAGGATTATCAAATAAATTAGTAAAGGATTCTGCATCTAAATTTCCTCTAAAGTCATCTACAGTATACTCATCTTGAGGACTTTCACAAAAAAACCCCTTTAGATATCCTATATATCTTTTATAATTTGCAGTATGCTCATCTTGAGAATTTTTATTTTTATTCATAAATTAATAATCAGTAGAAATCCTTAAAAACTTATTTTTCACCAGCCAATTCCCTGATTTTATTTTCAGTTTCCTTTATTTCATCAGAGAATTGTATTATCTTTGCTGTTAACTGCTG
>Ga0172363_10004911_pt1 | contig 10795 bp, 7 predicted proteins | sample LakKivs2_kivu2a2_FD_114541 | JGI IMG/M metagenome (GOLD analysis project Ga0172363, IMG submission 114541) | Sediment microbial communities from Lake Kivu, Rwanda - Sediment s2_kivu2a2 | ecosystem: Environmental > Aquatic > Freshwater > Lake > Sediment | place: Rwanda: Western Province, Lake... | reverse complement strand
GCAAGGGCCGGCGCATCCCCCGGCGCGGGATGCTAAGCAGGGCGCCGTGGCCGACTGGATCTTCACACCCGATCCCGAGCGCGCGCGCACGAGCCGCCTCGGTCGGTTCCTGACCGCGCGCGGCCTGCCGGCGACACCCGAGGGCTACGCCGAGCTGCACCGCTGCTCGATCGCCGATCCCGAAGCCTTCTGGCCGGCGCTGCTCGACGAGCTCGGCTTCAAGTGGCTCGCGCCCTGGTCCCGCGTGCTCGACGCGAGCCGCGGCCCCGCCTGGCCGCGCTGGTTCGTCGACGGCCGGATCAACGCGGCGCACCTCTGCCTCGACCGCTGGCTGCCGCTGCGCGCGTCCGAGGCGGCGGTGCTCTGGGAGGGCGACGACGGCAGCCGCCGCTCCTGGACGCTAGCCGAGCTCGCCGCCGAGACCGACCGCTGCGCCGCGCGCCTGGCGGATCTCGGCATCGCGCACGGCGACCGCGTCGCGCTGTTCCTGCCGATGGTGCCCGAGACCGCGGCCGCGCTGCTCGCGACGCTCAGGCTCGGCGCGATCGCGGTGCCGTGCTTCTCCGGCTACGGCGCCGAAGCGGTCGCGACGCGGCTCGAGGACTCGGCCGCGAAAGCGCTGATCACCGCCGACGCGTTCTTCCGCCGTGGCGCGCACGTCGCCATGAAGGCCACCGCCGACCGGGCGATCGAGCTCGGCGGCGCGAGCGTCGCGGTGGTGCTGGTCGTGCCGCGCGCCAGCGCCGGCCCCGCCGAGGGCACCGTGCCGGGCGAGGAGACCGTGCCGTGGACGGTCGGCCGCGACCACTGGTGGCCCGCGGCCGACGACCTGCTGCCGCCCGCGCCGCCGACGGCGCAGACATCGTCCGACGATCCCGCACTGGTGATGTACACCTCGGGGACGACGGGACGCCCGAAGGGCGTGGTCGCGACGCACGGCGGCTTTCCGCTCAAGATCGCGACCGACATGGCGACCTGCTTCGACGTCGAGGCCGGCGACCGCATGCTGTGGGTCACCGACATCGGCTGGGTGATGGGCCCGTGGGAGATCCTCGGCACGCTGTCGCTCGGCGCGAGCATGGTGCTGTTCGAGGGCGTGCCGGACTTCCCCGATCCGGGGCGGCTCTGGGAGATGGTCGCGCGCCACCGCGTCACACACCTCGGCGTCGCACCGACCGTCATCCGCGCGCTGTCGTCGCACGGCACGACCTGGCCGAGGAAGCACGACCTGTCGTCGCTGCGCGTGCTCGGCTCGAGCGGCGAGGCGTGGAATCCTGAACCGTACCTGTGGTTCGCGCGCGAGGTGGGATGCTCCCGCTGCCCGATCGTCAACTACAGCGGCGGCACCGAGATCGGCGGCGGCATCATCGGCTGCACCATGCTGCACCCGCTCGAGCCGTGCGGCTTCTCCGTGCCGATCCTCGGCGTCGACGCCGACGTCTTCGACGAGAGCGGCAACCCGGTGCGTGGTGCGGTCGGTGAGCTGGTCGTCAAGCAGCCGTGGCCGGGCATGACGCACGGCTTCTGGCGCGACCCGCAGCGCTACGAGGAGACCTACTGGTCGCGCTTCCCCGGCGTGTGGGTGCACGGCGACTGGGCGCGCATCGACGAGCACGGGCAGTGGTTCATCGAGGGCCGCTCCGACGACACGATCAAGATCGCCGGCAAGCGCCTCGGCCCGGCCGAGGTCGAGTCGCTGGTCGTGGCGCACCCCGACGTGGTCGAGGCGGCTGCGATCGAGGTGCCACACGAGGTGAAGGGCGGCGCGCTGGTGTGCTTCGCGGTGCTGCGGCCCGGCGTCGAGGCGGCGGACGCGCTGCGCAGCGAGCTGTCGCAGCGCGTGGTCGACGGTCTCGGCAAGGCGATGAAGCCCGACGCGATCCGCTTCGTCACCGAGCTGCCGAAGACGCGCAACGCCAAGGTGATGCGCCGCCTGATCCGCGCCGTGTACCTGACCTCCCAACCCGGCGCGCTGCCCGCGGGCGCGCCGCCGCCGGCGCTCGGCGACGTGTCGGCGCTCGACAACCCGCGCGCGCTCGACGCCGTGCGGACCGCCCGCTGAAGGAAGTCCCGACCATGTCCGAGCGTCTGACCGATCTCCACGTCCGCGGCACCGAGCGCCTCGTCACGCCACGCGAGCTGAAGCGCGCGCTGCCGCTCGACGACGCGTCCGCGAGCGTCGTCGCTTCCGGCCGCGCGGCCGTCGAGGCGATCCTCGAGGGCCGCGACGAGCGGCTGCTCGCCATCGTCGGCCCGTGCTCGATCCACGACCCCGAGGCCGCGCTCGAGTACGCGGGACGGCTCGCGCGCGTGCGCGCCGAGGTCGGCGACCGCTTCGAGGTCGTGATGCGCGTCTACTTCGAGAAGCCGCGCACGACGATCGGCTGGAAGGGCCTGATCAACGATCCGCACCTCGACGGCAGCTACGACGTCCAGCGCGGGCTGCACATCGCACGCCGGCTGCTGCTCGACGTCGCGGCGCTCGGGCTTCCCGCCGCGACCGAGTTCCTCGACCCGATCGTCCCGCAGTACCTGGCCGACCTGGTGAGCTGGGCCGCAGTCGGCGCGCGCACCACCGAGTCGCAGACGCACCGCGAGATGGCGAGCGGCCTCTCGATGCCGGTCGGCTTCAAGAACGGCACCGACGGCAGCCTGGACGTCGCGCTCGACGCGATGCAGGCCGCGCGCTCGCCGCACGCCTTCCTCGGCATCGACGAGGACGGCTTCACCAGCGTCGTCCGCACGTCGGGCAACCCGCTGGGACACCTGGTGCTGCGCGGCGGGCGGGCCGCCTCGAACTACGACCACGACAGCATCGCGAGCGCGCTCGCGCAGCTCGCGAAGCGCGGCATGCCGCCGGTGCTGCTGGTGGACTGCAGCCACGCGAACTCGGGCAAGGTCCCGGCGCGGCAGGAGGACGTGTGGCGCAGCGTCGTCGCGCAGCGCCGCGGCGGCACCAAGGGCCTCATCGGGCTCATGCTCGAGAGCAACCTCGAGGAGGGCAACCAGGCGTTTCCGCAGGAGCGCGCGCGCCTCCGCCACGGGGTGTCGATCACGGATGCGTGCATGGGCTGGGCGGACACGGAGCGGCTGCTCGCGGCTTCCCGGCCGCCCGCACCTCGCGCGTGACGGTTCGCGACGTCCCGCGCCGTGTTCAGCGGGCAGTGCCGGCCGAGGTGCGCCGTGCGTCCGCCGGCCGCTTCACGAGATGGCGCACGGCGCGGTCCACGAGCGGGCGGCCGACTTCGGCGCAACCTTCGAACTTCAGGTGGTTCTGGTAGTCACGAAAGCGCTCCGACGGCAAGATCGCGTGCAGGTCGAGCCACTCCTCGTTCGTCAGGCCGATGCTGACGCGCAGATCCTCGAGCCGGCGCGCGAGCTCCTCCGGGTCGAAGTCGCTCGTGCCGCGCAGCCGCTCGACGTCGATCGGCGCGACGTACACGATCACCGGGACGCGTGCCGCGTGCAGCTCGCGCACGGCCTCGCGGATGACGGTCGCGTTCGGGTGGCCCGCATAGTCCACCATGTACGAGAGCGACAGCCGGCGCGTCACTTCTCCGAACGCAGGGAACGATCGCCGGGGTAGGCCCAGCGCTGCGGTCGCCCAGGCGGCGCCGGCGCCGATCAGGTCGAGCGCTCCCTGGCGGGCGCCCTCGAAAACGTAGAGGAGGCCGAGCTGCTGCTTGAGACGCATGATCGGCGGATCGAAGGTGGACATGCCCTCGCGCTCCAGGGCCTCGCGGACGCGCAGCGCGTCGTCGAAGTCCAGGGTGCGCGCGAGCCCGGGCAGCCGCTCCTCGCCCGCGCGGACGCGCGGGTCGAGGAACGTCCGGAGGTTCAGCTCGAACACGACCAGCGACACCGGTGTCTCGAGCGCGTCGTCGAGCAGCGCGTAGTAGTACAGTGGAAGGAGACCGGGCTGCGTCAGATCGACCACGTCGAACCGACGGTGACCACGGTTGATCACCGCATGTACCGCGAGCCCGACGGTGGTCGTCCGTGGGGCGGGCGGGGTCGTGCACACGTTCAGGGAGTCGCCCAGCATGACCATGCGCGGGAGCATGACCGGCTTCCGCCGCCACTTCTCGAGCCTGCGGAGCGCACCGCGCTCGGCCGCACCCCGCCCCGCGCCGATCTTCGCGAGCGGCTCGCGATACGTCCAGAGGAGCGCCAGGCACGCCGCGACGACGGCGACGAACGGCACGGCCAGCGCGAGCCAGGCACGCCTCACGTCCGACGGGGATTCGTGGCCGGCCCGTCCGCCCTGGCCGGCCAAGCCGCCGAGGACCTCAGAACTGGAAGTAGATGAATCGTCCTGACTGTGCATGGAACAACGCCATGAGAATGACGACCAGACCGTAGACCGCGCCCTGGACGGGGCGCGGGACCGTGCGCCACCACGACGCGATCTCGAGGCGCGTGGCGAGCCCGTGCGTCGCGAGCCCGATCAGCACGAGCAGGATCGGCCCGACCGGAAGTGGATGGAGGAGCGGCCGGCCGGAGGCGATGCCCTCGAAGAACGCGAGCGCGTCTCCCAGCGAGGCCGAGCGGAACGGGACCCATGCCAGTGCGACCAGGTGGAACGTCACGGTGCGGCGCAGCCACCGCGGCGTACGCGGTGTCTCCGGGGCCGCGGCGTCGCCGGTCCGGAGGCTCGTCCGCCACCAGTCGCGACCCGAGAGGGCGCGGTGCGCGGCCAGCCAGAGGCCGTGAAAGCCGCCCCAGACGACGAAGGTCCACGCCGCTCCGTGCCACAGTCCCCCGAGCAGCATCGTGATCAGGAGATTGACGTACGTGCGCGCGGTACCGTGTCGGTTTCCGCCGAGCGGCACGTAGAGGTAGTCGCGCAGCCAGGTGGACAGCGAGATGTGCCAGCGGCGCCAGAACTCGCTCGGGTTCTCGGCCAGATACGGGTGCCGGAAGTTCTCCGGCAGCCGGAAGCCGAGCAGTCCGGCGACGCCCATGGCGATGTCGGTGTAGCCCGAGAAGTCGAAGTAGATCTGGAACGCGTAAGCGTAGATCGCGACCAGAAGCTCGATCCAGCCGTGCTCGCCGATGTTGCCGTACACGCCGTCGACGAAGCCGCCGAGCGAGTCGGCGCAGACGACCTTCTTGACGTAGCCGACCGCCAGCAGGAACAGCGACGCCTCGATGCGCGCCATGCCGACGTGCGGCTGCGTGGCGAGCTGCGGACCGAAGAAGCCCCAGCGGGTGATCGGACCGGCGATCAGCTGGGGAAAGAAGGCGACATAAAGTGCGAAATCCGGAAACGAGTCGGTCGGCGGGCGGATGCCGCGGTACGTGTCGATCACGTAGCTGATCGAGTGGAACGTGTAGAACGAGATGCCCAGCGGCACGACCACGGCGAGGAAGCCCGGCGCCGGGGGCAGAGCGAGCACGGCACCCGCCGAGTCGTAGAGGAAGAGGCCGTACTTGAAGTACGCGAGCAGTCCGAGGTTCAGGCACAGGCTCGCGATCAACAGCGCGCGTGCTCGCGCCGGCGAGACCGCGCGCGTGCGATGGATGATCCGCGCCAGCTGGAAGTCGATCCACGTGGTCGCGATCAGCAGCAGCAGGAAGCGCGGGCTCCACGACGCGTAGAACAGCCAGCTCACCGCGAGAAGGAACATCTTGCGCGCGGCGAACGAGCGCAGCACGCCGTGATGAACGATCAGCACCAGCGCGAGAAAGACGAGGAAGTAGAGGCTGTTGAACAGCATCGAGAGGGTCTGCCGCCCCGGTAACGGACGACCGGAGCCAGCACTCCGCCACGGGTGGCGCCGATGAGCAAGAGCTTAACCGGCGGCCCTGTGTGGCGCGGCCAACCCGCCCCCGGGAAGCGTCCGCGCGAGGCGCCGACGGGATCCGCGCCACGCAGGGAGGTGTGCGCGACGGGATCCGTACGTTGCGCGCGTTTTCGTAGCGTTTTCGGAGTGGAACCAGGCTCGCGACGTCCGATGACCAGTGGCTTTACTCGGGCCTGACGCTACTCGAGCACGACGCTCACGTCGTCGAACACGACGCTACCCGAGGCCCGGCCGTACTCGACACGGACCTTCAGCTTGTCGTAGCTCTCGCTCGCAACGACGGTCTTGCCGAGCTCCTCGAAGCCGTGCGTGCCGGACGAGAACTTGATGGTCTTGCGCTGCACGGAGCCATCGCTGTGGATGATCGACAGCTCGACCTGGTACTTCCCGGCACTCGCTGGCACGTCGGTCGCCGAGCTGCGCGCGCTGAAGGTGATGCTGTCGCCGGCGCTGCCCGGCGCGAGGATGGTCTGCACGGCCTGGCTGCGTTCGCCGTCGCCGGCCATGCGGAGCCCGCAGGAGCTGCCGCTGCAGTCCAGGCCGTCGCCGGCCTGCTGCAGGCGACGCAGGCGCCAGCGGTCCGGCTCGTCGTCCGCGTCGCGGTCGATCTCGAAGTGGGTGTTGGCGACCAGCTCGAGCGGCCGGCAGCCTGCGAGCGGACTGGTCGCGAAGCCGGAGACGTCGACGGTGCCGTCGATATCGACCGAGTCGCCGCTGCCAGGCTCGAAGCCGGAGGGCCCGTCCGACGCTCCCCACCAGTTGCCGGTCGCCGACTGCTGCGTCGCGAGGAAGTTGTGCACGGCGATGTCCTCGTTGCCGACGAAGCAGCTCGTGCCGATGACCAGCGAATCGGCGGAGGTCGAGCTGTTGACGATCGCGCCGCCGGTCGCCTTCGCGCGGTTCGCGACGAAGGTCGAGCCCGTGACGGTGAGTGGTCCGCTGTTTCGGATCGCGCCACCGCTCTGGTTCAGCGCGCGGTTGTCGTCGAACAGCGAGTCGCTGACGGTCGCGGTCGTACCCGACGAGGTGAAGATCGCGCCACCGGAGCTCGGTGCGACATTGCGCGTGAACGTGCAGCGGGTGACGGTGAGGATGCCACCGCTGGTGATCGCGCCGCCGAGGTTCTGGCCGAAGTTGTCGGCGAACGCGCAGTCCTCGAGCGTCAGGGACGATCCGCTGCCGGAGCTGACGCCGCCGGCGTTGCCGAAGGGAGGCGCGGTACCGTTGCGGATGGTGATGCCGCGCATGGTGACGCTCGCGTTGGGCAAGACTTCGAAGACGCGGTCGTCGGGTACGGCATCCTGCGAGACCGTTGCGCTGCCGCCGCCGGCCACCTCGATCAGCAGGTCGTCGGCGGTGCTCACGTTGTCGAGGATGTCCAGATCGCCGCCCAGCGCGGTGTCGTCGGCTCCCGCCAGAACCAGCGAGTAGGTCGCGCCGTCGGCGAGCCGGATCGTATCGCGCGCGGTGCTGCTGCCCGCCGGGCAGGCGTCCTGCGCGGCGTTCAGGTTTGCGGCCCGGATCGCGCCACGCAGCGAGCAGTCGCCGTCGTTGGTCAGCTCGTCCTCGGTGGTGGTCACGACGATGTCCACCGCTCGTGCGGGGGAGGCGAATGACGCCAGAACGGCTGCAAGAACGAGGGCGTGCCCCCGGACCAGCCGTGGGCGGGCGGTGGAGATGTCGAGCCAGCGAGCCATTTCCCGGGATCCTCCTGCGACGGCCTGAGGAAGCTGGACGCTCCCCCACTGTCGCCGCGTTGCAGATCCGGTAGCCGCGCGCTCCCGGGAGAGTCCTAACCAAACGGTAAAGTTGCGGTAAGTTCCGGGCCTGCACGATGCCGCCGGGGTCGGCGAATTCGTGCCACGTGCGCAACGAGACGAACCTCTGCCGCGTGGTCTGGATCCAGAGCAACCTGATGGTCCACCTGCCCGATGCCGGCTCGGACGATGCGTTCGGCTTCGTGGGCCCGTTCCGGCACGTCCCGCTCCGGCCCAGCGGCATCGGCCTCGACCGCAGGGCTTCGACGTTCGCCTGCAGCATGGACTTCGGCACGTGCGAGCTGCACGGCTCGATCACGCGCCAGCAGTACCGGGCCTGCGTCGCGCTGCTGACGAGCAGCCGGCCCTGGCACACGAGCGGCTGCCCGGGCTGACCGCGGCGCGGCGGCACCGCACGCGATACCGAGTCAGGCGAAGAGCTCATTCGGAAGCGGCAGCGCTGGCCGCCCGCCGGGCGCTCCATCCGGTCGGGCAAGACGCCGCTCAGGAAGCCCGAGAGACCGATCGCGAAACCCTGCTCTCGATCCTCTCGCGAACGACGGGGTTGGCCGGCGTCACAGTTCTTGTAGCCGTCGAGAACGTTCCCGAAGTACGGTGCCGACTTCCAGTGTCGCATCCACGCAGCGCGCCGCGGCGTCCGCGTCGTCGACGACCGCGCCGTCGTCCACGAGAACCTGCAGCGCCGACCGGGCCTGTTTCCGACAGCGCGGCTCGTCGAACGGGTGGTCGTCCTTCGTGCAGCACGCGCCGGAGTCTTCGCCCCGGGCGACGGCCGCGGCCGCGACGAGCTCCTGCGACGCCTTCGTCGTTCGATCGACTGGCGTTCGCAGTGTCTGTCGGTTCGACGGCACGCGCGTCGTGCGATTCGGCATCACGTGCGATCCCGTGATGGTCGTCACGCCGCGCGCGCAGCCGCGCACGGGCGAGGACGCCGGCCCGGGTGGCGCGATCTGGCATTGCCCCCGTGTTTCGCGGCACACTGCGGACGCAGGACACCGACCCGCCACCAGTTGGACCCCGTGCACGTGCCCTCGCCGACCTCGCGCGCCCGCCGCGCAGTGCCCCGCCTCGCCGCGGTGGCCCTTTTGCTCGCCGCCGCCCCCGCCGCCGCGGCCGAGGACGAGATCGTGATGCCGCAGGGCGCTTTCGAGTGCCGTACGGTCCAGCCGGTGATCGAGCACGCGAAGATCGTCGACGCACCGACCACCGCCGGCCTGCGCGAGTTCGTCGAGGCGAAGGTCGCGAGCGGCGAGTGCCGCGTCGTGCAGACCGACGACGTCAAGATCACGGTCGTCGACGTCGACCGGAGCTGCTGCGCTCTGGTGCAGGAGAAGGGCAAGAGCGACAAGTGGTGGACCGACGCGGAGAACGTCTGGGGCTACTTCGATACGCCGAAGAAGCTGAAGGAGTGGAAGAAGCCCTGACCCTCGTTCGAATCGTGCCCGGAAGCGCCGCGCCACCATCACCTCCCGTGACTTGCTCGACGAGCTCGCTGCGGCGCGCAGAGAGAAGCGGTCCGGCTCGACGCGGCGCGCGGCCGTCAGCCGTCGATCCACTCGGCGGGCGTCCTGGCGACGCCGTCGTGCACCGTCCAGCGCACGTTGCGCAGCGCACGCAGGTCCTGCCGCGGGTCGCCGTCGACGATCACCAGGTCGGCGCGCTTGCCGACCTCGACCGTCCCGATCTCGGCATCGAGGCCGAGCATGGCAGCCGGGTTGCGCGTCGCGGCGGCCAGTGTCGACGATTCGCTGCGCGGATGCCGCGCGAGGCCGGAGCGGATCGTTGCTGCGCTGCCTTGCTGTCAAGGCAGCGGCACGCCGTTGTCTTGACGGGGATGCCCACAGGAGGCGCCTCCGCCGGTTACCCAATGCGGCGAGGCAGCAGCGACGGCGCCCCGGTTGTCTTCGATTGCGAAGAAGGAAGTCCCGGACATGAGCCACTCGTGGAGAACTTCGGCGATCGGCTGGGTGTCGTCGATCCAGCCCCCGGCTCCGTCGTCCGTGCATTCGGTCATCTTCTTGCCCATCTGGGAGTTGTCGCTCAGGTGTGTGTGTCGCGTTCCCCAGGGCAGGAAGTAGCTGCGGCCTGGAGCCGCAGGGGACACAAGGGCGGCTTCTTCACCTCGCGACCCCCAGGCGAGCTCGATGTCTTCCGCCTGGTCCCGCACGCGCGTGCGGTAGGTAAGCGATGAAGGCTGATAGACGCGATCGTCCGCGAAGTGAAGGAACCGCCCGACCACGCTGTCGTTCTGCTCGGCGAAGATGAAGAAGTCCGTGTCGACGTGGTTCAGAAGAACGTGCTCCGCGTCATAACACTGCATGGGGTCTCCCGGGTGGGATAGTTCGCAGGACTCGTCAAGAAAGGTGTTGCGCCCGTCCCAGTCGAGCCGACGAGTGCCGCCGGAAGCAAAGCTCGCATTCGAATAGCCTCGACCTGCCGCGGCTGGTGCTCCGGGCGGAAGCAGCTCGGCGAACGGATTATCGAACAGGCTGGCGGCGAAGAGGTTCCCTCCCCAGGGGTTGGCGTTGTAGCGCGCCTCGTTCTCGAGCATGGGCTCGAAGGACCCGTCAACGACGATCTTGACCTCCACCGCGGGACTGATGGACTGCAACTCGGCGCGTAGCTCGTCGGCAGCGCTGATCAACCAGTTCGTCGAGTCCGAGCTCCCGGCAAGGAGGATCGTCGTTGCATCGCCGAGAGTCGGGAGGTCCGCCGTACCATCATCGTCGATGTCTCGACCCGACGTCGTGGTCAGCGCGTGAAAGAGTCCGCGCCAGTGATTCAAGCCACGGTGCCAGACGGGCACCTGGGCCGCGACCGTTCGCGCGTCCCAGAGTGCCTGGTTGTTGAAGCGTTCCACTGTGGCCATTGCCTCGGTGTCGCTCGCCCAGTCGGTGCAGCGTTCGATCTTGATCCGATTGAAGTGACGAAAGTTGTTGGTCGCCCCGCCGCCGAAGGACGCGATCTTGTCCACGATCCCCGTAGCCGAGATGCTCTGGTCCACCCGACGAAAATCGGGATGCATCGAGCTCATGGCGGTCTTGAATTCATTCTTGCCGCTGGGGCCGCCGAACCGATAGTTGCTCCAGCACGTACTCGTGGCCATGCCGTTGCGAATCACGGGAAGGTCCGCACAGGGCTTGCCCTCTCCCCCCAGAAAGAAGACCCAGGCGTTCGAATCGACGTCGTTTCCCGCCACGTCGAGGGCCT
>Ga0172363_10004909_pt1 | contig 10795 bp, 10 predicted proteins | sample LakKivs2_kivu2a2_FD_114541 | JGI IMG/M metagenome (GOLD analysis project Ga0172363, IMG submission 114541) | Sediment microbial communities from Lake Kivu, Rwanda - Sediment s2_kivu2a2 | ecosystem: Environmental > Aquatic > Freshwater > Lake > Sediment | place: Rwanda: Western Province, Lake... | reverse complement strand
CATCGGCCCTCAGAACACGCCCGAGAGGGTTGCAGAGGCCGCCAAAGAACAGGTCAAGCAGGGGTTTACGGTCCTCAAGTTCGACCCCTTCACCACCATCTACTGGGATGAAGTAGATGATCCCCAGATCTCAGCTTACGGAGGCGTCAAATCCCGCCTACAACAGGGGATGAGCTACCCAAGGAAGCTAGTGCCAAAGGCCATAGAACTAGTCAAAGCGGTTCGGGAGGCTGTTGGACCGGATATTGGCATATGCACGGACATCCACGGCCGCTTCGATGTGGAGTCGGCCATAAGGATCGGGAGACTTCTAGAGCCCTACGACCTTTTCTTCTATGAGGAGCCGATACCGCCGGGCAACGATGAGGCCCTAGCCTATGTTAGGCGGCGGGTCAACATTCCAATCTGTTGTGGCGAGCGAAGATACACTTTGGAGGATTTCAGGCGCCTCTTCGAGCTTCAGGCCACGGACATCCTCATGCCCGACCATGCTAGGAACGGAGGCATAACCATGGTGAGGAAGATCGCGGACCTGGCCAACATCTACCACGTCCCCCTGGCGCCCCACGTGGTGTACTCTAGCCCCCTTAACGCCGTTGTCACCGCCCACACCTGCGCGTCTATCCCTAACTTCCTAATCTCAGAGTCCATGGGCCCCCAACGCCTCCAACTCTACAGTGACTTACTCAAGCCTCCGATCCTGCCGGAAGGAGGATACCTAAGGGTTCCAGACCGACCGGGGCTGGGCGTGGAACTTAACGAGGAGAACTTGAGCAAACAATATCCACCAATCTAACCTTTCTCCCCTTTTTGAGGAAAAGACGATTGTCATGGACTTGAGCCCCTAAGTCACAGCCCCTGAAGAAACTTAATATTGTAGGCCTTCAATATTTTCGGGCGTTACAGAGCGAGTTCGTGGAACTCTGGATTTGACGTGCAAGTACGTAAGATATGGGAGGGTAGTTATTGGCAGAAGCGAAGAAAATAAAAACATGCTTTGTTATTGCACCGATAGGTGGTGAGAAAAGCGATGATAGAAAACGCTCGGATCAAGTATTGCAGCATATTATTGTCCCTGCTACCAAACAGTGTGGCTATGAAGCTATCCGTGCTGACGCTATCGGGGAGCCGGGTATTATTACCTCACAAGTCATACAGCACCTTATAGAAGATGATCTTGTGGTCGCTGATCTCACAGGACGAAATCCAAACGTATTCTATGAGCTTGCAATTCGCCATGCTATCAAGAAACCCGTGGTTCAGATTATCCAAGTAGGAGAATTACCTCCTTTCGATGTAGCTCCGACTAGAATCATATCCGTTGACCATCATGATCTAGATAGCGTAGCCAATTGCCAAAAGGAACTTATCAAGCAGATTCAAGCAGTTGAAAAAGATCCAAGCAAAGTCGATTCTCCGATATCGGTGGCGCTCAACATCATATCTCTGCGGGGAAGTGAGAATCCTCTTGAGAAGAGCACTTCCGAGATTATTTCGATGCTACAGGAACTCAAGTCTGCTGTGGGCGAGCTCAGAAGTCAGTACGTCGCCCGCTTTCCTCTATTGACGCCTGTTGCCACTGATCTTAGAGAATATGATGAGATTCTTGACGAGTTTCTTAAAGGCAATATGACGACTGCTAAGGTAGAGTATCCTGGCAAGACTGCCAATGAGTTAGGCGTTTTGTTGTTGTCAAGAATCATTGAACGAAATCTTGACGTCAATATCGTCACTAGAGGTGGCAAGATCTATCTTACAAGAGAAAAGCCTTGAATGAGGAGAACCTGGGCAAACAGTATCCACCGATCTAACCCTTATTCTCTTTTTGAGGAAAAGACGTTATCATTCTTGCTCCAAGTAGTTGAGGACGACCTTGGCCAGGTCCCTGTTCTCGGCCAGCCTCCGCACCTCTACATCGTCGCCGTGGACTATCAAGGGCACTAGCCTCTCGTGGAGGGAGCCGTGGGACCTAATCTCGACCTCGCTTACGACCTCCTCGGAAACCTCGCCGAAGACCGTATCCTCCTCACCGAGAACGAGATAGTCCCCCATCCTGTTGAGGGGAAGATGGTACTCGGATGATGCCTCCCTGGCAGGGAGGGCCTTCTCAACTCCTTCAACGCTGTTGAGGATTTCGAGTGCATCTCCTCCGGAATCCTTCCCAGTTATGTAGACGTAGGCTGAGCCGCTCAGGTTGCTGTGGTGAACCACGTACTTGTCCTTGACCGTAGGAATAACCCATGCATCTATACCCGCTATTGCCAAGGCTGCTCTGAGGTTCACAGCCCTCGTCTTCCCCAACATTCCGTGGTCGGCGCTGATACAGAGGAGGTTCCCACCCAAATGATCGGACAGTAAACCGACCTCCTCGTCAATCAACTCCATGTGTCTCCGGGCCTCGTCATCGTCAGGTGCATACTTGTGGCCGACGAAGTCCGTCGTTCCCACATAAGCGAAGTCAGGGCTATGCTTCTCCAGCACTACTCTCAGCGCCTTGAGGAGCCAGGGATTGACATCTATGGAGTATATGGTTGGGGGTTGGCCGATCTCTTTGACAATCCACGGTGGTGGGCTCTCGGCTGACAGGACTATCTGAGGCCCTTTGTTCAGGAGTGTGCAGAGTTTGTCTTTGACCGAGAGGAGGACGCTCGTCTTGCCTCTTTGGGCCAGTTTTTCAAAGATGGTCGGCGCCGTTATGGAGTCTGGAGACTCCATGTAGACTTCCTCGCCATTCCGTCGGTCGTAGTAGCAGTTTGAGGTTATTCCATGCTCATGAGGATAGGTGCCGGTGATTAGGGAGACGTTGTTGACGTTCGTGACTGTGGGGACCATCGCTAGTCCTGCGTCGGTCGAGAAACCGTCATCGCCTAGTCTCTTGATGTTCGGTGTGTTGCTTCGTTGGAGATATTCTGGGGCGCAACCGTCCAAGCAAACTAGTACGGCTTGTTTCCGCATTGAGGGCTCTCCTATATGGGAACTGTGAATAGGTATATGTGCCCTTAAAAGTGTATTGCAGGTTTAGAAATGCTTGGTGGTGGGCGGGGAGAAATCCCCACCCGTTGGACTTGGCACGCCACCGTTGCTGAATTCGGTCTTAGACTCGTTTAGGAATTTGCCTCTTTGCAGAGGTCGAATAAAAGATAATAGTTTAACTATTTAATTGTTATGTAGTTGTTATCTGGTCGCCGCTTACCACCTATTTCAGAGCGAACATACGCTCCAAGCACAGACGTGCCTTCTCCGCAATCCCCGCCGGGACCTCTACGGGGTAACTCTCATCCCTCAAAGCCAAGTACACGCTCTCCAACGTATTCCTCTTCATATTAGGGCAGACAGCCCCCTCGTAGGCTGGGACGAACTCCTTCCCGGGGTTCTCCTTCTTGAGGCGATGGAGGATGCCTATCTCCGTCCCAATGATCATCCTCTTAGCTGAGCATTGGCGCGCGAAACGACACATCTGAGAGGTGCTCCCAATGAAGTCAGCGATGTCCATTACCTCAGGCCTGCATTCTGGGTGAGCAAGGAAAGGCGCGTCGGGATATTGCTCCATGGTCAGCAACACATCCTCCTTATGGATGTTAAGATGAGTTGGACAGAACCCGTATTCTGGGATGGGAATTATCTTCTTAATGGTCTTCTTCTCAACGTATTTTGCTAGATTGTAATCAGGCCCAAACAGGATCGTGTCATTGTCCAGAGACTGAACTACCTCGACAGCGTTCGCAGAGGTGCAGCATATATCGCATAGGGCCCTAGTCTCAGCCAAGGTATTGACGTATAGCACGAGGGGCGCCCCAGGATATTTCTCTCTCCACTGACGGGCGACATACGCTGGGAGCATCTGCGCCATCGGGCATTTGGCTTGGGGAGTTGGAACTACGACCTTCTTCTCTGGGTTCAGTAAGGCCCCGCTCTCAGCCATGAAGTCGACGGCGGAGAAGACTATTAGTTGGGCATCCCTCTCGTCCATGGCTTTGCGGCTGAGTTCTATACTGTCGCCCACGTAGTCCGCTATGTCTTGTACTTCGGGTCGTTGATAGTTGTGGGCGAGGATTACGGCCCTCTTCTCCTTCTTCAGTCTCTCAATCTTGTCGATCAGAGCCTTATCGTCTACTGTCATACGCTCACCGCACTGAACCACTATCAGAAGCGCGAATTCGTAGATGACAGTTCAATAGCTACTTTTAAACACTCACTTTCTTACAAATGATAGAAGCCTTAGGGCTATCGGTGCGACGACTTGGAGAAAGATGAAGCATACCTTCGAGATCTTACACCATATCGAAGGCGAATGTTAGAACAGGCCTCCCTCGCCCTCGAGGACGATGTCGGAGAGGGAGACATTGCGACTATGGCAGTTTCAGAGGGGAGGGTGGAGGAGGCAACGATAGTGGCTAGGGAGGAGGGCGTACTCTGCGGAGTCCTAGAGGCAAAGGCCCTCCTAGAAGCCGGGGGCCTCGTGGTGAGCTGGGAGAAGGAGGAGGGCGACTCCTTACAGGCGGGGAGCACAATTGCGCGAGTCAAGGGCGATGTCCGAGAGATTCTGAGCCGCGAGAGGACGGCCCTGAACTACCTCCAAATACTGAGCGGAATCGCAACTCTCTGCAACAGCTTCTCCAAACGCTTCCCAGGCAAGGTCGCGAGCCTGAGGAAGACCCATCCCGGACTGGCCTTCAGCGAGAAGCGCGCCGTACAAGTCGGAGGCGCCTTGACGCATCGCCTCGGCCTCTTCGACGGCTTCTTGATCAAGGACAACCACTTGGCCTTAGTAGCTAGGGAACTCTTCGGCGAGGACACTATAGGTGAGGATCAAAAGATTCAAGCGATTGAGGAGTGTCTCCGAAGGACGAAGAGATATAGAACTGAGCATGGGTTGGAGCACCTCTTCATCGAGGTCGAGGTTGAGTCCGAAGGCCAAAGCGTGACGGCGGCGAGGATGCACCGTGAGGAGGGGGTCCCCGACATGATTCTCCTAGACAATATGGACCCAGAGAAGGTTAGGGAATGCGTTAAAGCGATCCGTGAGGTGGCGGGGCCCAGTGTACTCATCGAGGCCTCTGGCGGCATAACGCCCGAGAACTTAGAGCAGTATATTGACACGGGAGTTGATGTGGCATCGATGAGCTTCCTTACACTCAGTGCGAGGCCCTTAGACATAGCAATGAAGATAGTGGGCTACAAGTAGCAGCTCACCCCAGATGAGCTTATCTTGACTCAGACGAAGGTTTCTTGAAGCCCGTACCTAATGTTAAGGTAGGCGTTTCCCTTGGACCCCCCAAGTATACTTTCCGTCGTTGGGTTGGAGGAAGGAGTCACCTATGAGGTAATCGTCTCAACCCGCGCCCCAGATGGTACACCGAACGCTGCGCCCATGGGCGTTCGGAGCCTTGACGGGAGGACCTTAACGCTCCTAATCTTTAAGTCAACCCAGACCTATCGAAACCTACTGACGACGCGAACGGCTGTGGCAAACATCACGGACGATCCCAAACTCTTCTACGACACAGCCCTAAAGGAGGGAACACCATGCCCCATAGAGATGTTCGAGGAAGCGAAGCACGTTAGGGCTCCGCGCCTAGTCGATGTGGAGAGCATCATCGAACTCACTGTGTCAAGTATACGGGACGAAGACCTTCACAGGGCGAGGGTTGACTGCGATCCCGTGTATTCTGAGGTGCTTCAGCTGAGAAACAGACCATACTGCCGCGGCAGGTTCGCTGCTATCGAGGCCATCATTCATGCGACTCGGGTGAAGGCCTTCCTCAAGGAGGGTAGAAAGGAGGAGGCGGATAGGTTGATTCAATCGATCCTCGCCTATAGGGCATTAACTGAACGGGTTTGCCCAAGCTCAAGCTACTCAGAGATCATCGAGGACATCGTAGCAAAGGTCAAGGAATGGAAACGAGAGGGGTAGATCATCTTGGAGTTATCGGAGTGGATGCCATGGTACGAGGAGATCGCTCAGAGGCTCCACCTCAGCAAGGAGGAAGACCAAGAGGCCACAGACTTCCTCTCCAGCCTCCTCAAGAAGGATGCCTTAACCCTCGACGAAGTGAGGGACCGAATCTCAGGAAGAGCGGCCATAGTCTTTGGGGCGGGGCCTTCCTTGGCCAATGACCTGAGGCGACTCACAGACGCCGCTCTCCTAAAGAAGTGTTGCTTAATAACGGCTGACGGCGCAACCACGGCCCTCATGAAGATATGTGAAAAGTTCCCAGACATAATCGCGACGGACTTGGATGGCCGAGTTGAGGACCAGATTGAGGCAACGCGGCAAGGTAGCGTAGTCATCGTACATGCTCACGGGGATAATGCTCCTGCACTCACCAAGTACGTGCCCAGACTAAAGAATAGGATCGGGAGCACACAAGTTGAGCCCCGGCCCCACGTCTACAACTTCGGAGGATTCACCGACGGAGACCGTGCAGCCTTCGCCGCCGTTGAGCTAGGTACTAGAGCCTTGGTCTTGGCGGGTATGGACTTCGGCAATGTGGTAGGTGAGTACTCTAAGTCTGGCTCGCGTGTTTCGCAGACGAAGATGGTGAAGATGGAGATTGGGTTGGAACTCCTCGCTTGGCTTTCGACTCGGACCGGGATGCCCTTATACAATGTGACTGAGCGGGGAGTAGACATTCAAGGCTTCAGGAGGGTTCGTCCAGAGGAGCTTAGAGCCCTTCTTTAGGGTTACCCGCCATCTCCAGCCTTATCTCCCCAAGGGTCGTGACCCTCTCAGCGATGATGTCATGCCTGTGCACGCTCTCGTTGCTGAACATCTGGACGAAGACGCCCACATCGTCGGGGAAACCCTCATACTTCCTAGAGACGGCTAGAAGCGCCTCCCTGACCACGTCCTCGGTGAACATGCTCCTCCGATGGGCGGCCTCGACGACAGATGCTTCAGCGGGCCTCTTCAGGATCGTGTAGGTCTGTCCGCTCATCGAGTTCTCCAAGATCGTGGCTAGGTCCTCCACGTCCACCTGTCTTCCCGGAGGACAGGCAATTAGGATTGAGCCCGTCGTCCTCTGGGTGTGGGTGGCACAGACAGAGTTTTCCAATACCTCTTCGATCTGTTTCCTGTCATATCCTAACTTCTTCAGTCTATCGCGCGTCAGAGTCCTCAGGAGCTCCTGCGTGCAGGGACATGCCGTGAAGCCCACGACCCGCACCCCAACGGCTCTGCTGACGGAGATGTCTGATCCCTCCCTAGTTGCGTTGGCGGTGGCTAGGAGTTCGCAGGGTTCTTTGACCACAAGGGTTTGGCCGGGTGCGCTGCGGGGGGTCACGTAGTCGCTCTCTAGTTGGACCTCTGACTGTGTCGCATAATCGTGCTTCTTGAGGAGGCTTCTGGCTAGGCTTTCGCAGAAGTCTTCGATGCTGTAGACCTTGGTCTTTGTCTCCTCGATGACCTCGTGGAGGGACTCGGGGTCCCTTGATAGGTGTACTCCCCTCCTAGTGCTTGGGAGGTCCACGTACATCTCCACCTTTGGGAAGAGGGTGATGACGCCTCCCTTTCCTTGGACCTTGAGTTCCGTTCGGAGGTTCTTGACTCCTACCCGCGTGAGTTTGAACTGTTGCTTGGGCAGTGACTCTTGGAGGTCTGTCATTTGTTTGAGGAGATGGGGTGGAAACGTCAAAGGACGTAACCTCGCGCCTAGTCCAAATCAGATAAGGCAATTAAACTTATTGTAACTGTTCAAACCTCTCTTCATGACGATCCGATAGTCCATGAATGTGGATCACAGCATAATGACGGTTCCTGAACAACGCGCCGCCTTTGAAGTTTGGCTCCGTACGATGGTAACGTTCTTAAGTTAGATCTGCATCGTTCGGCTAACGATGTTTTATGGGTAGGACTCGGCTTCTCGGAGTCAGAATGCTGTCTCTAACACTCGTGATATCGGTACTACTGCTCACAGCCTTCGGTGCAGACGCAGTAACCCACGCTTCGCCATCCCCGACCCCTACACAGGTCAGGGCAGGCATCTATCTTGTGAACTTACAGAAATTCGACCTCTCCACCGGAACCTACGACGTGGACTTCTACATGTGGTTCATCTGGTCGGGAAACATGACGACCAATTATGAGTTCATGAACGGCAAAACCTCTTCCATCGACATAATAGAGAGGAGGGAGGGCTTCCTCGACGTTAGGGTCAGGGGAACGTTTCTTAAGAACTTGAACTTCAAGAGCTACCCCTTCGATACGCACCGGCTCACCATAGAGATAGAGGATAAGAATTTACCGATAGAGGAACTTGAGTTCGTTCCTGATGATGAGGAGAGCGGGATCGACCATGAGATCAACATGGCGGGATGGAATATCCAGGAATGGACGATCGAGGCTGTCGAGCATGACTATCCGGGAAACCTGACCTACTCTCGGCTGGTCTTCAGCTTCACCTTAGGGCGATCAATCCTCTCATCCATCCGGAAGAGCGTCGTCCCTATTTCGATAATAACCTGCATCGCCATGCTCGCCTTCTTCATATCCCCTTCGAACTATGGGCAGAGGATAAGTCTAGGGATCACAACTCTCATGGCTGCTGTGACCAATCACCTAGCCCTGACCAATCAGATCCCGCCTATAGGCTACCTCACTCTGGCAGATAAGATCATGATCACGGCGTATGGCATGTTCCTTTATAGCCTGATGATGTCCGTCATGGTGATGAAGCTAGTGGATAAGAAAAATGTTGAAGCCGCTTCGAAACTGAATAGGAAAGCGGGAGTCCTAGTGCCAGTCGTTGCTGGTTCTATACTGAGTATCTTGATCCTCTTGGCCTAATAGTCTCATAAGAAGGGACAAAGAATAAAAAACGACCGTGAAAATGGGCCCTATTTCTGTTAAGATGTCTGGGGCGGTTCTAACTCCTTTACCATTAGGAGCAGGTCGATGTATTCTCCGTCTTTGAGGATCGACCTCGGAATACGGCCCACATCCCGATATCCCACCTTCTCATATACGTGATGCGCCCTGCTGTTGCTGGAGAAGACGCTTAGGACCAGAATCCTAAGCCCAAGCCTCCTCGCTTGAGCCTCGGCCTCCTCAATCAACTCCGCCCCGATGCCAATGTCCCTGTAGCCATCGCGTATCACTATACCTAAGTCGCCGACCTGCCTTAATCGTCCACTCCTAGGACGCATATCTACCTGACCAACAACTTTTCCGTCGACCTCAGCGACGACAGCCACCTCATTATCCTTCTCGATGACTGAAAGATGTCTTGCTAGCCAGTCGATCTCGGCATCGCGGGTAGTCGTTTTGTCCATGTTAATGTCTGCCCCCTCCTCAACGAGGGAGTTAATCAGTTCCAAGAAATCGTCTAGGTCAGACCACCGTGGCGCCCTCAACGTAACCTTTCTCCCGTCTTTCGTTGTGAAGCTCCTGATAATGGTTCCAGCCTTCAAGGGCCAATCATCCAAGCTGTTTCTCGGTGACTTCACCTAAAACGGTTTGGTTCAATGAAGCTCTAGTAATAGAGGTCACGCGGAGAGGGGCCTGAGAAGATACGGATGCGCATCGTGCTGGGCTTTAGCTAGCCGGATGAAGCGCGTTCGCTTTATCAATTCGATCATAATGATACCAAGAATGTTTAGATAAGGAGGAATAGCGATGACGATTCATCAATTCCAACCCCAAGTCTACTATACTGCTCTAGGTTCCTACAAACCTGTTCTACGTATAGCAGATGGCGATACCGTTATTACCACAACTGTGGACAACGCCGGTCGGGATTCTTCTGATCAGCAGGTGACGCCCCGTGGAAATCCTCAAACTGGCCCCTTTTATGTAGAGGGTGCTGAAGTGGGAGACACTCTGGTTGTCCGCTTCGATAAATTGTCTCCGAACAGGCGGATAGGGCGAAGTTCCACTATCATCGCACCGAATGTAGTTGACCCGAGCTACGTGGAGGAGATGCCATCACGTCGCCAACAAGCCGAGGCTGAGTGGGAGTTGGACGTCGAAAGAGGAACGGCCACTTTGCTTAAACCCGAAACAAAACTGGGAAAACTGACTCTGCCACTGAGACCCATGTTGGGATGCTTCGGCGTGGCCCCTCCAAGGGATCAGATCATCTCCTCTGCTACATCCGGTGCCTACGGGGGCAACATGGACTACAATGGATTCGTCACTGGGGTGACTGTCTACCTCCCCGTTTTTGTCCCTGGGGCACTGCTCTTCATGGGGGATGGACATGCCGTACAGGGGGACGGGGAGATAGTGGGCACGGGCATAGAGGTATCCTTCGATGTACAATTTACCGTAAAACTGGTCAAAGGCAAGAAGATCAACTGGCCACGGGCAGAGAACAAAGACTATATCTTCACAGTAGGCAATGCTCGTCCATTGGATCAAGCTCTTCAGCACGCCACAACTGAAATGATACGTTGGGTCCAAGACTTTGGTTTAGATGCCCTTTCCACCCACATCCTAATGGGTCAATGCATCGAATACGAGGTCGGAAATGTCTACGATCCAGCCTACACGATGGTGTGCAAACTTGGAAAGACTTGTTATCGTCAAAGTGATAGACCACTTGTGAGCGAGGAGCTAAAGAGACTTATTCTGCTAACTCATGTACAACAAATAATAGCAGAGACGCTCCAAATTCTTTGTTGCTTGGGTGGAACCTTGACTGGAGTCGTCAGGTGTTGTATCTGCGGGCGTCCCTTCAAGAGGGAAGCGGTCTATCAATGCCTCAACTGTGGGAGATTCTTCTGTTCAGACTGTATGATTGACTCAACCAAGCTCTGCCCAGACTGCAAACCTACCTGAAGTCTATGTAGAAACGTT
>Ga0172363_10004907_pt1 | contig 10797 bp, 6 predicted proteins | sample LakKivs2_kivu2a2_FD_114541 | JGI IMG/M metagenome (GOLD analysis project Ga0172363, IMG submission 114541) | Sediment microbial communities from Lake Kivu, Rwanda - Sediment s2_kivu2a2 | ecosystem: Environmental > Aquatic > Freshwater > Lake > Sediment | place: Rwanda: Western Province, Lake... | reverse complement strand
GTGGTCACAATGCTGGCATTTTCAAAATTATCGTTATTGATCATTTGATGTGAATACCGAAGATCATAACTGGCCGCTTTCCCCTCCAAACCATCACCACCAACCGCCCGCCACTGCAGTGTAACCGTTGTGTTGGACACGGCAATCGCACTGAGTTCCGTAATAGGAGCCGGGGCAATAATATCTTTCCGTCTGGTTTCGGCTTGCAGAAAATCGATAAGAACAGCCGCTTGTCCTGCATTGGGATTTCCGGACGACCCTCTAAAAATCACACCGGCGTATGAATTCTGCACCTTAAACGCAGGATCCGTCGTTGCATGGGCAAGAGAGCCTTCATCCTCTCCGTTCAATTCAATGTAAAAACGATTTTCAGTGGTGCCAATGGTAAACGTGATTCTTATCGAATCTCCCGGGACAATACTCGGAAAGACTTTATTTGCCACCTCGGTCTGAACTTGCCCAGTTACCACGGTCCACACCCGGATACGTCCGCCCCGTACGTGAACCATATAACCCTGGGCTGCATCGGGATTTGAAGGATTTGTAACCGTGGTGTCCATGCCGATCAGCACGCCGGCCCAACTTAATGTATCGGCATTACTGGAAGAAGTAGGATGATACCGAAAAGAAACAGAATTCAAACCCCGAGTTTGATTCCAAATCGCCCCATTGTTCCAGCTGGTACCTGTCGCGTTGGAATAAATCGCCCCCCCTCCACTCTCTCCCACATTGTCTATTCTCACAGCACTCTGTGCAGTCCACCCATTGTATCCGTTCAAACTTGCACCGTCCGATCCATAAGCAAATTGATCAATAATCCACGGTGCAAAGTAATCGTTCAAATAGCTAAAGAATATGTTGGCCATCTCTGGATAGCCTTTTGCATAGTTGGGATGGAAATGATCTACATCGGTATTGTAATACGTGGTTTGATTGGCGTAAAAAGAAGCATGCATATTGACAATGGTGACTCTATTCTTTTTAGAAGCACTTAAATCATTGTACAAAAGATCTATTCGGGAGTTGAAATCCAAAATTTTTGCATTTATACCGGGATAATCTTTGTACGGAACGACAGGAATAATTTTACAAAGAAAGATCTGATCAATCGAATGTCCGCCGGTATTATAATCCAACAATGCATTGAGCAATACATTCAACTCGTACAGAATAGAACCCTGTTGCGTATGACTTCCCACAACCTGCTCGCTGCTCATATCATTGGTTCCAATATGAAGAAGCACAAGATTCGGTCTATTGGCGAGAGGAAGAGCATCCAGCATGATCTTTACATCGTACGGGCTTTTCGTACCGCCGCTGTCAGGCAAAAATTGATCAATTCTGGCCCCATCCCTGAAATACCCAAAATAGGGATTGGTACCGTCCGGCCCGACAAAATCCACATTATGCGCAACATGAACCAAATCGTAGAGTGGCTCACGATAGCCATTCCCAGGAACCGTTCCATTGTATTTCCCCATAGTGATGGAATCCCCCATAGGCATAAGCTTGATTGTTTGGGCCATGAGGAACGGCGAGGAAAAAGCAAAAAGGAATAGTATGATTGGAGTTTGTTTTTTTATACGGATGATTCGCTCCTTCATAATTACAATCCTCCTACGGCAAATCGAGAAATTTGTCACAGATGTTACTTCAAGCAAAAAAGGTGCCATACTTCGAAAATTTTTAATACACCATATCTTGCTGAAATCAAAGCTGCTTATGCTGATCACTTCTGTTTTGAAATCCCACTTTAATAGACAAAAGCTTAGTCGAAAACAACCCATATGTTCGTTTTTCAGCCATACGTACTTTTTTAAAAAAAAGAACACATTTTCTTTGCTTGGAACAATTATTTTTGTATATTATTGGCAAAATTCTATGCGGTAAATCATAGAGATTTTCTGTAGAGGATATTTTCTATCATCAAAAACCCAGCATCTTCGTTGACCTGATATTATTTAAAATTACATCTGTTCCATCGCTGAATACAATGAACAACCCCACCGCAAGAGGCAGGGAGATCAAATCCTCGCCCGCCTGTGGCGGGATTCCAACACAAGACGAAAAGGAGGAGAGAAATGTCTCATCATCGAAGTGTATGGATTATTTGGATAGTGGCCCTGATTCTCGTCGCAACAGCCTTTACGAAAGAGCCATTGGGTTGGTTTCCTTTGGGACGGTCATGGGCAGGAGAAACAGAATTGCCCCGTCCCTTGGGCATTGGATTAAATATCTATCAACAAAATCAGGATTACATTCTTTCAAGCCTGATACTCAATATTCCTGATATTGATCCTATTCAGGCATCCGGCATTTCGATAAAAAACCGAACGACGGAAAAAAATTTAAAACTGGATCTCTGGTTGCTGCCTTTCCTCAATGTTTTTGGAATTGTGGGCAGTGTTGACGGTAAAACCACGGTAGCACTGGAAACATTCATCAGCGAACTGGAAATCGCCTACAACGGCACAGTGTACGGAGGGGGAGTAACGCTTGCAGCCGGCAAAGAAAGACTCTTTGGTTCATTAACGGCCACGTATTCAGAAACCAATCTGGACACCACAGCGTCATCCGTTTATGCATGGGTTTTCACTCCAAAAGCTGGAATCCAACTGCGAGGAAATACTCCAACAAAGGGTTTGTTTGTCTGGATAGGGGCTATGTACCAGCAAACCGACGAAGAACATAGTGGATGCATTTCGCTGCCTCCGGCCATCTCTGGATTTGATATTGATGCAATCGAATACAAAGTGGTGTTGGAAGAGAAAACACCCTGGAACTACTTAGCCGGAATGTGTGCTGCTTTCACTCGGCGTCTACAATTGGAGTTGGAAGGTGGACTCGGCAACCGCAAACATGCTACGGCTTCCTTGGTATACCGTTTATAACGCAAGAAATCTGGTTCAATCTCAATCCGATCGGATTCCACTTTTTCAATACCCAAGATCCCCTCCTGATTAATCGGCCTGCTTTGACTGCTGCGATTGTGAGTTACTGCACTTTGGCAATTTTCAAATAGTAACGGGTCATGAGAGCGATTGGATTACTAAAATCATCTTGTTTGCCAAAGTCGAGTGAGTTAAAAAAAATTCGGCCCCCTCAATTATGCAGAGCGGACATTAAAGGGTCCGAAATTAAAGAACAAGGTCAAGCACACCAACCAGCATTTATTTCTGGATGGCATGCTTGACCTAGTGCCATTCCATATTTTTAGTAGTTGGGTCCAAATTCCTTTATAAACGCTTCGGCTAACTTTGCTCCCCAATTGTCCAAAGGAGCCAATCTTCCCACGAAAAACCGGAGCACGGGCGGCTCTTCGACAAACTTTAATCCCTTGATTAAATCCCTGTGCTTGTGCAGCCAGGTTAACCGGTCCACAACATATTCAATGTGGGAAACCGAATAGACTCTTCTTGGAACAGCAATTCGTGTGAGTTCCAAATCCGCATAGAGTTCATTTCCATCTTTATCTCTATCCATCGAAATCGTGCCTCTCTCCATGGACCGCACACCCGATGCGATGTACAGAGCCGCAGTCAAGGCACCTGCAATATACTCTTCCTTTGGTATGTGGGGTAAAAATTTTTTGGCATCCAGATGGCAAGCCAAACCACCTGCAGGTGTGACCACGGGGATCCCTATCTCTTCCAGTCTTCTCACAAAATATTTCACTTGCTCTATCACACAGCCAGCAACACCCGGATCGGTCATTTCTCTCATACCCACCGCCATCATAGCAATTTCTCTTTGCGGCATCCCACCGTAGGTGAAGAACCCTTCGTAAACAGGTAGCCAATCCTTCATCTTATCAAAGTGTTCCTTACTGTTTGTGGCAATGCATCCACCTCTGACGCAGGTATTTTTTCTTCCACTCATGTAGTATACATCGGCGTAGCCACATATCTCTTTCACTATTTCAGCGACTGTCTTTTTCTTATATCCTTCTTCCCTTTGCATTATACAGTAGGCATTCTCGCAGAGCAAACTTCCGTCCAGAACGATTAAGAGTCCGTGTTTATCGCAAATACTCCGAATCTCCTTCAGATTTGCCATCGAGAAGGGTTGTCCGCCGAGCAGATTTGTTGTCGCCTCCATTCGAACATAGGATATTCTTTCCTTGCCGTATTCTTCGATCACCTTTTTTAGCTTCTGCGGGTCCATATTGCCCTTGAAAGGATTGGTACTTTTGGTTTCGAGTGCTTCATCATGGTAAATTTCCAGGCAGTCGGCTCCGGCTAGTTCCATATGCACTCGCGTGGTAGTAAAATGATAGTTGGTAGGAACAACATCGCCTTGCTTAATGAATGCCTTCGCCAATAGATGTTCCGCAGCTCTACCTTGGTGAACATTCATAACATATTTGTAACCCAGAACATCCTTAACTGCATCGGCAAAATCGTAGAAGGTCATACTCCCAGCATAGGCATCATCACCGGTCATGAATGCGCCAAACTGATTGTCGCTCATTGCATTCACACCGCTATCCGTAAGCATATCGAGAAAGATATCCTTCGTCTTAAGCGTGAACGTATTATAGCCTGCTTCTTCCATGGCTTTGAGTCTCTCTTTGGCTGGTGTTAGCACAATCTTTTGAACCATTCTTGTCTTGTGCATCTCGATCGGAATTTCCTTCCCGCTGAACAACTTAACATTCATTTCTTGCCTCCTTTCGTAACTCTCCTTAGACATACGCTGATTACACGACCTTACCTGCATCATTTTTTTCGTCCAGATGTTTTCAGATTTTCCACGTCAGGATCACATCAGAATATGATTATTGGGTAGTTCAAAACTGGAAGCCTCTGAAAAATTGTTTGTTCTATACTTGTTCTATAGTACACCTACCTCCCTGCTGGCAGGTACACCGGTATCTACCCTTCTGATATCCTGAATCGAATTTAAGATGACCCCTTTTATTTAGATTTATCTACTTTTTCAGAAATTTTAATTTGTTAATATATACAATTCAAATAAAGGATGCAAGATATTTTTTACTCGGTTGTTTTACTCGGTTGAAAATACCGTCCCAAATCAGGGATTAAAAATTGGACTCGGCGGTTTCCCCTTCATAACAAACAACACTATTTTTAACTCGGCAAAGAATTTCGAAATTCAAAAACACTCGTGGTAAACGACCACGCCAAAGGACGTGGCTTTCATGGGTAACCCTGAAAGGGTCGAATTACCGATCTAAGATTTCGAGTTGATCCGTGCGTCTATCTCGTTCAAGCTAACAACACACATATTTCCGTTTCTTCTCCTCATCTAACCCTGCTGTACTTACACAGTATCCCTGTGCCCAAAAATGTCGTCCCCAATATCGACACTTCACTTTGTCATGTCAATTGAATACTCTTAATAGCTCTTTTCCCTTTCAATGGTTTATTGACAACAATTAAATATCGAATTGAAATTATATTTTGAACTCCTTATCATTATCGTTATAAAATTATCATATCACCCAATATATCAAAATTATTGTTGACAATTCGGAGCATATACTTTATATTTAATAAAGCTGTTCCTCCCAGAAACATACGGCATATGACATGGACATGACAAAAGGGACAATTCCATCAGATCCAGGAGAGAGATCGATATCTGTCTCGAAAGAGGTGGGGGATTCAATAGACGATCTTAGGAATGTTACTGCGGTTTTGAGAAACGCTTGGCGTTCTACGATTCCCGTGACACGTGGCCTTTGATCCCGATTCCAAGTCGGGGAGTGCCGCTCTTCCGTTTGATGCCGATAACACCCTATATGTGAACAGCAACATGTTAAACTCCTTCAACAGAGGGGAGAACAAGATGTACTTCGAAAAAGTAGCCATACGAACCCGCAACTGCTTGGAAGACTCGAATCTCATGCTATGTGGGAAAACAAAATGAATAACTCCTTGGATCACATCGATAAAAAAATATTAATGCTATTGCAGGCGAACGGACGCATCACCAACGCAGAACTGGCCAAGCAGGTGGGATTGTCACCCCCGCCCATGTTGGAAAGAGTCCGAAAGCTGGAAAAGAACGGCTACATCCGGAAATATGTGGCCCTAATTGATCCGAAAAAATTGGATCAAAACACAATGGCGTTTGTATCGGTATCGCTTCGTTTCCATCAAAAGAAGGCAATACAGCAGTTTGTAACAGAAATACAAAAGATCCCTGAAGTCCTGGAATGCCATCACATCACCGGTGAAGAAGATTATCTGCTCAAAGTCGTCATGAAGGACATCGAAGAATACAAACGCTTTTTACTGGACAAACTGACTCAGTTTTCCGGCATCAGCAAAATCAAAACATCGTTTATCTTGACCACGCTCAAGCAGGAAACCAACATACCTGTCGAATAAATCCTGTTAATATTTTGGAACTTCATTTTTCGACGATCTATACCACACTGGAGTAAACAAATAACGAATGTCATAACAGGAGGCAATGATCATGCATTACAGACTTTTTTCCAGCGCAGACATGAAAGCCATGGACGCCCTGAAAGCGTATCACGGCGGCGCCAAGGTCATCCGTAAAAATATAGAAAAAATGAGGGACTTTAAAATTCGGAAAAAACGATGCGAAGAAAAAGGATTCGGCAAAATGATCGAAGAGGCAGAAACCTGGACCAAACATTTCCCCAAGGTTCCCGATTTTGAGAAGAAAAACCGGACCTCCTACAATCCGAATTTCGGAACGGCACGCAGTCAAGTCTCCGGCTTCCAGGGTGCCTATGTGACCCACCACTGTATACGACGAATGGCCGAGAGCGCCTCAACCGATGAGCCTTGTTTCGCATCCAATGAAATGATTTCCGCCGTGCCCCTGACCGATCATTACGTGTACAGCGGCGACCTTCTGGCCACCCTGACCATGGCCGAAAACATCATAAAAGTTTCCAAGTTCTGCAGCACAAATTTGATCGGCACGCCCTGGCCTGAAAGTAGGTTCCAGCAGTTGGAAAAGATCACTGGAAAGACTTTTGAGAGAAAGGACGCGGGAAGCAGCTACTCTCAGCTCATCATGAAGAATATGGGAACTTTCTTCGGCAATTTCGGCGGCATTGAAGTTGCCAACGACAACCATCTCGTCTATCTCGACATCATCACACGGACGGCCATGGAAACGGGAGGCAATTTCTACCTGAATCCCAGTTGGAGCACGATTGCCGCCGCCTGCTATTACTGCCAGGACATCCCGAACCTGACGTTCAAAATCTCCATGCTCCTGTCCACCCAGAACCTGATGCAGCTCCGTATGCTCATGAACATCATGCAGGAATTCCTCCGTGACGACGGAACCACGCCCATCTACGAGATCAACATAGGCAACGGCGCCACGGCCGAAACCTTCATCCAATGCGCCAGAGAACTCAAAGAGAGTAAAATCAGGGGCGTCAGCCTGGCTGCCCACATCTACATTAACCCCGACCTGGGTATGGCCGATTTCAACTGGACGGACAACATGGTGAAAGTCCTGGAAAGCGGCACGGGCATGACCTTCAAATACGAAAGCGACGGCACAGCCCGCGAGATGGACACCATGGAGGCCTATTTCCTCTCTGATGAAGACAGGAATGCAGCAGCCGACAAGATCGGCGACGTGATCTACTACAAATCCCTTCGAGCGACCAAGGACGGAATGAACCTGATGAAGCGCGGCATCAAAGCAATGTTTGCAGAAAGCTGCTACTAAGAGTTCAACGAGCAATGAAACCCATCTTATTTTATTCGACAAATGGTAAAGCCAAACCTGTTCCTTTCCGGGACGCATTACTCAAAGGCATTGCCCCAGACGGAGGATTGTACATGCCTGAAGAGATCCCTGTTATCCCAGCGGATGATATAAACGCCTTCTCCGAAATGGAATATTACCAGATCGCCTTCGCTGTGAGTAAACGGTTCCTCCACGAACAAATCCGCGATGCCGATCTGCTCACCATCGTCAAGGATGCCTACAATTATGCTGTTCCCTTGGAAAACGTATACGAGCGCAAATACGTCATGCGCCTAGATCAGGGGCCCACGGCATCGTTTAAGGATTTTGCCGCCCGCCTGATGGGACGGCTCATGCAGTACTACCTGAAGAGAGAAAACCGGAACCTTCTCATTCTGACGGCCACTTCGGGCGATACAGGAAGCGCCATTGCCAACGCTTTCCTCGGCCTGGACAACATCCAGGTGGTCGTTCTCTTTCCCGAGAAAGAAGTCACCACCCGACAGCGTAAACAGATGACGACCCTCGGAAAAAATATCCGAATCATTGCCATTGATGCCAAGTTCGACGACTGCCAGGCACTGGTCAAGCAGGCCTTCGCCGACCCTGAACTGAACTGCCTGAACCTCTCATCGGCAAACTCCATCAACATTGGGCGCCTCCTACCTCAGGCTGTCTACTATTTCTATGCATTCTCGAAATTGAAAAATAGTCCAAAAGACAAAAACATTATTTTTTCTGTGCCATCGGGCAACTTCGGAGACATGATGGGCGGCCTCATCGCCCATGCGATGGGCCTGCCCGCCAAACGGTTCGTCATTGCGACCAACGAAAACGACGCGTTTCCCAGATTCTTGGCCACGGGCCGTTACAAAAAAATCGAACCGTCCAAAAACTGTATCTCCAGCGCCATGAACGTCGGACATCCCAGCAACCTGTCCCGGGTGGTGGCTCTGTACGGTGGCATCATGGACGAAAAAGGGACCATCCGAAAAAATCCCGATCGCGTAAAAATGCAAAGAGACATGGCTTCCTACAGCATCACCGACCCAGAAACAGAAAAGACAATTCAGAAAGCCTACAAAACGTTCAAACTCCTCCTCGAACCCCACGGCGCCGTAGGCTGGGCCGGACTGGAGCGCCACCTCAATCAAACACCCGAAGACAACCATCCTGATCAATTGTGCGTCTCCTTGGAAACAGCCCATCCCGCCAAGTTTCCAGAAAAAATTCTGGAGCTTCTGGGCATTGATCCACCGCTACCCAGCAGCCTGAAAGGCATCGAGCAGAAAAACGAATCGTACGAAAAGTTGAATAACGAGTACGAAGAATTTAAAAACTACTTAAAGGACAGATATTAATAAAACACGAAATCCGAACAACACCTGACTGCTGGCAAGCAGGAAATCCGAGACAAATTCAAATGACCGAAATTTCCATTCTTCAAGCGTGCACGTTTTGAATTTTTTCCTTCGAATTGATGTTTTTGTTCCGTATTTTGAACTTTGTGTTTCGAATTGGATTGTTTGGAGTTTTCATGAAATACATCATCATCGTGGGCGACGGCATGTCGGATTATCCCATCCAAGAACTCGGCGGAAAAACACCACTGATGGCTGCCAAGATCCCAAACATGGATGCCCTCTGCGCCAAAGGTCGTACGGGACGACTCGTCACCATTCCTGAGGACATGCCCTCAGGAAGTGAGGTAGCCAACCTATCCATTCTGGGCTACGATGTGCACAAAGTCTACCAAGGACGAGGGGTCCTCGAAGCCGCCAGCATGGGAGTCCATCTGGAACCGGATGATCTGGCGATGCGCTGCAATCTCATCTGCATCGAAGATGAAAGGATAAAAAACCACTCCGCAGGTCATATCAGCTCAGAAGAAGCCAAGCAACTCATTCTGACATTGGATAAAAAAATCGGATCCAAGGGAATTCATTTCTATCCCGGGGTCAGTTACCGTCATCTGCTCGTTTTGAAAAAAGGAATCAACGCTATTGCGTGCACACCTCCTCACGACGTGCCCGGAACACCGTTTCGCGATGTGCTTGTCAAAGCCACTGATCCGAAGGGAAAAGCGACGGCGGATCTTCTCAATGATTTGATTCTGAAATCCCAGGAAATTTTAAAAAACCACCCGATCAACCAAAAGCGCCAACGCGCAGGCAAAGACCCTGCAAATTCCATCTGGGTATGGGCAGCCGGATACAAACCCAAGATGAAAACCCTTAAGCAGGAGTTCGGCATCCAAGGAGCGGTCATCTCCGCAGTGGATCTTATAAACGGAATTGGTGTGTACGCAGGAATGAAGGTCATCCACGTGGAAGGGGCAACGGGGTTGTACGATACGAACTACGAAGGAAAGGCCAAAGCCGCTGTCAAGGCACTCAAAGAAATGGATCTTGTTTATCTGCACATTGAAGCCAGCGATGAAGCCGGCCACGAAGGGAACGTAGATCTGAAAATCAAAACCATCGAATTTCTAGATCAACGCGTCGTAAAAACCATCATGAAACAAACGGATACAATGGAAGAGGACATAGCGATCGCCGTCCTTCCCGACCATCCGACCCCTTGTAAAGTACGAACCCACACGCACGATCCTGTACCGTTCATCATCTGCCGACCCGGAGACAAACCTGATGAAGTGAAAACATACAATGAGGTCAGTGTAGAAAAGGGATACTACGGCACATTGGCAGGAGATCAGTTCATCAAGGAACTCATACGATGATGATTTTAATGTGAGAAGCAAACATAAAAAGGGGGCCGGCGGGATTTGCGTGAGGAATCCAGACTTTGCAGAGTTTGAATTCAATAACTGAACTTTACCAAATTTCAGTCAATAATAAAAGAGGAGAAATGCGAGATGGAAGAAAAACGGAAAAAGCTGTCTATTCTGGATATTTACACGATGAAGAAAAAAGGAGAAAAGATCTCCTGGATCACATCGTATGATTTCCCCACCGCACAATTTGCCGAAGCGGCGGGAATAGACATGATCTTGGTCGGGGACTCCCTGGGAATGTGCGTTTACGGTTACCCGGGGACTGTTCCCGTGACGATGGATCAGTGCAT
>Ga0172363_10004906_pt1 | contig 10799 bp, 8 predicted proteins | sample LakKivs2_kivu2a2_FD_114541 | JGI IMG/M metagenome (GOLD analysis project Ga0172363, IMG submission 114541) | Sediment microbial communities from Lake Kivu, Rwanda - Sediment s2_kivu2a2 | ecosystem: Environmental > Aquatic > Freshwater > Lake > Sediment | place: Rwanda: Western Province, Lake... | reverse complement strand
TTTGGAACTAATGATTTAACTCAAACTACCTTTGGAATCAGCCGTGATGATGCAGAGGGAAAATTTTTATTAAAATATGTAGAAGAAAGAATTTTAGAGGAAAATCCTTTTGAAGTATTAGATCGAGAAGGGGTAGGTCAATTAGTAGAATTAGGAACCAGGTTAGGAAGAAAGACACGCCCGGACTTAGAAGTGGGAATTTGTGGAGAACATGGCGGAGAACCAAAATCTATAGAATTCTGTCATTTAGTCGGTCTGACTTATGTAAGCTGTTCTCCCTTTAGAGTTCCTATTGCCCGGTTGGCTGCAGCCCAGGCGGTATTAAAAGAAAGAAGATCTTCTATTCAATAGGAATTAAGGTTAAAAAGGAATTCTTGGTAATTTTTTAATGAAAAGATTGTGGGGAGTTATCTCCCCACAATAATTATTGTTTACCAGTAAAAAATATGACTTTAATAGAAAATTATTAAGAAAGGAAATATTTAATATGCTCATCGAAATCCTAATCCCGTTAAGTGGTTTAGTTTCTTTAATTTTTGCCTTGCTATTATATTTTAAAATAATTCGAGAAAAATCTGGCAATGAATCAATGCAATCTATTTCAAAAATGATTGAAAGAGGGGCAATGACCTTTTTGAAAAGAGAATATCTTACCCTAGTCTTCTTTGTGATATTGGTTAGTATAGTGATTGCTTTGGTCCGAAATTATATTACTAGCCTGACTTTTATCCTGGGAGCAACCTGTTCTGGTTTAGCTGGTCTGACCGGAATGAAAACTGCCACGAAAGCAAATACTAAAACCACTTTTGCTGCCCAGGAAGGGGGAGTAAGAAAGGCATTAAACATTGCTTTTTCAGGTGGTGCAGTGATGGGTATGTCTGTTGCTGGATTCGGATTATTGGGGTTAGGTTGTCTATACTATTTTATTAGAGATCCTGAAATTATAAATGGATTCGCCTTAGGAGCAAGTTCAATTGCGTTATTTGCTCGAGTAGGTGGTGGAATATTTACTAAAGCAGCAGATGTTGGTGCAGATTTAGTAGGTAAGATAGAAGCAGGTATACCAGAGGATGATCCTCGAAATCCAGCGGTTATTGCTGATAATGTAGGAGATAATGTAGGGGATATAGCGGGTATGGGAGCTGATTTATTTGAATCCTATGTAGGTTCAATAATCTCTACCATGATTATAGGTAAATTATTGTTTGAGGGGGTTAAAGGAATAATTTTCCCCCTGTTGTTAGTAGGTTGTGGGGCTATCTCTGCCATTATAGGTACTTTTTTTGTTCAGACCAAAGATGAAAAAAGTCTTCATAAAGCTATGACTAGAGGTACCCTGGTTAGTGGTTTTCTGGTTTCTATCTGCACTGCTTTTTTATCTAATGTCTTATTTGGAAATTTAAATGTATTTTATGCTACCCTCGTCGGATTAATTGCCGGTATTTTTATCGGTTTAATTACCGAATATTATACTTCTTACCATTATAATCCAGTAAAATCTATTTCTAAATCTTCTTTAACTGGCACTGCTACCACCATTATTACAGGTTTAGCAGTGGGGATGTTAAGTACTGCTATCCCATTATGTATCATTGCTTTAACTATCTTAATTGCTTTTAAATTTGCTGGAATGTATGGTATTGCTGTTTCGGCAGTAGGAATGCTTTCCATTGTAGGTATGACTGTATCAGTTGATTGTTATGGCCCAATAGCAGATAATTCTGGTGGTATTGCTGAAATGGCCGGACTTAATCCAGAAGTTCGTAAAATTACAGATTCTTTAGACGCTGTAGGTAATACCACTGCTGCCATGGGAAAAGGTTTTGCCATTGGTTCAGCAGCGTTGACTGCTTTAGCTTTATTCTCTGCTTATTGTCAAACCGTAGGTTTGGAATCAATTAGCATTACCAATCCTCGAGTAGTAGCAGGGATATTTATAGGAGGAGTTTTACCTTATCTATTTTCAGCTTTGGCCTTAAATGCAGTGGGGAAGACTGCCTCTTTGATGATTGAAGAAGTGAGAAGACAATTTAGAGAAATAGTTGGTTTAAAAGAAGGTAAAGCCCAACCTGATCCTTCTAAGTGTGTAGATATTAGCACCAAGGGTGCTTTAAAAGAAATGATTATACCCGGTTTACTTTCTATTATCACTCCCATTGCCATCGGGATTATTCTGGGACCTGAAGCTTTAGGAGGATTATTAATTGGGGCAATCCTGGCTGGTGTCTTATTAGCTATTATGATGGCTAATTGTGGTGGAGCCTGGGATAATGCCAAAAAGTATATTGAATTAGGAAATTATGGAGGAAAAGGGACCGCCACTCATGCGGCAGCGGTAATTGGAGATACGGTAGGAGATCCACTTAAAGATACAGCTGGACCTTCTATGAATATCCTGATTAAGGTAATGACTATAGTTTCTCTAGTCTTTGTTCCCTTATTTATTAAATAATAAGAAAGTAAGGAATTATATTTTGTGATAATTATTTTTTTGTAGGGAAAAGATAGTAAAAATTTATAGATTGCGCAGTAAAAACATAATGAAAAATAAGGCGATATTTTATAATCTAGTTAAAAAAGATTAGATATATTTGACTTTTAAAAAATAACTAAAAATGAGAAAAGATAATATTGAATATCTTAAAAAAAGAGTTAGGGAGATTAAGATTGAGAGTCTATGATTTAATAGTAAAAAAAAGGGATGGTAAGGAATTAACCAAGGAAGAGATAGAATATTTAGTAAAGGAGTATATTGAAGATAAAGTTCCAGATTATCAGATGGCAGCTTTATTAATGGCTATTTATTTTCAAGGGATGACCTTCCAGGAAACAAAATACTTGACCAGGGCGATGATTGAATCAGGGAAAGTGATAGACTTAAGCTCTATTCCCGGGATCAAGGTAGATAAACATAGCACTGGTGGAGTCGGTGATACTACAACCTTGGTTTTAGCTCCCTTGGTATCTTCTGCAGGAGTACCAGTGGCAAAAATGTCCGGCCGCGGATTGGGACATACAGGGGGAACAATAGATAAACTGGAATCAATTGAAGGTTTTAGAACTGAATTAAATATAGAAGAATTCATTAAAATAGTAAAAAAAATTGGATTAGCAGTAATTAGTTCAGGTTCTAATTTAGTACCTGCAGATAAAAAGTTTTACGCTTTAAGGGATGTGACAGGAACTCTGAACAGTATACCTTTAATAGTAAGCAGTATAATGAGCAAGAAAATAGCAGCTGGAGCAGATGCCATTGTTTTAGAAGTTACTACTGGTAGTGGAGCTTTTATGAATAAATATAAAGATGCTTTAACACTTGCTAAAATTATGGTTGATATCGGAAGGGAGTTTAAAAAAGAGGTAGTAGCAGTAATTACTAACATGGATGAACCTCTGGGATTTGCCATTGGAAATTCTTTAGAAGTTAAAGAGGCTATCGAGGTATTAAAAAATGAGGGGCCGAATGATTTAAGGGAACTTTGCCTTGAGTTAGGGTCTTATATGTTAAAATTGAGCGGGGTAGTAAATACTAATCAAGAGGGGAAGAACAAGTTAATTAAAAACCTAAGAGAAGGAAAGGCATTGGAAAAATTTAAAGAGATGATTATTGCCCAGGGGGGTAATGCACAGATAATTGAAAATCTTAATTTATTGCCTTTAGCTAAGAATTGTATTACAATTAAAGCAAAAGAAGCTGGGTATGTACAGAGAATAAATGCACGCCTAATAGGTGAAGGTGCCATGATTTTGGGTGCTGGCCGAGAGAGGAAAGATTCGAGGATAGATCTTTCAGTAGGTATAGTTCTGAAAAAGAAAATAGGTGATCAGGTAAAAGTCAATGATGATTTAATGGAGATACATTATAATGAGATTAAAAAATTAGACGAAGCAAGAGAAAGGGTCACCTCTGCCTTCAGGATAGGTAAGAAAAAACCACTAAAAATTCCTTTAATTTTAGCAGTAATCGATAAAGAGGGTTTAAGAGAATATAATTAGTCTATATAATTATATTTGTCACCCTTGATAAATTGGATGTAATTTTATCTGCAATTAAATATTTTTATTCCTGCTTTTTAATTCAACCTCTTTTTTTAAATTCAACTTTTTCGAAAGCTAAAGTTTATATTTAAGCTCCATCAAAGGAGTTAATTTATATATATCCAGTATTTATGTTATAATTCTAATGAGAAAAAATAAAAAAGGAGAAGTTAATTAGTTGGAAATTATTACCAGTCATATAAGTGCAGACTTTGATTCTTTGGCCTCCATGGTAGCTGCTAAAAAGATATATCCGAATGCAAAATTAGTCTTTTCCGGCGCTATAGAAAAGAATGTTAAGAAGTTTGTTTCTATTTATGGAGAAATTATTCAAATTACCCCCTTAAAAGATATCAAATTACAGGATATCGAGCGATTAATCATAGTTGATACACGTATCAAGGGTAGGATCGGTAATTTCGCTCGCATTTTGAATAAGAGAGATTTAGATATCCATATCTTTGATCATCATCCTTCAACCCATGATGATATCAAGGGTAATATTAATGTTATTGAAGAGGTTGGTGCTACAACCACCATCCTACTGAAAAAAATTAGAAAATTGAATCTAGAGATCACTCCTATTGAAGCTACTCTATTTGCTTTAGGAATTTATGAAGATACTGGTTCTTTAACTTTTACTACCACTACTATAGAAGATGTAGATTGTATTTCTCATCTATTTGAAAAAGGAATAAAATTAAAAGTAGTGTCCAGTTTTATGAACATCGGTTTAAGTTTAAATCAAAAAAAATTACTCAATCAACTATTGCTTTCCTCGCGAGAAATATTTTGTAAAGGGATAAGATTAGATATAGCCAAAGCGGAAGTTAAAAATTATACCGAAGGGCTTGCTCTGCTTACTCATAAATTAGTGGACATTGAAAACTGTGATGTATTTTTTAGTTTAGTAAAGATGAGTGACAGAATCTATATTGTGGGAAGGAGTAGGACCAATTTAGTAGATGTTGATGAGGTTTTAAAAGAATTGGGGGGAGGAGGACATTTTCAAGCAGCCTCAGCAGTAGTAAAGGATTTAAGCTTAGAGGAATTAGAAGAAAAAATCTTAAAAGTGCTAGAAGAGAAGATTAAAGTAGGAATTACTGCTCGAGATATAATGTCGTCCCCCGTAAAAACGGTTAGCACTACTACCACCATTGAAGAAGTAGAAAAGATTTTATTGAGGTACGGACATATGGGGATTCCAGTAGTAGAAGAGGGTAATTTAAAGGGAATTATCACTATGCAAGAGGTGAATCGGGCTACCAGGCATGGCTTTGGCAAAGAGCCAGTAAGTAAATTTATGACTAATCAGGTAATTAGCGTAGAAATGAATACACCCTTAAATGAGATTCAAGAATTGATGATCTCCCACGATATCGGTAGAATTCTGGTAGTTGATTCATTGAATAGATTAAGTGGAATAGTGACCCGAACTGACATAATCAGAAACCTATATGGTGAGCATATTTCTTTGAAAGGCTCATTTGCTACCTATATTGAGAGCAAATCTAAGATGGAAAGAGAAAAGATAATAAATCTAATTAAAAGGGTTTTCCCTTACCGGATACAAGAAGTTTTGAAAAAAATTGGAGAGATTGGTGATCAATTAAATTTTCCCGTCTTTATGGTAGGTGGAGTAGTAAGAGACCTTCTTTTAGAAATACCAAATCTGGATATTGATATCGTGGTCGAAAAATATGGGATAAAATTTGCTCAACACTTAGTTAAGGAGTTGGGTGGGAAGGTAAGAATTCATGAAAAATTCAATACCGCAGTAGTGATTCTGCCCGATAATTTGAAACTGGATATTGCTACTGCCCGACTGGAGTTTTATGAATATCCCGCTGCCTTTCCCCAGGTAGAGCTAAGTTCTATAAAAAGAGATTTATATCGTCGGGATTTTACTATTAATGCTATGGCTATTCAATTAAATAGTCAAAATTATGGAAAATTGATTGATTTTTTTGGAGGTCAGAGAGATTTAAAATCCGGAAATATCAGAGTTTTATATAATTTAAGTTTTGTTGAAGATCCTGCTCGAATCCTGAGGGCAATTAGATTTGAGCAACGTTACAATTTTAAAATTGATAAGTCTACCGAAGATTTTTTAATAAAAGCGATAAATGATAAATTACTTACTCGATTAAGAAGGAAAAGATTAAGTGAAGAACTATTATTGATCTTAAAAGAACAAAATCCAGTAAAAGCTATAGTTCGAATGAATAATTTGGGGGTGTTAAGCTATATTTTCCCGGAAGTGAAACTTGCTGATTCCGTAATAGAAAAGCTGGAAAAGATAAAAGAAAATCATAATTTATGGAAGAAGAATGTATCGGACCTTGAATTAGAATTATGGATAGTTTATCTTTATTTTATTATTGAACAGCTTGGATTAAAAAAGATACAGAGATTAATCAGTAAGTTGATGTTAAAACCAAAGATATTGGAGAAGATAACCGATATTTATTCCAATTTAGAATCAGTAATTAACTTTTTATCTACCCCGGAGGAATTACTACCCAGTGCTATCTATATTAGACTAAAAGATATCACCAATGAACTTTTATTTATTGCCATATTAAAGAGTGAATCCTCTATCTTAAAAGAAAGAATATTTAAATTTTTACAAATCTATAAAAAAGAAAGATTGCTTATTTCAGGGAGAGATCTAAAAAGGTTAGGTATAAAACCCGGTCCTATTTATTCTAAGATTTTAAATAATTTAATTCAGGACAGATTAAATAATAAGGTAATTACAAAAAAAGATGAGATAAAGATGGCTTTAAAATATCTAAAAGAAGAGGAAGTATAAATGCTGGACAATATATTTAGGATTTTATGGAGTATCCCGGCAATTTTAATTGCCATTACTATTCACGAATATTCTCATGCCCGAATAGCCTATCATCTAGGTGATCGTACAGCCGCGGAGGTAGGTAGACTCACCCTTAATCCCTTAGCTCATCTTGATCCGGTGGGAACTTTAATGTTACTTCTCTTTAGATTTGGTTGGGCTAAACCTGTACCAGTAAATTTTGATAATTTAAATTTTCCTAGAAGAGATATGATTTATGTTTCCATGGCTGGTCCAGTAGCTAATATACTTATGGCAATTATTTTTAGTATTATATTAAAAATCAGTGATTTTTTTTCTAAATACCTAGTCATTTTTCAAAATAAGATATTTTTTAACTTATTCTTAACTTTTTTTAGAGGGTGGTTAATTTTTTTACAAACAGGGATTTTAATTAATCTGACTTTAGCCTTATTTAATCTGATACCATTTCCACCGTTGGATGGTTCAAAAATATTAAGGGGATTATTACCTGATGCTCAATTTTTGAAATATGACCGATTAGAGTCTTATGGCTCTATAATTTTATTGATCCTTGTTTTAAGTGGTATAATTGGAAAGATCTTATTTCCATTAGTGTATTTCTTATTTCGACTATTAGTTTGAATAAGTTAAATAGACTAATAAAATTAAAAATTTATAGTTAATTTTGGTATAATTAAACTAATATAAAACTGAGAAGAGGGGTAGGTTTAAAAAGATGAAAGGAATAATATTTAGTGGAATGCGCCCGACAGGGAGATTACATTTAGGAAATTATCTGGGGGCTTTAGAAAACTGGGTAAAATTACAAAATGAGTATAGGTGTTTTTTTGGGGTAGTAGATTTACATGCCCTAACTACTGGTTATAAAGATACTTCGGAATTTAAAGAAAATATACGAGAGATGCTCATTGATTGGTTTAGCGCAGGGATAGATTCAGAAAAGAGCACAATATTAATCCAATCTTATGTTCCCGAACATATGCACTTACATTTATTATTTTCTATGATTACTCCTCTTTCCTGGTTGGAAAGAAATCCTGTGTTAAAAGATATGGTTAGAGATTTAGGTTTAAAGGGGAATATAAATTATGGTCTTTTGGGATATCCGGTTTTAATGGCAGCAGATATCTTAATTTATAAATCCAATGCTGTTCCTGTTGGTGAGGATCAGATACATCATATTGAATTGGCTCGAGAAATTGCTCGAAGATTTAATTATCTCTATGGAGAAGTGTTTCCTTTACCGGAAGTCAAGTTAACCGAAATACCCCGCGTTCCTGGTATTGATGGCAAGAGAATGAGTAAAAGTTTAGGGAATACTATCTCTCTATCAGATGAGCCAAAAACTATTAGTGAAAAGGTAAAATTAATGGTTACTGATCCCCAAAAAATAAGATTAAGCGATAAGGGGCATCCCAAGATATGTTCAGTATTTATTTATCAAAAGATATTTAATTCTGAAAGAATTAGTGAAATAGCCAAAGATTGCCAGAGTGGAAAGTTAGGGTGTGTGGAATGTAAAAAGATTTTAGCACAAGTTTTAGTGGAGAAGTTTGAAGATTTCCGAGAAAAAAGAAAATACTATAGTAAGAATCCAGAAATAATAGAGAGTATAGTCATAGAAGGGAGTAAAAAAGCTCGTAAAATTGCTCAACAAACTATTGAAGAAGTAAAAGAAGCTATGAAAATAATCTATGAATAAAGCAAAAACAGATTTTAAAATTAAATTTGATAATTTTGAAGGTTCGACAGCAGAATTGATAAAGAAGATAAAGGAGAATAAAATAGACCTTAACCAGGTACCTATCCTAAAAATATTACAAAATTTTTGGGAAATCATCCACCAAGATAAGGAAAATATGGATATAGATTTTATAAGTGAAACCACTTCTGATTTTGCAATGATCCTAAAATTAAAATCAGAGCAGGTTATTCCCGACCCGAACAATAAGAATCAATATTATGAAGAACAGGAAGAAGATGGAGAAGGAAGTTTTTTAGAAAATAAAGAAAAATACCTTAAAGAATATGAGAAATATAAAAAGATTGTAGAATTTTTGGATCAGAAAAAATACCAACAGGCAGAAATATTTTTTCCTTTTAACCAGGACACTTTAAAAAAGGAAGAATTTAATATCAAAGACCTGGATATTTCTGACCTTTTAGTTGCTCTGGAAAAAGTTTTAGTTACCAAGAAAAAAGAAGAGTACATACCAATCCAAAAGCGAACTTATTCCATAGCTTCTAAGATGAAGGAGATATTGAATATATTAAAGTTTAATGATAGAGGGGTCTCTTTTAATTATTTTATGAAAAATGCGGAGAGTAAGATTGAAGTGATTGTTATCTTTCTTGCTCTCTTGGAACTTATCTATTTAAAAAAAATAGGATGCCATCAAAGAGAAAATTTTGGAGAGATAATATTTTATAAGAAAGGAGAGGTCGTAAATTCAAAGAAGAATTGAGTAATATAAATGAATGTGAAAACATAATAGAATGCCTTCTTTTTGTTAATAATGGTCCGCTATCCATTGAGAAAATTAGTGAGATTACTGGTTTAGAAAAGAAAAAAATCAGCTTCATAATCAAAAAATTAATTTCCGATTATGATAATTCCAGTAAGCCATTTAAGATATATGAAATTGCCAAGGGTTATAAATTTGGAACTAAATCCCAATATGCACGGTGGGTAAAGAAGCTATTAGAAAGCAAAAAGGAAATTAAGCTATCGAGAGCTGCATTAGAAACCCTGGCTATTATTGCATATAATCAACCGGTGACCAGAACAGAAATTGAAAAATTACGCGGAGTAAATAGTTCTGGAGTTTTACTTAATTTATTAAAGTATAGATTTATCAGAATTTGTGGGAAGAAAAGAGTTCCAGGTAATCCATTATTATACAGAGTGACCGATTTATTTTTATTACATTTTGGTCTAAAAAATCTATCCGATCTTCCTAGGCTTTCTGAAATTGGATCTGAACAAAATGTATGAAAGATTACAAAAATATTTAGCTAGAGCAGGGATTGCCTCCCGAAGAAAATGTGAAGAATTTATCCGGAAAGGCAAGATAAAAGTTAATCAGCAGGTAGTGAATAAATTAGGGATCAAAATAGACCCGCAAAAGGATATAGTAGAATTCAATGGAAAAAGAATAAAATATGAGGGTAAAGAATATGTTTATATTATACTGAATAAACCTAAAGGATATTTAACTACCTTAAAGGATCCCTATAAAAGACCGACTATTTTAGATTTGTTAACTAGAATAGAAGAAAGAGTGTATCCCTGTGGTCGTTTAGATTTTAATTCCGAAGGCCTAATATTTTTGACTAATGATGGCGAAGTTGCGTATGCCTTGTCTCATCCTTCAAAAAAGATTGAAAAGACTTATCTAGTAAAAGTTCAAGGAGTACCTGAGCAGGAAAAATTACAAATATTAACTCGAGGGGTAAGATTAAATGAGGAGGATAGAACTATTAGGTTATTACCCTGTAAAATATTTAGATTAAAAATCACTCATGGTCATACTTATTTGAAGGTTAAGATCTGGGAAGGTAAAAAAAGACAAATTAGAAAGATGATGGATTATATTGGTTATAAAGTCTTAGAATTAAAAAGGATTCAAATTGGACCCATAAAGTTAGGAAGATTAAGAGAGGGAGAATATCGCTATCTAAATAAGAGAGAGGTTACCACTTTAAAAAAATTCTTAAGGTTAGAAAGATAATCAAACCAGTTATTCTACTGTTGATTAAAATAATAACTGATTAGTAGCTTTTTATTGATTGTTTGGTTTAGAATTACTATGATCTAACTCAAATAAAAAAGATGGGGAGAGCAAGGATTAGATGGGGAAGAAAGGCTTGATTATTGCTATAGATGGTCCTTCTGCAGTTGGTAAAAGTACCATAGCCA
>Ga0172363_10004896_pt1 | contig 10811 bp, 10 predicted proteins | sample LakKivs2_kivu2a2_FD_114541 | JGI IMG/M metagenome (GOLD analysis project Ga0172363, IMG submission 114541) | Sediment microbial communities from Lake Kivu, Rwanda - Sediment s2_kivu2a2 | ecosystem: Environmental > Aquatic > Freshwater > Lake > Sediment | place: Rwanda: Western Province, Lake... | reverse complement strand
GGCCAAAGTGCAACCGCGATGTCTCCAGCTCCTCATCGGCCTCGGCCAGGTAACCGATCTCCTGCCCGCCGCTGACCACCTCCCGCTCACGGACCAGAAAAGCGATCGGCTCCAGGTGGCCATAGATCGAACGGAAGACTGTGCCGTCGGCCAGGCGGTGCTCTATAATGATGACGCCCTGGAATTCGGGGACGGTGCCCGCGTAGGCCACGTATCCCGGCGCGACGGCCAGCACTGGCGTGTAAGCCGGTAACAGAACCTCCTCTCCCAGCAGCACCTCGCTGCCATCCTGGCTGGGCTTGCCGAAGGCCTGATCCACATGATAGTCACTCACCGGAGCCACCAGACATTCCGCTGCTGGATACTCAGGCGGGCGCTGGCCGCGGAAGGCCCACAACAGACACAACACACATAGCACCGCGTACACAATCACCAGCACCGCCACCCGGCGGGGGTCGTAACGGGTAGAAGGCACACCCGGCTTCGAGTCGGAAAGCGCCCTATGCTGGGACATCGCAGATCTCACGCTTTAAACACCTGCCGGACGGCCTGGCCCATCGCCTGGTGGACGTTGCGATACAACGCGTGGCGGTCCAATGCCCGCGGATGCACGCTGGCCAGCACGATCATCACGTGGGTGTCCATCGCCGATGCGGGTATCACGCCGGCTTCCAGCGCGTCCACGATGGCCCGCGCCACGGCGGACTGGGTGGGGCCGTAGATCATGTTCGCCTGGCGCAGGTTCTTCTGCTCCAGCGTGGGCAGGATGAGCGTCGGCGGGCGGACGGTGAGATTTGGCTCCAGAATCGTGGTCAGCGCCTCGCGGCGGTGCAACGGGTAAGTGAGCTGGTAGGCGTAAATCTCACCCAGCGGCGAGTCCTTCATTCCGGCGATCAGGTCGAGCTGCGCGCACTCTGGTTCCTCGCCCGCTGCACCCGTGCCCAACCGCAGCCCTGCCTGGCGGATGATCTCCGGCGACAACTCTAAATCGCCAAACCGCGTTTCCAGTGGACCCGTTGGAAATTGGAAATTGGGATTTGGGGTTTGAACCTTGCCCAGTTTTTCCAGTTCCAACTCAATCTCGGCCCGGTCCTCGTGCAGCAATGCGCCGCCCACACCCTTCAGTGGCCTGCGGGGGCGACCGGTATCCACGCCCATTATTTTCAGCGCCTGTTTGATGGCCACGCCGCCCCCGTAGCGACAGAAAATGCGCGAGAGCTTCTGCACGCTGCGCTGCAACTGGCGAGCGCGGGGTAAATCCCCAGCTTGAACCGCCGCGAAAACCTGTTGCCACACCTCCGGGTAGACCTGGGCGCTGGCCAGGATCATGCCGCTGGCGCCGCCGGACAAAGCGTTCAGCACCACCTCGTCGTGGCCAACGAACACGTCAATGCGGTCGCCGCAAAACTCCAGCACTTCCATCATGTAAGTCAGGTCGCCGGAGCTATCTTTGATGCCGACGACGTTGGGAATGTCGGCCAGGTCCTCGACGACGCGGCGGGGCAGGTAAGCATCAACCACCTGCGGAATGTTGTACAGCAGGATGGGGATCTCCACTGCGCGGGCGACCTCGTAGAAGTGCTGATACAATCCCTTGTCCGACGGGTGCAGGAAATACGGGGTAACGACGAGACAGGCGGTAGCTCCTGCTTCTTTTGCATCACGGGCCAGTTCGATGGCCTGCCGCGTGGACGGTGCGCCTGTCCCGGCGATGACCGGCTTACCGCCCGCTTCCTCGACGGCAATCTCCACCAGACGTTTCTGTTCCGCCCGCGTCAGGTACGGGAACTCGCCCGTAGTCCCGCAGGGCACCAGGCCGTCTACGTGCGGCAACACGTGGCGGATCAGGTTTCGGTAGGCTTCTTCATCAACGTTTTCCTCTTTATCAAAAGGCGTCACCAACGCGGGGAAGACGCCTTTCATCCACGGCACTTTAACCGGCATATCGAATGGACCTCCTCGTCAGTTCCTCAAGGTGCGACGCACTTACGAAAGTGCGTCGCACCGATACAGGCAAAAGCCTCACCCCTACCCGGACTGACTATACTCCTCTTCCGCCTCTCGCATAGCGTATGCCTGCTCGTGCGGCCCTATGGTGAGAAAAACCACCATCTGATCGGGCAATCCTTCGCAAAAGCAATATTCGCACTGGGGTACGGCGCGACATTCCTCACAGATGACGAACACCAGACGGAAATTGCGGTCAATACGCGCACTGCGACAGCCACGCAGATTGGCCTGACCGGGCTTGTAGCCGAGGCGTTCGGTGTTGTGATAGGGGTCTTCGAGGACATGCTTCATGTGTGTAAAGATGCGGCTGCGCAGGCCCGCATACCGGACGAGATTGTTGTTGAACAGAATCGTGTACTCAGCGCGATAACTCATCGCCCCAGACTTCTTCGTGGCTGAGCAATTTGAGCTCTCCCCGCTCCTTCATCGCCCGAATCTCCAGCAGGTCTTGATATAGCGGGGAATCGTCATCCAGATAGACCACACCCTCCTCTTCCTCAAGCGCGTGGGCCAATTCCTCGCGCACCACCCGCCTGAGCAAATCCTCCAATTCGGCCAGGCTCAGGCTGGCCACTGTCTTCTCGGCAACCGCTGTACTCATCCGCGTCCTCCTACCACATCGCGCCCCGCAGGTGCGACGCATCTGCAAGCTACGGCTTCGGGATAGCCAGGTCTGCCGGGCCCAGAGCGGACATCTTCAATTCGGGATTGTTCTCTTGGATAATCTCGTGGATGATCTGGGCGTACTTGACTTTGGTGCGTCCCCAGTCAGCCAGCATCGCCTCGCCGACCCAGGGCTTGTAGAGGGCGGCGCCGGTGGCCGCACAGGCCGGGCCGGGTTCGATTTTGAAATAGCACGGCGCGCAGACGCGGGCCATTTCAGGGCCATCGTAGAAACGAGTGTATCCGCCAAAACTTTCGGTGAGAAGAATGTGCAGGTCCAACGGGATGTTCACCGCCTGGCGGATGGCGGCAAACTGAGGCAAACTGAGATCGGCGACGGGGTTGAAAGTGCCCGCCCCCAGCATCTCCAGGACCTTGCCTCCGGCAGCACTGGCGTGTCCGGCGTAAATGGAGACCTTGAAGATCACGTCCTGGGGAATATCCCCGTTCTTTTTCAACTCGTTGAGCAGCCAGAGCAGACCCTCGTCAATGACCAGGAAACCCCTGAAGCCGAGGTCAATGCAGGTCATGATGTCGGTGATCACCTGGCGCAGTTGATCGGAGCCCCGGAAACGCATGCCCGATAACCCGCCCTCCGGCGTGACGAGCTGGCGGCCAACGTCCCACGAGGCGCGGGGGCCAGGGGTGAGGATGACCTCCATCTTCGCCCCGGCAGCCATCTGGGCGAAATCGCGCAATTCGGCCTTGTCCAGAAGGGTCGCGCCCATCACCACCGAGATCAGGCGGTGAATGGGGATTTTGCGCTTCCGCGATTCGTCAATCACTGCCTCCAGCACGGCAGGCCGCTCGATACCCGAGATCTCCATGCGGTAGTGAGCTCCATCCGGGAAGCGCTTGTTACTGGTCGGCAGATCGTAGGCATCACGGCCAGGGATACCTGCCTTCTCCATCGCCTTCGATACCTTGTCCATCTCCATTGATGTCCCTCCTTTTTCGCAAATGAATGTTCAGTTTGATCAATTGAAACGGCAAGCTGATACGTCTGCATTTTACCATCTTGTGAGTTTACAGTCAAGCGGATTAAACAAACCCTCCCGCAGGTTGCAAAACCCGGGGGAGGGTTTGCCCTTTTGCCGTTTAACGCGATTGTGGTATACTTACACCACAATCGGACAAGCATTACCCCACAGGGAAAGGAGATGGCGGAGGTACAGCGATGAACGTTCTAGACATCCTGTTGACCATAGCTCTGATAGCCGGCGGGGCGATGGGCCTTTTTCAGGGGTTGATCAAACAGATAATTGCTCTGGCTAGCCTGTACTTTGCCCTGGTCATATCAACCATACTCTATCGGCTGGCCGGAGGATGGCTCCATACACTGTTTGGCTACGACCGCGCCGCCAGCGATACACTATCCTTCATGGCCATCCTGGCCGTTCTGTACATCGGCTTCATGCTGTCTGTGCTCGATCTGGTGAAACACTCCAGGCGGGCGCCACCAGGCACGATTGACCGGCTGGGCGGCATGGCCCTCGGGGTTCTGAACCTCAGCATCTGGGTCGCCATCGCCCTGTCCCTGTTGAACTCCACCCTCGGCGTTCCGTGGTATGGTTACGATGCCATACGCCAGGCCATTCTCCACCAGATTCAAACCTCAGCACTCAGGCCGGCATTCAGCTATCTGCTGCCAACCCTGCTCGTCACCGTACGCCCCTTCTTGCCCGGCGGACTGCCGCCGCTCTTCACCAACCTGCTCTACTGAACGCCCGGCTGACATTGGATATAGCCAGGCCTGTACGACGAAGGACAACCCGGTAGGGCGGCTTTCCATAGCCGCTGCACCTCTGCTCCGAAACAGTTGACAAAGGGATATACGTGTGATAGACTTTAACATAGGAATCGCCGACCGCGTGGGGTCGCACGGCCACCGGTCACCCGGTTTTTTCGAAAGGGGAGGGAGCGATGAAACTCAGTGAGTACGAACGTTCACCAATTGCGCGGGGAATGCACGGCTCGCAATTCATCTACGACAAGCATAGTATTGGGACCCTGCAAGAGATGGTCGCTGCCAAATTTGGCTGGTTCAAAATCCTGGATGACGGCGGGGGCAATAACATTGACACCTGCCTCTGGTTACGGCAACACGACATCATGCCCGTCGTCCGCTTCTACCGGCCCAACCCCAACCCCGGCAAACTACCCGCCAATGCCCTGGACACTGTTAGCCGCTACGTTGACCAGGGTATCACCCGCTGGTTCGAGGTAAACAACGAGTCTAACATTGACGGCGAGTGGATGCCGGAATACCGGGCCAAGCTGGAGTACGGCAACGCCAGCATAGTAATGCCCAACTGGCTGGACGACGCCGAGGCCATCATAAAACGAGGGGGGTATCCAGCTTTCCCGGCCCTGGCCCACTGTGGGCGCAAACCGCGCGAGGGCAGCACCACCACCTACGAGCGCTACTTCGAGTGGCTGGTTGTCAACGCCTACGACCGGGCCAAGCGCGTCTTCGAGAACGGGGCCTGGTTCGCCATGCACCCCTACGTCTTCAACCACGGGTACAAGGACAAATCCGGTGTGTGGCACTTCGAGTACCCCTATGACCCCATCTGCCAGGCCGATGACCCTGGTCGCACTGCCTTCGACGACGACGTCGGCCTGGGATGCACGGAGGTACCGACCCAGTTGCTCAAGAAACACTTCGGACTGGGACCATTGCCGGTGGTAGGCACAGAAGGAGCTTTCTGGGGCTCGGGCGACAACCGCTATCCCAAATACGAGGGCGCGGCGAAGGCCGAGGCTCACGTGGCGATGTTCGATTGGATAGCCACGCAGGGTCCGCCCTGCCTTTTCGGCCTGTGCCTGTGGGTGCTCAACGAGTGGTTCAAGCACGACAAGTACATCCACGACCGGCTCAAGCAAACCCAACCGGTGCTCAAGGTACTCCCCGTGGAAGAAACGACTGTCACTCCCCCTACACCCACTCCCACCCCGGTCGTCGGCTGGGAGAGCCACTACGTGCTCTTCCCCCAGGGCGCGGACTGGACCTGGTACGAGGCGGCCAGTCGCTACCTGACCACCTTCCGCGTGACCAACGGGCAGAGCGCCGACGACGCCGGCGTGGTACACGGTGACCTGGGCCACACCATCACCGTAATCAACCCCGACGACAAACTCATGGACTACCTGCTCAAGTTCGACGCCAATCTCGACGTCGTCCGCGCAACCAAACCCGCCGACCTGAAAACCATCCTGGACGCCCGCGTGGACCGCAACGACCGCTTCGGCCGGATCAAATAGGGGCGCACAGCGAGGAAGCTGTCAACGAAGCAGCAAATAAACGAACGGACGACAGGAGATTCGTTTATTCGTTCACCGAATTCGTTGACAGTGCCCCTGGCCAATGGCTGGACGTCCGCCTCTCGGTGGACGCCTACCGCAACGACCCGGCGCAGAAAATCAAGGCGACCTGGGAGACCTCGATGGACACGCTGCGCCCGCTGCTGACCTTGCCACCAACCGTCTGATTGACCTCATCGTGTACCGGCTGTACGAGCTAGTAGATGGGGAAGTGACGGTGGTGGAGAGTCATTGAGAGTTGGTTTCGTAAGATGACTTACATTACTCGCACAACACCTGCCAGAGGGGAGAACCGTGGAGGCCTATCTGCAACCTGAAGATGATGGTTTGCCTACGCGCCCGGCTGGCGCCTGGACGGCGCAAAAGCTGGACTACCTGGCTCGATACATCTACGTGTTTGAGACCTCGATGCGGCAACAATGGCCTGTTCGGAACTACATTGATCTCCTGGCTGGACCTGGCAAGAACCGGGTTCGCGGAACCGGTGGAATCTTGCTTGGCTCTCCTCTTCTGGCTCTGACCACCCAACATCCTTTTACCGGCTACTTCTTTGTTGACCTCGTCATAGAGAACACGCGAGCACTACAACAGCGCTGTGCTGCTTCAACCTGCTACAATCGGGTAGATATTCGTACCGGTGACTGCAACGATCTTGTGAATGACATATTCGCCCTTATCAAACATGAAGAGCGGCGTTCCCTGAACTTGGCCTTTCTCGACCCTGAAGGCCTGGAACTGCGCTGGGAAACCGTTGCCAGGTTGGCTACAGTGCGACGCATGGACTTGATTATCAACTATCCCGAGGGCGGTTTGAATCGTTATATGCGCCGGGCATTCGAGGTAGACGGCCAGACCGTTGTTGACGACTTCTTTGGTGATCAGGGATGGCGCAGAATCTATAAGGAGTGGCAGAATAAGAGAGGACTTCACCGGCAGCTCATAGATTTCTACAAGGCAAGGCTGCAAAACCTGGGCTACAAGGAGGTCTTGCGAGGCGATGAACCTGGATACGAACCTCTCATGCGAAGTCAGAAGAGACGAGCACCTCTTTACAGGCTGCTGTTTGCCAGCAAACATCCGTTGGGCCATGATTTCTGGCAAAAGATAACCCGCAGGGATGTCTACGGTCAGGCTCGCCTGTTGTAGTCGTAGAGATTTACAGTTTTGAACATTTGTGCTATAATGGGTGTGGAGTTCGAAAATTTACCCGAGGAGAACGTGCGATGAGCACCAGTTCGAGTATCGAGTGGACTGAGGCCACCTGGAACCCTTTGACGGGTTGCACCAAGACCAGCCCAGGATGCAAACACTGCTATGCCGAACGGATGGCGCTGCGCTTACAGGCGATGGGACAACCCAACTATGCTAACGGTTTCGAGTTAACCATACACGAGCACATGTTAGCATTGCCGCTGGGTTGGAAAAAGCCGCGAATGGTCTTCGTCAATTCGATGAGTGACCTTTTCCACGAAGATGTACCGCTGGAATTTATCCAGGAGGTCTTCGGTGTTATGCGCCACGCTTCGTGGCACACATTTCAGGTGCTTACCAAACGCTCGAGGCGATTGCTCGAATTTAACTCAGAGATTGACTGGCCGCCTAATGTATGGATGGGGGTCAGCGTTGAAAACAAAGACTACACGTTCCGCATCGACCATCTCCGGCAAACGGATGCTCATATCAAATTCCTTTCGCTAGAACCATTGCTTGGCCCATTGCCAGACCTCGATCTGCACGGGATCCACTGGGTCATTGTAGGCGGTGAGTCGGGACCTGGAGCAAGAACTCTCGAGAAAGAGTGGGTGGTAGACATCCGGGATCGATGCCTGGCGGCCCATGTGCCTTTCTTCTTTAAACAGTGGGGTGGCTTCAGGAAGAAGAAAGCTGGATGTATCCTCGAGGGGCGCACGTGGGATGAGAAACCAAGGATAGCGGCGCAAGTGCCGCATGGATCAAAGCAGACTGCCATAGCTGCGCTTCGAGCATAGTAGGGGCGAGGCATTCCGCGAGACCTTTACGCCGTTCAGACGTTCATAACCAGGCAAGCCCTTCAGCCTGAGGAATCCGGCACCGAGAATGCCTCGCCCCTACCCGCGTCTGGCGCGCATCATCGCTCATTGACCTCATCGTATACCGGCTGTCCGGGTTGACCGACGACGAAATCGCCGTGATCAAATCCACGGCAACGCAGGGGCGAACGGCCGTTCGCCCCTGCTCACTCCCACACTGAAATGCGCCCCTGCGATCGCATCTTGACAGATCACCCTTTTCCTGGTATACTCCGATTGTCAACAGTTGACATCTTTAAATCCATCTCGTAAGAAACAAGAGCGATGAAAGTACTGCCACTTAAACGCGAAAGCCTGCGCGACGCCGTGGTCAAATTGATTGAGGAAGCGCTGTTGAATGGCGAGCTACAGCCAGGCAATCGCATCGTCGAGGCCGACCTGGCCCAACGGGCGGGGATAAGCCGTGGCCCGGTGCGGGAAGCGATCCGCCAACTGGTCGGTGAAGGCATCCTGGTCAGTTATCCCTCCCGAGGCACTTTCGTCGCCCAGTGGACTCCCTGTGCGGTGGAAGAGGCTTATACCCTGCGCGCCGTCCTGGAGCGGTTCGCCGTCGAGGAAGCAATCAAGCGCATCACCCCAGACGAGATCGCTCAACTGCAAGCCACGGTGGAAGAGATGGAGCGCAGCGCGGCAGAGAACGACATCCGGGCCCTCATGCGGTTGGATATTCGGTTTCACGAACAGCTGTACGCTTTTTCCAGACATTCACTGCTGCAAGAGGTGCTGGCTCAATTGCGGCGACGATTGTACTGTTTGATGGCCCTGGATCAGGGCTATTCCATCCACCGGGATGAGACGGCGGGGGATCATCAGCGCATCGTGGAGGCATTGAAGACGGGCGATGCAACCGTGGCCGGAGAGGTTATCGCGGCCCACATCCTGGCGGTGGGCGCCGAGGTGATCGAACAGGTACGGGGTTGGTTAGCACAGTGACGGGGGTTATGTGGAGCGGAAAATCCAGTTGACGTACGGCGCAGGCACGCTCAAGTGCCGCATACCCAAGGCCAACCTGACGGGCATTTATTCTCCTTCTTCTATAGTTGCCTGCACCGACCCCGCAGCGGAAATCGCACGTGCTCTGGCTAATCCACTCGATACTCCACCCCTCTCCGACATCGTGCATCCCAACTAGAAAATCATTATCCTGCTGGATGACCACACGCGAGCCACGCCAGTCGCGCAGATTCTGCCGCCACTGCTGGCAGAATTGAAGGCCAGCGGGGTCAAAGATGAGGACGTGACGCTGCTGATCACTCACGGCACTCACCGCCTGAGCAGTGAGGAGGAAGTGCGCCGCAAGGTCGGCGACGAGGTTTACGGGCGCTTCCGTATCGTGCAGCACCAGTGCACCGACGAAGAGAACCAGGTCTACCTGGGGTTGACCAGCCGGGGCACGCCGGTGTGGGTCAACCGGTTGGCCGTCGAAGCGGACCGCCGCATCGGCATCGGGCACATCGGCCCCAGCCCTTACGCCGGCTACTCCGGCGGCAGCAAGTTGCTTCTGCCCGGCGTGGCTTCGCTGGACACCATCAACGCCAATCACAGCCTCGTGGTCCTGGGTTTCCGCCAGCCGGGCCAGGTGAACGTGCCCTGCCGGCTGGACATCGAGGAAGCGGGCGAGATGCTAGGATTGGACATGGTGGTGGACGTGGTGCTGGGCCAGGACGAGCGGATTGTGCGCACCTTCGCCGGCACGCCGGCAAGAGTGTTCCAGGAGGGACTCACGCTGGCCCGCCAGGTCTATGAGGTGGCCTGTCCAGGCGAGGTGGATGTGGCGATTACTTCCGCCTATCCCTACGATATTGACCTTTACCAGGCGGTCCGTGCAGTGGAATATGCCGACGCCGTTGTGCGCCAAGGAGGCAGCATCCTGCTGGTCACTGCCTGCCCTGAGGGCATTGGCGACGAGGGGTTTTATTCTCTGATGGCTGACCGGACGAAAAAACCTGACGATTTTCTGCGCGACGTTGTGCGCCGTAATGGCCTGGTCACTTTTAGCGTGCTCGGATATTGCCTGGCCCGGATCAAGGCCGAAAAGAAGTTGTACATCGTAACGGAAGGCATCCCGGACGCTGCGCTGGAGGCGATGGGCTTTCACCGTCTGGCTTCCCTCCAGGCTGGAGTGGATGTGTTGTTGGAGGAGCACGGCCCGCAGGCGCAGGTGGCCGTCTTCCCCATGGGTTCGTCCACGATTCCTGTGGTGAGGTAACCCCCTAACCCTTCCCCTGGGGATAGGGAAAGGGGGTCGGGGCTCTGGGAAGGAGGGCTCTCATGTATATCGTTCAAATGCTTTTCGAAAGGAGGGATAATCGCTATGGAGGAGAAAACGACCGAAAAAGTCAGTGCTCCGTCTAGAGGCCGGATCGGGGGAGCCTCAATCGCCTGGGTAACGTTGTACGGCGCTTTGTGCGGAGTCACCGGCCTGGTTCCCATCTTTCCTTACGTTGGAGGCGGGGGATACGTGCCGTTGACTACCCCATTCTGCGCCATCGCTCCCTTGCTGCTAGGGCCGTGGGGCGGGGTGATCGCCGCCATCGTCGGTGGGGTTATTGGTATGTTCATCGCGCCTGCTGCCTATCCACTGCAAGTGGTAGACATCTTCCTCAACGCAGTGCTCCCGGCCCTTTTCGTGGCTCTGATGCTGAAAGATGATCGCCTCTGGAAGGTCACCGTACCCCTGTTTATCATCATCGGCATTGTGGGTTGGCTGGTGCCCTTCTATATCCCAGGTGGGGCTGGCGGATT
>Ga0172363_10004893_pt1 | contig 10813 bp, 8 predicted proteins | sample LakKivs2_kivu2a2_FD_114541 | JGI IMG/M metagenome (GOLD analysis project Ga0172363, IMG submission 114541) | Sediment microbial communities from Lake Kivu, Rwanda - Sediment s2_kivu2a2 | ecosystem: Environmental > Aquatic > Freshwater > Lake > Sediment | place: Rwanda: Western Province, Lake... | reverse complement strand
TCCTCGGTGTCGGCGATGATCCGTCCTGCCTTCGCAGCGTTCATCGCCGCGGCGATGCTCTCGGCCATCGCCCTGAACTCGCCCTGCAACTCCGCCATCAACTGCTCTGCCGTAATCCTTTGGGCACCCATAACTTAACTCCTTCCGTGGTTAGTTACGTAAGTCACGGTAACACAAGGAGTAAGCTAGCGCCAGAGAAAAATGTCAGTCACTCTTCGCGCCGCATCTCCCGTTCGCGGGGGCGTGAAAGGCTGGACATGACCCCCGCGTCGGGTATACTTGAGCATCGGCCGGGGCAGCGTGTCGCCGCCGGCCCGACAGACCCAGGTTCTTGTGCAAGGAGAGACACAGATGTGCAAGACGCGACGAGCGGGCAGGGCGGCGTTGTGCGCCGCGGTGGTGGGGTTGGCGACGGCGGCGGGCTGGGCGCAGGACTCGCTCAGCGAGGCCAGGCAGGCCCAGCGGAAGCTGCTGGCGTATCGGGCGGCGCGGGCCGACGGCATCCGCAAGCTGGCCGAGCGGATCAAGGGCCTGCGCATCACGTCCGAGACGACCGTCCGGGACTTTGTGACCGAATCCGACGACGTGCGGACGGCGATGGACGCCTTCCTGGCCGGCGTCCGCGAGGAGGGCAAGCCGGTCTACCAGGCAGACGGCACATGCCAGCTCACCGTGGCGGTGCCGCTGGAGACGGTGGTGGTCAGCCTGGAGCAGATCCACAACCGCTACTACAAGGGCAGCAAGGTCAAGATCGACGACTTCAAGAAGATGACGGTCAGCAACGAGGTGAAGATCCTGCGCGAGGTGGGGCAGGGGGCGCCTCGCCTGGAGTTCGAGGACGCCGAGCTGGTGGTCACTACGGAAGGCCAGCCCATCCGCGTGCCGGACAAGGCGATGAAGTTCTGGATGGCCCACTGCCTGCCGCAGGGGCGGCTGATGGCCGAGCGGGCCGCCCGCGTGGACGGCATGCGCCGCCTGGCCGAGCGGATCAAGGGCGTGTTCATCAGCTCCCGCACGACGGTGAAGGACTTCGTGGCCGAGAGCGACGACGTGAACGTGCGGATGGACACGTTCCTGAAGGGCTCCAGGGAGGTGGGGGTGCGCTACCACGACAACGAGCTGATCGTCGAGGTGGAGATGCAGGTGAAGCTGCGGACGGTGTACGCCTCGCTGAAGAGCTGGGCGTCGGCCCACTACAAGGGCGACCGGCTCAACCTCCAGAAGCTCGAGGAGCTGAGCGTCGAGGCCAAGGACGAGATCATCCGCGAGATCGGCATGGGCGTCCCGCCCGAGAAGTACATGCGGAACGCCACGCCTGAGATACGGACGACCAGCGCCCTGGCCGCCGGCGCGCCCGATTGGATCAGCAAGGCCATGAAGGCCTTCGGCTTCTCCGCCCTCGACACGGAGAAACGAAACGAGGCCCAGGCCAAGCTGATGGCCTTCCGCGCCGCCGAGCTCGACGCCCGACGCAAGCTGGCCGAGCAGATCAACGGCCTGCGCATCAGCTCCTCCACCACCGTCAAGGACTTCGTCGCCGCCAGCGACGAGGTCGGCACGGCCATGCTCGCCTTCCAGCAGGGCGCCCGCGTCCTGGAGGAATCGCGGAAGGTCAAGCCCGATGGAACGGCCGAAGTCATCGTCGAAATCGAGCTGAAGCCCCTGTGGAACTCGATCATCTCCTACACCAGCAGGCTGAAGATCGAGATCAAGTAAGGAGCCTTCCATGCTGAAGCGAGCGTTCTGCCTCCTGTTGGCCCTGCTGTGCGCTTCGGCCGTGCCGATTCTCCTGGCCGGCTGCGAGAAGGACGAGATCCGCGTCGAGCGGCGCATGGAAGTCAAGAACGTGCCCGTCGAGCAGCATACGGTCGTCGAGTAGCCCCCGGTCAGCGCACCGGACGGAAAGGAGCCGCGCCATGCGCCGGACCACGTGTTGTGCTTTGCTCTCCGCCCTGCTGCCCGCCGCCGCCGCGGTCGCCCAGGACGTCGTCAGGAAGGGCGACAACCTCGTCGAGGTCACCGTCGTCGGCCAGGGGATGGACAAGGACGAGGCCCTGCGCGACGCGCTGCGCAAGGCCGTCGAGCGCGGGGCCGGAACGTTCATCTTCTCCCAGAGCGAGACGAAGGACTTCGCCCTCGTTCGCGACACGGTGCTGGCCCGCTCGGCCGGGTTCGTCCAGAAGTACGACATCGTCTCGCAGTCCACCTCGCCCGACGGGGTGGTGGAGCTGAAGGTCCGCGCGACGGTGTCGGTGCAGGGCGTGGTGGACACCTGGGGCGTGGTCACCACGATGCTGAAGCAGATGGGCCGGCCGAAGATCATGGTCGCCGTCGGCGAGAAGATCGGCCCGCAGCTCCAGGACGTCTCGACCGTGCAGACGCGGATCGAGGAGATGCTGCTGAAAAGCGGCTTCGTGCTGGTGGACCAGTCGCAGCTCAAGGAGATCGACAAGAAGGACCTGTCCGCGGCGATGGCCGACGACAACGTGGCGAAGGTGCAGGCGATCGCCAAGCGCTTCGGGGCGCAGCTCTTCGTGACGGGCGCCGCCCACGCCGCCCCGGGCGTCACCAAGAACATCGGCGGCGTGGTGTTCTTCACCTACGAGGGCGAGGCCAACGTCAAGTGCTTCCGCACCGACACGGCGCAGATGCTGTCTGCCGTGCCGGGCCAGCCCACCCGCGGCGTCCAGCAGGTGGCCCGCAGCGCCGCCAAGCAGGCCCTCGACGCCCAGGCCCGGCAGGTCGCCCCGCGCGTGGTCAACGACATCCTGCGGTTCTGGCAGGACTGCCTGGCCGGGCGCGGCGAGGTGCGCCTGGAGGTCGACGGCGTCAGCTTCAAGCAGTACCTGGCGCTCAAGAAGGCCCTCCAGACCCTCAAGGACGTCAAGGACGTCACCGTCAAGTTCCACAACAACCAGGCCGAGTGCTCCATCGAAAGCAACCTCCGCGCCGAGACGCTGGCCGAGAAGATCGTCGAGGCCGTCAGCGGCCTGGACGTCACCGACGTCTCGCAGAACGTCATCAAGGCGAAGTTCAAGCCGGAGTAGCGCCGCGCCGCTGACCGGTGGGAGCAACGCGGCCCAGAAGTCGCGACACAGAGACTCAGAGGGACAGAGGGGAGAATAGGGGCAAGTCGCGCTAAGATGCGGCAGGCATCCGGAGACGAGAGGAGCGAAGATGCGAAGCACACGTGCCGATCTGGTGTTCGCCGCGGTCGCCGCCGTTGCGCTGCTGAGCGCGCGCGGCACGGCCGCCGCGGCCGGGCTGACGCTCACCGTCACTCCGGCCACGCGGGAGGGGCGCTGGCAGGTGCAGTCGACGGGCAAGGCCCTGGGGCCGACCGCCCTCCGCGAGGCGCTGCGCGCGGCGGGCAAGGGCGGGACGGGTGAGCCGCTGTCGCTGATGGCCGACCGCACCTGCACGTTCGGACAGTTGATGTACCTGCTGGACACGGCACGGCTCGAGGGCTTCCGCAACGTCAGCTTCCGCACGCCGGGCGATGAGCGGGGCGACTTGAGCTTCCTGCTGCCCACCGCCGAAGAGCTGGCGCGCGCCGGCGCCGGCGGCTGGACTGTCGCCATCGCCATCGACCGCGGCGGCGACAGCCAGATCGACGGTCGGCCCGCCGCGCCCGACGACATCCGCAAGGCCTTGCGCCCGACGCCGGGCAAGCCCGCGGCCGCGCCCGTCCGCATCGAGGCCGACCAGGCACTGGCATGGGCGCACGTGGCCTACGTGCTGGACCTGCTGCGGCGCGAGGACCGCCGGACGGTCGTGTTCGCCCCATCAGGCGCGTTCGCTGTGGCCGTCCCCGTGGCGGGCAAGGTCGAGGCCCGGCCTATCGAGCTGCGCCGGGCGGGCGGCGCGGCTGCGGTGCCACCGCCGCTGACGGAAGTGCTCCCGCCCGACAAGGCGAGGTGGGGCGAGTCCTCGCGCCCGGTGCCCGAGAGCAGGCTGACGCGCGGCGCGCCGGCCGGCGCGATGCTGTGCCCCACGTCGTGGCACGTGCTGGGGCCGATCCCGCTGGACCGGCGCAGCCGGACCGCATCGCCCCTGACGAAGGTGTACGCCCCCGAAACCGGCGTGGACCTCGACGCGCGCTACACGACGGCCGACGGCAAGGAGATCGCCTGGCGGTTCGTCATGCCGAAAGAGGTCCGCGTGGTGCCCCCGACCGTCAGCAACTACGCCACGTTCTATGCCTTCGCCGAGGTCTACAGCGACGCCGACCGCGACGTGTGGGCGGCGTTCGGCGCCGACGACTTCGGCCGCTGCTGGATCAACGGCAAGCTGATGTGGAGCAGCGGCAGCACGCCGCAGCCGTGGATCCCCGATCGCGGCTTTGCCGTGGCGAAGCTGAAGAAGGGCGCCAACCAGGTGCTCTTCCGCCTGGACAACGCCGGCGGGACGACGGGCTTCTCCGTGGTGTTCCTTCTCGGCAAGTGAACCCCGGCCGCCTACGGGTAAGGGGACAGTTCCGGGGGGGCCGCGCTCGTAGTCCCGCCGTAAGGCGGCTCTCGGCAAGCCGCCGGAGGCCGGGAAAGACCGCCTCACGGCGGAACTACGAACTGGAGGCGCTGCTTCCGGCCCCCCGCGAGTGTCCCCTTACGCCTACGGCGCCTCGATCATCACGATGTGGGCGTCGAAGTCGCCCTGCTTGGTCTTCTGGATCGCGTTGACGGTGGGGGCCGGGCCCATGTCGCTTGCGCCGCTGGATGAGCTGACCACCAGCAGCCGCTTGCCTGCCGAGCCGAGCCGCAGCTCGTGGCAGGCGGGCAGGTAGCTGCTGAACAGGCAGTGGGCGAAGTCGCCGGTGACTATGGCGGCCACTTCGCCGCCGTGCTTCTTGCCGTCGTGGGGGTACCTGTAGAAGGCGTTGGGCGTCTGGACGATGCCGCTGGCCCCGCTGCCCCGGAAGGCGACGGCCCCGCCCTCCAGCACGCGGATCTCCTCGACGTTGGCGAAGTTCGGCGCGCCGCGGTACTTGGCGTCGCTGAAGTCCTCCGGCACGTACGCCAGCCACATCGTCGCCGACTTCTGCTGCTTCGTGACCGGGTCGATCCGCAGGATGTAGCCCAACGAGTTGGCGCTTCTCATGCCCCAGCTCGACATGCCCAGGCCCTTGATGGGCGCGGGCTTGTCCAGGTCGCCCGGCTGGCGGGTGAACACGCTGTTGCCGCCGTCGGACCAGCCGCCGACGATCATGTCGCCGTTGCGGTCGTAGTCGGCCGAGCGCGGCGAGGAGTCGCTGCACAGCCCGTTTCCGCCGCCGCCGCAGGCGCACAGGCGCGGCGTCCACTCCCACAGCTTCCAGAGCTTCGCGCCCGTGCGGTCGAAGCAGTACAGATACGGCGAGCGCCACGGCTGGCGCCCGGTGTTGGTGTTGCGGTCGCCGCCGTAGATGAAGCCGCCGTCGGCCGGGTTCACCGCCAACACGCCCGGGTGCCCGCCAAAGCCCTTGCTCGTCAGCTTGACCATCTGCCCGCCGTCGGCGGCGATGCGCGACAGCCCGTTCAGCTCCGCGTAGACGTTGGCGGCGTTGTCCTGCCAGAGCGTTTCGGCCGGGCGGCGGTGGCCCTGGAAGACCCACGCCCAGTCGATGGCGTCGCCCGTCGGCGAGATGCGCATCACGTACACGTGCCCGTCCACCTTGGCCGAGTCGAACTCGTACGGGCCGAACATGCCGGCGCGCCGGCGCCGCCCGCCGGTTTCCTCGGCCGGCTGCGGGACGAGCTTCTTGACCTTGATCCGCGAGCCGAGCGAGGCGAACTGCGGCCCGCAGCGACCGGCCAGGATGAACGCCTTGCCGTCGCGGGCGACGGCGGCCGTCGAGATGCTCGCCACGCCCCAGTCGAACCGCACGGCGCGCAGCACCTTCGTCATGTCGCGGTCGAAGAAGACGATCGTCCCGGCCGCGTCGGGGTCCTCCCCGCGCAGCACCGGCTGGCCCTTCTTGTCCGCGGCGGTGCTCTTGAGGCCCTGGTGGGTGCCTTTGCCGACGACCTTGACGGCGGCCACGTCGGCGAACTTCGGCCCGTAGGCGTTGCCGAACGCGACGATGGTCCCATCGGCCATCGCCGCGGCCGCGACGAACTCCTCGTTGCCCGCGCCGCCGAAGAACGTGGCGGCCAGCACTTTGGCGTGCGGGCCCTTGGCGAACTGCTGCGTGTAGCCCTCGTACCGCCCGGCCAAGGCGGCGGTGCAGCCCACGGCCATCGCCGCCGCAACCGCTGTGAGCCGGCAAAGTCGCTCCATGTAAGTTGACTCCTTCCTGCTATTGAACCCGCCGCGCGCCGCCGCGGCCCTCGGCCGGGCGGGCTTCGGCGGCCGGCAGGCCCGTTCCCTTCACGTTGACAAACTCCGGCGCACCGTCCAGGGACAGGCCCTCGGCGACGACGCCCTTGGCGTTGGCGATGCGGCCGGGGGCGCCGCCGGTCAGCTTGACGTTCTTCAGCACAATGCCGTCGATGATGCCGTCGGGCATGCCGACCAGCGACAGGGCCTTCCGGTTGCCCTCGCCGGTGATGTCAACGCACGACAGTCGGCGCACCGCCGGAATGCCCTCCGCGCCCGCGATGAGACCGGTCCCGGCGTTGTATCTGTACAGCATGTCCACCAGCAGGGCGGCGCCCGTCTTGCTGATGCGGCAGTCGGTGACCGTGATGCCCTCGATGACCCCGCCGCGCCCCTTGCGCGTCTTGATGCGGATGCCCGAGCCGCAGCCGGAGATGCCGCACCGCCGGATCGTGACGTTGCGCACCCCGCCCGACATCTCGCTGCCGATGGACACGCCGCCGTGGCCTCTTTCCATCACGCAGTCCTCGATGGTGATGTTCTCGCTCGGCCGGCCGATCTTCACCCCCTCGGCGTTCTTGCCGCTCTTGATGGCGATGCAGTCGTCGCCGGTGGCGAAGCGGCACCTGCGGATCACGACATTGCGCGACGAATCGGGGTCGATGCCGTCGGTATTGCCCCCGCGGGTCTCGAAGCGGCAGTTGTCCACCGTGACGCCGTCGCAGTAGAGCAGATGGAGCGTCCAGCGCAGCCGGCATGTCAGCTTGACGCCCTCCACGCGGGCATTGCGGCAGCCCTTGAGGAGCACCGTCCGCACGTTGCCCGCCAGCGTCCCGGCGCCGGCGATGGTCACGTCGTTGGCGTCAACGGCCACGATCAGCGGCGAGGGGTACTCCGACTCCGTGCCCTCCCAGCGGCTCTTGACCGGCGGAAACAGCGACGAGTCGGGCGAGGCCTGGATCACGGCGTCCTTGTCCAGCCGCAACGTCACCCCGGACGCCAGGCGCAGCGCGCCCGACACGTACGTCCCGGCCGGCACGACGACCGTGCCCCCGCCCGCCTTGGCGGCGGCGTCAATCGCCTTCTGGATCGCCGGACCGCCCAGCGTCTTGCCGTCGCCCACGGCGCCGAACGACTTGACGGCGAATTCCTTCGCCGCCGTTCCGCGGGCCGGTTCGGCCGCCACGAGGGGCAACGCCAGCACGGACGCCGCCAGCGCCCCGACGCATGTTCGAAATCGCTGTCTCTTCATCGCCATCTCCCTGTTCCTGAAACCGCTCGCCGCGGCACTTGTCCACGATCACCGTGAAATCATTGTGCAGGTAGTCGTCGATCACGCGGACCTGGCCGTGCTGCTGGGCCACCTTCGCCGCCTCGCCGGGGTCGTAGAAGAAGTACGGCTTTTCCTTCGGCTCGGCCCGCGCGTGCAGCAGATTAAACACCACGTGCCGACGCGACAGGGCGGCCATACGCTCGATCGCCCGCGGCAGGAACACCCGGTTGTTGCCCAGGTCGAGGTTCATCGCCCCCGAGCAGAAGACCACGTCGAACGACTCGGGGGCGAAGCGGCGATCGCGCCGCGCGGCGAAGATGTCCGCCCGCACGAACCGCCGCCCCGGCAGCCGCCGACGGCACAGCTCCACCATCCGCTCCAGGATGTCCACGCCAGTGTACGCGACCTCCAGCCCCCGCTGCTCCAGCAGGGCAGGCAGGTCGCCCGTCCCGCACCCCACGTCCAGCAGGCTCCGCCCGCCCAGCGGCACGTACGCCAGCAGCACCTCGAAGCGCGCCCGCTGCGACTCGGCCGAGCCCCAGTTGACGATCTCGTGGCTCGGCCCGCCCGCGGCGATCCGCGGCTCATAATGCGCTCGGATGGCGTGGGCCTTGCTCATCGTCGTCGGCCGGCAGGGAGGGCTCGTCGTAGATCTCCGCCTCGGCAACGACCCTATTGTAGAAATCCCGCCCGCCCAACGCCACGCACCACGGCAGCACCGCCCCGCGCGAGTCGTAGTAGTCCAGCTCGGCCGTCTGCCAGTCGCGGTCGATCTGCCGGACCGTCCGGTCGAGCACCTGCCGCTCCAGCTCGCGGGCGCGGTGGCTCAGCTCTCGCAGGTCCGGCGACTTCGGGTCGCGCCGGGCCATCTCGCGCCGCCGGCCGTCCAGCGAGGCCATCTCGCCCAGCAGGTCGGCGCAGCGGTCGCGCTGCCAGGCCGCCCGCCCGGCCTCGTCGCGGAACGACGCCAGCCGCCGCTTCGCCTCCGCCATCAGGTCGGCCCAGCTCTCGCCAAGCCGCCGGGCGGCCACCTCCTCGCTGCCCATCGCCGCCGCCAGGTGCGCCGGCAGGCGGATGGGCACGTCCAGCTCGCGCAGGCGGTCCAGCAGCCGCAGGCGCACGCGCACGACCGGCCGCAGGCCGCCGCGCAGCAGTCCCACGGCCGCCAGCTTCGCCGCCAGCAGGTGCGCCGCGGGCATGTAGGCCGAGCCGCGATAGGGCAGTGCCAGCCGGGCCCCGCCCTCGCCGGTGCGCACCTGGCAGACCATCACGGCCGCTTTGCCCGCCAGGCATTCCACGCCCGCAGCCGCCAGGGCCTCGACGGGCAGCCCGCCGCCGGAGGCCAGCGGCACCTCGCGGTCGCCGAAGCGCAGCGTCCGGCCGCCGGCGCCGAGGAACAGCCCCGTCCGCACGAAGTGCCCCTCGCGCCGCAGCGCCGCGAAGAACGGCAGCTCGCCTTCGCCCGTCTCCAGCGGGCGCAGGGCCGCGCCCGACTCGGCCAGCGCCTCGTTGTACAGCCCCGCCGCACGCTGGTAATCGGCCAGGAACAGTTCCGCCAGCTCGTCGCGCCCATTCCATCCGCCGCGCAGCGCGAACAGCTCGCTGCTCCGGCCGATGCGCACCTCCGGCGGGACGTGCGCCCGCAGCCACGCCTCGTACAGCTCCACCAGCGTGCCGCCATCGCGGTCGGCCAGCAGTGCCTCCACGCGCGTCCGTTCGGCCGCGAACCACTCGCCCAGGCGCCGCCGCGACTGGCTGGCCGGGAACGCCCGCCGCATGTCCGCCTCGGCCTTGTCCAGCAGCTCGCGGATGAACGGGGCGGTCTCGGCGACGGTCAGGTCGCCCAGCAGGCGGTGGTGCCGGCGGTCGCCGACGTAGCTGGGCCCCACGAGCTGCCAGTTGTCACCGGGGGAGAATTCGTCATACAGCCCGTCCACGTCGCGGCCAAGCTGGCGGGCCAGCGTGGCGGTCTTCAGGCCCGTCAGCGGCTCCCAGTCGCGGACTTCCAGCGGCACGCGGCCGAGGAAGCCGGTGTAGAACAGGGCGGCGCCCCAGTCGGCCCCGCCGCTGCGGTAGAACCTCTCGCGCCGCAGCGCCAGCCCGGGCGCCCCGCCGCCGCCGGCCACGTCGGCGCCCATCGACGTGAAAGCGGCGTCGATGTCCTCGACGTAGTGCGCAACCTTCCGCCCGCGCCGCCCCAGCGCCGCCAGCTTGCCCACCACGTCCCACAGGCTGTGACAGTTCTGGTCGATGCTGAACATGGGGACACCCGTTGACTGGTTGACTGGTTAACTCGTTGACTGGGCTCGGTTGACTCGTGGTTCCGGTGCCTTGGCACAAGTTGTGCGGTGGCCCCGACATGCCCGATTCAACGAGTTAACGACTTAACGAGTCAACGAATCACGCGCCCGTCGCCGCGGCGGCCAGGTCGTCGCACAGCGTGCCGGCGAACAGCCGCCGCACCACCGTCTCCACGCACACGTCGGTAATCGAGCAGTCGCCCGCCTGCGCGAAGTACACCCGCAGCACGTCGCCGCTGCGGGCGCGGACGAGCACCGCCCGCTCGTGCCGGCTGAACTCCTCCGGCCAGGCGAACCGCTGTGCCGCGAGGATCGCCGCCGAGGCCGCCCCCGTCCCGCAGGCCATCGTCTCGCCCTCGACGCCGTACTCCCACGTGCGCACGGCCAGCTCGCCCGGCCGAAGCACCTGCACGAAGTTGACGTTCACCCCGCGCGGGGCGAAGCGCTCGTGGTGCCGCAAGGCCGGGCCCAGGTGCGCCACGTCGGCCTTGGCCACGTCGTGGACGTACACGGCCAGGTGCGGCACGCCCGTCATCGCGTAGTCGCACCAGATCGGCAGGTCGTCCACGTGCACCTCCACGTCCGGCGTGATGCTCTCGGGGCTGGGGATGCACACGCGGACGTAACCGCCCTCACGCGGCTCGCCGACGACGGTTCCGGCCGACGTGAGGATCGTCACGTCGCCGTCGGGGCCGACGCGGCGGTCGATCGCCCAGCGGGTCAGGCAGGCCACGCCGTTGCCGCACAGGGCGGCCTCGCTGCCGTCGGCCTCGAAGAACCGCGCGCCGATGTGGGCGGCGCCGGGCAGCTCGTTGCGGCAGGCGAAGATCACGCCGTCGGCGCCGACGCCCTGGTGGCGGTCGCACAGCCGCCGCGCGAACCGTCCCACGCGCCGCGCCTCGGCCAGCAGCGAGCGGAACGCATCGTCGCGGTCGTCAATCACGAC
>Ga0172363_10004891_pt1 | contig 10815 bp, 13 predicted proteins | sample LakKivs2_kivu2a2_FD_114541 | JGI IMG/M metagenome (GOLD analysis project Ga0172363, IMG submission 114541) | Sediment microbial communities from Lake Kivu, Rwanda - Sediment s2_kivu2a2 | ecosystem: Environmental > Aquatic > Freshwater > Lake > Sediment | place: Rwanda: Western Province, Lake... | reverse complement strand
TTTTTTTTTAATTTTTTTTTCAAATGTTTATTTATTGACTAAAAAAAAATAAAAATTACAAAAAATCAATTCGTTTGGAATATGGGATTTTTATTTTCATATCAAAAAAAATCAAAAAATCATCAATAAAAATTAACGTTTTAAAAATGTCTGTTGATGAGTGAATGTTGAAATAACAAATTTTAAGATTTTTCTTAAAATTCATTGATAATATTAAAAAATACCTTTACAGTAATCTTTTTCTTTAATGATGTATTTTCTTATGAAGAATTGGATGAGATATATCTCCGAAAATAAAAATGCAATTAACGCATAAGCAAATTGATTATTTGGATTACATCTAACCGCAATAATAACTGCTAATACAACAACAAATATTATGAATAATGCAATAAGAATACCACCCATACCTCTGGTTCCTTCATTAGTGAGGAAGTTATCGAAGGTTTCGTATATAGGTTTTTTGCCAATTTCTTTGTTAAAGGCGCAATTAAGTAATATCATTCGTAATTTATATAAGATTTTTTTTTCACATATTAAAGAAGAATGGGTCTAAAATTTAATTTCAATATAATCGCAATAATTTTTCTCATACTTATCCCAATTATCATCGGAATCAAAAAATTAATTGAATACTTCATCACCAAAAATAAAAGAGAACTCGTTCGCAACCTCCTCGAAAAAGAACCCAACAAAAGAATTCTCTACAGCCCATCAAAAGTCCTTAAAACCATGAACTCCCTCATGACACCTAAATACTTCTCAAATATTTTCTACAAACAATACATCCCCGTCACTCGCTACAATATAGACGAAACCATTACCATTAAAAAATATCTCAACCTTGAAAGCTCCGAAATGGAATCCAACTACTTCTTCAATATGGTCAAAAATAATATGGCTAACAACTTCTACATGAAACAAAAAATACCCCCCAAAAACTACAACAACTTCATCTTCCCCGAACTAAACAAACTCCTCAACAAAGAACTCAAACAAGGATACCCCAAAAATATCCTTAACATTGAAATCATCTCAGTCGGAGACTCCATCCAATTACCTACCCAATTCTTCAAAAATGATATCTTCATATGCGCCCTAAAAGGAAACCTTCTTATAAAACACGTTGAACCTTCCGTCACCAATCAACTTGAACCTATGACTTGCTATCCATTCTGCAGAAGAAGAATTGATGAAATTGAAACAAAAGTCGGTAATAACGAATTAAGAGAAGGTGACTTCATCTATATACCAAATGGTATAACGTTTGAACTATATTTTAAAAACAATATGTCCAATCAAATGATATTTATAATTGAATTCGATAACTTCCAAAAAAATGATAAACTTGATAACGAAATTGAACTCATAAAATTAGAACAAATTCAACTAAGAAAAATACCTAAAAAAATATACCCTAAAAACCTATACCCCGAAGAATTAGAACTTCTCTGGCTTCAAAAAATACTTAACAGCAATAACTACGACCGAAATCAACTTATAAATAACATTCTCTAATTACATATATACTGTAGTCTCATTAGAGAAATATCCCATATCAAATGTCTCGTCCATAGATAATTCATATGGATCAATCAATTCGTCCTCATTAATTTCATAATTTTCTGAATCATTAGAACAAATCATAGATAACTGGTCATCATCCACTATTATTTCTCCCAATATAAATATTACTTTATCAATATCATACTCAAAATGACTCATTTTATAAACTTAAGAATTAACACTTATTTACATCAATTTTTTTTTATCCACTAATATTATAAATGGCAGGAAAACGTAACTTCACCTGTGTAATCGGAAGTAAAGAACATGGAACCTATACCGGCAGCTCCCCCTCCTCCGCAGCCAGAAAAGTCGTCTCACAATTGTGCCACGATGACAAAAAGAAAAACGTTAAATTCTATCTCCGCGAAATCACTCAAGGCTCCAAGAAAAAAACCTACGGACCCTACAGCGGACACATGGAAAAACTTAAGAAACCCATCCAACTTAAAGGAAGATTAATCAAATACAACCCTATCGCCAGATTGTCCAAATCTAAAGGCGGAAGCAACAACGAAAATAATAACAATAGCAACAATAACAACAATAACAACAACTCCAATAATAAACGTAATAATAGCAAGAATAGAAATAACAGCAAGCGCAGAAATAACAGCAAGCGCAGAAATAACAGCAACAATCCCAATAAGAATAATTAATAAATTATATTTTCAATATAATTTAATTACCATCGACTCCCTTTTACCATCCCTTACCCTATTCACCCTATGCACCTCCCTACTATCAAATAATAACCCCAATCCTTTAATGGGTTTTATCTTACCATCCACAAAACAAAACTCTCCTCCAATAAAATCTACATCAATTGTCGAATAATATAAAATTACGGTGTAAATTGGGGGAGATTCTTTGCAATATGGAATAATATGTGGTTTGTTGTATTTATTGCAATGAGATTTAGAATTTCGAAATATGCACATATCATCGATATGCCAGTTCATTTGGAAATCTTTTTCAGATTTTCTTTCAACAATTTTCATTTTATATTTATCTAATCCCAATCCAGAAATAATTTCCTCAATTTTAGAATCAACATTAAAATCGAATAACCTTCTCGATAACCTTATCTCAGGATTATCTCTCAACAAATTTATACCATACTCCATCACCTTGTCCATTTTTATATTTAATAATCAATTTCTTTTATATAATTTTTATATTATATAAAATATATATGAATTACTCTGGATATGGATTTATTGGATTTGCCCTTCTATTTGGAATGCTCTTCTGCATATTTAGCGCCCGAAATATTGAACAACAAGAATTTATTAAAACCCTCGACGCCAAACAACTCGATGTTTATAAAACCATCATCACCTTTCGCTTTAACCTCTGGCTTCAAGGATTAGTACTCGGCCTTGCCATCGCCGTTGTAGTCCTCTACTTTCTTAACCCCAAGTTTAACACCTACGGAAACGCCCTACTCTTCACCTCAATTCTCCTCGCCGTTAATTACCTTTTCTACACCCTTTACCCCAAACCCGCATGGATGCTTGAATTCACCAAAAATAATAAACAAGTTAAGGAATGGCTTGACGTCTATAAATTTATGAAAACCAGATACCACTGGGGAATGGTTGCAGGTATAGCCGCATTCTTCCTACTAAGTTTATCCTTCTTTGACTACAAAGTAAATAAAGCCGCCGCTATCTAAATTCCTCTATCGCCCTCTTAAAATGTATCTCCCTACCAAAATTAAAACCACAAGGCCTCTTAGCAACTATCTCATAAAATGCCGCATCCTTCGTAAAACCCAATCTATGCATTAAACATAACGCAAATGAACAACTTCTTTGCTGTCCAGCCGCACAATGCACCAAAATATTTTTACCATTTTTATAATCACTTACAACATTTTCTATAATTTCTTTTGTCCCAATAAAGAAATTATCCACCTCATCCTCCCTTCCATTATCATCACATCCAATCCTATAATACTTTATAAAATGCTTATCCAATATCTCCTTATCCAATTGTCCTATCACAAATGGCTCAAAAACATTCCTAAAATTTTTTGTACAATTTACAATAACATTTATACCATTCTCCCTCATAAACTCCCCATCCTCCGACGACCTAACATCCCCTATCCATAAACGCGGTATTATTAAATTAACATTCATAACTTAATAATCATAATTTTTTTAAATCTACATTAAAGCCTTCTCTTTTGTCGATGATAATTGCCTACTATAAACTTTATCAGCATATCCCTGTGTCTGTGTCCATGCATCATCTCCCTCAAACATTTGCCCAAATATTGACATAACAGGTCTCTGCAATATCTGATCATCCTCAAAACTTCTTGGCAAGTATTTAAATTCTACAACTGGAGGAGGACAAGACTGATTAGATTGAACATAACCAACTACAACCAAACATATCCCAACTAATAAAAATAATATAACTATTGCTCTCATATTTTATTAAACTAAAATTATTTTTATGTTAACCCCGTCCTTGCATTATCATTAGTCTGTATCCATGGATTTGGACCCTCAAACATTCCCCTAAACTGCATCAACAACGGATTCGGCAAACTCTGCTCCTCATCAAATGTCTTATTAATATACCTAAATTCTGTAACAGGTGGAGGACATGTATTATTAGAATTAACATAAGCTACTGCCAATATACACATCATTACCAAAAAAAATAATATAAATAATGACCTCATAATTCATATTAAGATTTTTAATCATCAAAAAATATCCTTCACAATATTACTCAAAATCTTATTCCTCTCCTCCACCGTCGGCCCCCTCTGCGCCAAACCAGCCTCAAAATTCTTTCCTGCCGCCGCAGCCTCCCTCCTCTGCATCCATGGATCAGCATGCTTTCCATCATCCAATCCTGCCATCAAACCTGAAGCCTCAGTCTGCTCTCCCCCCTTTCCAGCCGGATGATCTACTCCATCACTCTCAGTTCCAGATACACCCATATTTGGAGCCTTACCCTCCTCCAATTTAGTATAAATATTATCCTTCTGATCCACAATGTCCCTCAACTCCCTAATCTTCTCCTCTGCATCACGCTCCTCCTCATCAGTCCTCGGCTGATAATACTTCTTCTTCTGATTCTCCTCCCTCGCCTTCTTCTTCCTCTCCTCCGTCTCCTGCGCATATAAATCATCCTTATACTTACGATTCTCCTGATACTTCTTCATCAAAGTATTCAACTGGTCATTCGCATACTCCTGCTCAGCAATATTGTCCGGATTTGGATCCCAAGGCAACCAATATCCAACCTGCCCAACAAAAACATGAAAATTAGGATCACGCCTCTGCAAAACTTTAGCACGAACCTCTGCCTCTCTCTTAGATTCATATACTCCTCTAACCTTAAGACCACGAATTGATGTCTGAAAATCATTCTCGTCATTAAATTTCTTATTCAAATATTCCTCATTTCCATACAAAAAATCCTCAAATTTTTCATAAACATTTAGAGTATCTATAAAATCAGGAGTCAATTTAGCAGGATCCAATAAACCCGGATTCCTCTCATCCTTCAAATCCTTCAAAAACCATTTAGCAAACTCCTTCACAATTAAACCCTCACGTCTCTTTAAAACTTTATCCGGCGATATAAAAGATAAACATACAAAATTCTGACCAGCAATAGGCTGATCAACCTCAAGAAAATCCTCAACTACTTCTTCGGAACGCGACATCTATAAAAATTATTATAAAGTTTTTTTTAAATCAAAACGTAATTTAGAATTATTTCCAATAACTTTTTTTCTCCCGTAAAATTATAAACAATGCAGTCACAAAGAGACAGATTCCATTTAGGTGAAGTTGTAAAAAGAATCGCCAAATATTTAATCGAAGGTTTAGCAGTCGGTCTTGCCGCTTATATCGTCCCCCGTGTCCGCGGTATCAATCTTCCATGGGACACTGTGCTCGTCATCGCCCTCAGCGCTGCCGCAGTATTCGCCATCCTTGACCTCTACAGCCCCTCCATCGGCGTCGCCGCCAGAAACGGTGCCGGTCTCGGCTTAGGCTTCAACCTCGTCGGTTTCCCTGCCGGTGGTATGATGTAAAATCATTGTAATAATTTATATATAATTTTATAATTATATATTAGTTAATGACTGAAAATACAAAAAAAAATATTGATTATGAAATAAAAACTGATAAACCTGAACAATTAGACCCAGATACACAAAATATTTCCAACAAATTTAATAAAACCCTCAAATTTTTTAGCATATCCATAATCCTCTTCCTACTCATCTCATACCTCAGCAACAACTACATCGCCGGCATGGGAATGAACTTTATACCCCTTCTAATCCCAATCGGCAAAACATTCTGCCCAAAACCCGCCCTCGGAACCCTCTTCCACTCTCACTGCCCAATCCCAAACTCCGACAAATTCTTTAAAGAAACAACCTTAGAATCCCTCAACCAATCTCAAAATATAAAATACTACGAACTCGTCAACATGGGCGCATCATTCTTCAACCTTATAAAAGGAATTACCGGACTTTCCGACCTATTCCTCCAAGGAAATATAAAAGAAATTGACCTAACTCCAATATTCCTAATTGACTACCAAGATACATACTGGTACCAAAAAATTGTTCTCATTATATTCGGTGCAATACAAATTCTCATCGGAACTGCCACCACAATATTCTCCAGTTTAGCCTACCTCTTCTCCGGAAAACACGGAATACTCCTCAACCTCCCCGAAGAAAAGAAAAGATTAGAAAAAAATAAAAAATTCCTATTCGAAAACCAAGGAATCTCTATGGTCCAAACTCACACCGACCAATCTTTAGTCAAATCCGGATGGACCAAATTCGCTATATTCTTCAACTTCATCAACTTCATATTCGTCGATAAACTAACATACGGAACCAGATATTTCGTCGAAGACAAACATAGCTCATTTCTCGACCGCCTCAAATACCTCTTTCTTCTCATATTTATTCTAATAATCACAGACCAACTAAAAGATATTTTCATATCCAACTCAAACTCCTTCATATGGACCCTAATCATAATAATAATCGTGTTCATTTTCTTCTCCATAAAAATTATTAACCCACTTTGCTCACCTTCCCCCCTTCCAAACTATGAAGGACTCCTTCAAGAAATCAAATACTCTGCAACCAAAAATAACAGCCAAAATAAAGATTACACATTTAACAACCTTAGTAACGATATCACCCAACTTAAAGATACTCTTAACAAAACAATCGAAGAATACTCTGAACACTCCAAAAAATTAGCAAAAGAACTTCACCTCAACGTCGTCCAAAGCAAACCACTCTCCGAACAAATCAAAGAAAAATACCAAGAAACTAAAGAAAAAATTAAAGAAAAACTTCAAAAATTTAAAACCGAAAGCAAAGATGACGTAGAAACAGCTCAAAAAGAAGCAGAACAAAACTTAGCCCAACAAACCGGCGGCTCCATAAAAATTAACCCAAAATACCAAAAAATAATACAAGAATTAAGAAAAGAAATCCAAGAAAATAACCTATAATACAATAATAAATGTTTCAAATATTTATTTTTAGAAGAGACCTCCGTATTCATGACAATAATACCCTCAACCAACTCTCTCAATTCCCCGAACCAATCATACCCATATTTATCTTCGACCCAGTCCAAATATCACCACAAAAAAACACCTACTTCTCCAATAACTGCGTCCAATTCATGTGCGAATCCATTCAAGACCTTTCCATCGATATCTCCAACCATAAAGGAAAACTTCAAATATTTCACGGAGAACCCACCCATATACTCAAAAAACTTCTTAAATATAACATCAAACGCATCGGATTCAATAAAGATTACACCCAATTCTCCATCAACCGCGACAATAATATCCAATCATTCTGCCAACAAAATAATATCGAATTTATCTCCTTAGATGACACACCAATCTTCCCAATCGGAACAATCAAAACAAATAATAACACACCCTACAAAAAATTTACCCCATTCTATAACAAAGCCCTCAAACTTAAAATACCCACACCTCATACCAACAAAATTAACTTCGCCAATTTATCAATCTCCAATATTAATATCAACAAATACTACAAAAATAATCCCAACTTACTTCATAAAGGCGGTAGAACAAACGCACTCATTCAACTTCAAAATATTCCAGATGATTACAAAAATACTCACGATATACCATCGATTCCAACTACAGAAATGTCAGCATACAATAAATTCGGCTGCATATCCATCCGCGAATTCCTCCTTAAAGTAAAAAATCATACAGCCATCGCCCGTCAACTTTATTTTCGCGATTTTTACTATAACGCCTACGCCCTCATCCCCAACCTATTCTCCAACACATCCGACCCAAAATTCCTTAAAATTAAATGGAATAAACCCAAACAAAATCTAATTAACGCATTCTACAACGGACAAACTGGATTCCCAATCATTGACGCAGGAATTCGTCAAATGCTTACCACAGGATTTATGCACAATCGTGTAAGAATGCTTGCAGCCAGCTTCTTCTCCAAAGACCTCCTCTATAACTGGAAAATAGGCGAAAAATTCTTCGCCCAAAATCTATATGACTATGACCCTATACAAAATAATGCAGGATGGCAAACAGTAGCAGGAACAGGGGTTTCTGCACTTGAATGGTTTCGTGTAATGAACCCATGGACTCAAACTTTAAAATTTGACCCTCAATGTATTTACATCAAAGAATGGATACCAGAACTACGAAATGTAGATAACAAAATTATCCTAAACTGGGAATATGAACAACCTATAAGTTCATATCCAAAACCAATTGTAAATCATTCTCAAAGAAGAGATATAATGCTCAAAACATTCAAAAAAGCCCTAAAATAAATCACTTCGATATACCCATCTTCTTCACATACTTCCTAAAACGCCTCCTCCTCAATCCAATCATACTCTCTATTCCCAATGAATATGCATAAGGAGCATTACCATCAACACCCTGTGAATCAATATCCGCATCCCATGTCATCACCCCAGCCAAATTATTCTTTAAAACATAAGATGTCAAATTTAAAGTATCCTGCAATGATAAATTATGACCCAAATCATCATCCCCAGGCATCAATCCCAAAACCATCTTAACCGGATTAACACCCCACGTGCTCATATAATAATTAATATCAAACTCAACCTGAGCAGCATAATTTGAACCACTCTCTATCCACAAATCATACTCCATCGGCTGCCATACATCTATATTTCCTATCACCATATCCAATAAACTCTTCTGATACATCCCCGCACCCCACGCCTGCGCTGGTGTAGTCAAACTTATATATAATCCTGAATTCAATGACCTCAAAGTATTAATCAATGACGCCGTAGTCTCCGCAAAATTAGAAGGAACCATCGCAGATGAATCCTCAACATCAAAATCTACTCCATCAAAACCACAAGTATTCAAAATTGTATTAATATTTCCTGCCAAAAAACCTGGCAAAGTATACAAATCTGAACCATAAAATGGATAAGTCGCACCTCCAATCGACAAACTTATCTTTCCATTATTAGCATGAACCAAATTAACTATTTGCTTAGTCTTATCAATTGTCAAACTACCAAAACCAGGAATATAAGTCCCATCCGTAAAATTAAAACTCGCAAAAGCCAAAATAACCCTAACATTTTTCTTCAAAACTCCCTTTGAAATCATATCATTTACCAAATCTAAAGGGTCTCTACCCCAAGTCGTCACATAAGTATTATAACTCATTTTTATAATACTTATTAAATTATTTTTAAATAGATATATTCGCATTACATAATTGTCTATGTCCAATCTTAAATCTACCACCATATAAATAATTCTTCCTAAAATCATAAGAATTTAAATAATTAACCACCAAACTAATATCAACATCTCCAATCGGTATCATTACCAATAAATTTCCCCCAAAATATCCAACCTTTCCTTCAAACGCAACCTTATCCTTTCTTGTTAAATTATATATATAAATACATTTCTTTCCCAATTGACTTTCCATTACCCCAACATTTCTTGGAGCACCCCACTCAAACCAATTAACCTCATTAAACTTTCTTATCCTCCTCTCCAACAATATCCCCTTACTCTTCTCCAAATAATCATCTATGTCTTTCCTACCCGAAGGAAATACTTTTGTATAAATAAATTTATCATAACTATTCTCTCCAACTAAAACATCTATATTCCCAATCTTATTCCTATAAACCTCATCCTTACCTGAAACTAATCCTACATAAATATTAAAATAATCTTCAAGTTTTTTTATATTTTTATCCAATTCATCAACAAAAATGAGCAGTCCATCGTTATTAATAATTTTCTTTTTGACATCATTATAAACACAAATTTTTGGTAACTTTGGATTCTTACAATATCTAAATAAAATAACATTTATGCTTGCATCACTGAATAAATTTTCTTCCTTTGGATGAAATATATCAGTAAATGTCCCAATCTGCATCATTTCATTAATTAAAAGTGATGTAGATGTTAATTTAAAAAAGTCAGCTGGAACTATAAAAATTAATTCACCATTTGGTTCCAATAAACCAAAACATTTTCTGACAAAATCAATTGCTAAATTCCCCTTCTTTGTTCGAACAAATGGTGGATTACCAATAATTGTTTTATAAAAATCATATATCTCAGCTGTTAAAAAATCACAATAATTAATATTTTCTACTTTAGAATCCAATCCTTTATCAATTTCATATAAATCAAATTTAATATTGGGAAACTTATTTTTAACAGGTAATATCAAATCTCCTCTTCCAACAGAAGGCTCCAATATTCTATCAAAATCATTTTTTATAAATTGCATCAACTTCTCATGCAAGATTGGAGATGTTGTATAAAATTGTCCCAATTCATGCCTCTTCTTAATATCATCCTTCTTCTCCTCTTTACTTACCTTTTTTACCTTCTCCTCTTTTACAAGCTTCTTTTCCCTCTTTTTCTTTTTACTATCCAATTGCATTATTAGCTCACTTCCGGACTCTATTAATAAATCTTCAATATTATTTATTGCATTTTCCTTTATAATTGGAGTTTCTTTTATGATTGGAGTTTCTTTTACAATTGGAGATTCTTTAATAATTGGAGTTTTTATTAGAGTTTCTTTTATGATTGGAGTTTCTTTTACAATTGGAGTTTTTACAGGAGTTTCTTTTATAATTGGAGTTTTTACAGGAGTTTCTTTTATAATTGGAGTTTTTATTGGATTTT
>Ga0172363_10004889_pt1 | contig 10817 bp, 6 predicted proteins | sample LakKivs2_kivu2a2_FD_114541 | JGI IMG/M metagenome (GOLD analysis project Ga0172363, IMG submission 114541) | Sediment microbial communities from Lake Kivu, Rwanda - Sediment s2_kivu2a2 | ecosystem: Environmental > Aquatic > Freshwater > Lake > Sediment | place: Rwanda: Western Province, Lake... | reverse complement strand
GCCTACGGAGCTGAAGCTCCTGCGTGCTTCGCACGGGCGGCCTGCCCCTACTCCGCCGCCGTGAGTTTTCCCTTAAGTTCACGCCATTCGCCCCTACAGGATTCGCGCGGTGCGCCTCTATGTGGCGCACCGCGCGGGGCATGGCGTAGGGGCACAATGCAGGGGCGGGGCACTGTCCCCGCCCTCATGCAAGGAGGGCAGGGACGGTGCCGCGCCCCCGGGGCGTGCCCCTACATCGACGGCATCGTATCCCAAATGGGATTGCAGGCCGGGGTTACGTCGATTCTAGCGGGATCGGGGCACCGAGCCGTAGCGGCGGCAGCAGCGGGCGGACCCGGCTGGAATTGTGTTGCAATTCCGGCCATTTCATGGTAGACTGCCCGTATACCAGTCCAAATCCTCCTGCTGGTGCGGGTATGAAAGAGATCGAAGCGAAATTCGTGGCTGCCGACCCTTCCGTGTTCGACCAGATACTGGCTCACGAGAAGCTTGGCGGCTACGAGCTGAAGTTCAGGGAGCGCCAGCTCCTCGTCACCGACTACTTCGATACCGAATGCTGGGACCTGCTGCGCTCGCGGTCGGTTCTGCGGCTGCGCCGGGCCGGCCGCGACTGCAAGATCGGCCTCAAGACGCTCGTGAAGCGCAGCGGCGCGATCCAGACGCGCGAGGAGATCGAGGAGGACCTGGCCGACGGCTACCCGCAGAAGATCGACTGCCTCGAGTCGCCGGTGATGGACCGCGTGCGGCGGATCACCGCCCCGCATCCGCTGCTGCTCGTGCTGACGGTCGAGAACAACCGCACGATCGTCGAGATGCTCCGCGGCGGCGAGTGCCGCTTCGAGATGGTCCTCGACGACGTCGAGTTCGTCGGGGCGCGAGACCAGCGCCGGCACTTCGAGGTCGAGATCGAATCGAAGGGCGGCGACCAGTACGAGCTCGAATCCCTGCTGGGCATCCTGGGCTCGGGCTTCCCGCTCGAGCCGTCGGTCGAGTCGAAGTTCGAGCGCGGCCTGCGGCTCACGCGGATCTGGCCGGTGGGTGTCCAGTGGTGAAACCGGGGCCCCGCACTCCGCATCGGTAGGGGCGGAGCACAGTCTCCGCCCTCCGGAGGGCAGGCACGGTGGTCTGCCCCTACAGCGTCGGTAAAGCCTGCATCGTGGAGACGCTCTTTCCTCACATCATCGTGATGGGCTGCCTGCTGGCGGCCTCCAGCTTCTTTTCCGGCTCGGAAACCGTACTCTTCTCCCTCACGCCCGACCAGCGCCGCGACCTGCGGAAGCGCCGCCGGCGCACCGGGATGGCGGCGCTGCGGCTGCTCGACGACCCTTCCTCGCTGCTCGTGACCGTGCTCTTCGGCAACATGCTGGTCAACATCTCCTACTTCAGCATCTCGACGGTGCTGGTGCTGCGGCTGCGGCGCGAGGCCGGCACGGTCGAGGCGAGCGCGTTCGGCGCGGCCGCGCTCGGGGCGCTGATCCTCTTCGGCGAGATCATGCCCAAGGTGGTGGCCGTCAACTTCAACATCCACCTCGTCCGCGTCGTCAGCATCCCGCTGGCGCTGCTGCAACGGCTGCTGGCGCCGGTGCGGGCGGTGCTGGTGCGCTTCGTGCGGCTCTTCTCGCGCGCGCTGCGGCTGCACACGATTCGCGAGGAGCGCATGACCGACGAAGAGCTCAAGATGCTCGTCGAGATGAGCGAACAGCAGGGCGTGCTCAGCCGCTCGGAGCGCGAGATGATCGCCGAGGTCGTGGAGTTCGGCCAGATCCGCGTGGCCGAGGTGATGACGCCGCGCGTGGACGTGCCCGCCTTCGACCTCGCCCTGCCGTGGGCGGAGCTGCGCGAGCTCCTCGTGAGCACCATGTGGAAAAAGGTGCCGGTCTACGAGGACCGCATGGACAACATCCTCGGGGTGGTCCACGCGAAGGACATCCTCCTCTCCGACGGCCCCGACGTGCGCGCGCACATCCGCAAGGTGCTCTTCGTGCCCGAGCTGGCCCCGGTGGAGAAGGTGCTTCACCAGTTCCGCGAGAAGCACGCCCACTTCGCCGTGGCCGTCGACGAATACGGCGGCTTCGCGGGCGTGGTCACCATCGAGGACATCCTCGGCGAGATCGTGGGCGAGATCGAAACGGAGTTCGAGCCGGAGGGCCCGCTCGTGGAGCAGATCGGCCCCAACGAGTACCGCGTGGCCGGCGACCTAAGCGTGCGCGAGTGGCACGAGATGTTCCAGGTCGAGGTCGATTTCCCCGGCTTCGACACGATCGGCGGGCTGGTGCTGCTGCTGCTGGGGCACATCCCGCACGAGGGGGAGTCGGTGGACTTCGGCCAGCTCACCTTCACGGTGGAGCGCATGCACAAGCGCAAGATCGAGACGATCATCCTCAAGACGCGCAACGGGGAGGCCGCGGCATGAGCACCGGCGAGTTGCTCGTGTTCATCGCGGCGTTCTTCACGTGCGCCACGCTGGCGGGCGTGGAGACGGGCCTCTACTGCCTCAACCGCATCCGGCTGCGGGCGCGGGCGGCCCGCGGGCAGCACTCGGCCATCCGCATCCAGCACCTGCTGAAAGACACCAGCAAGACGATCATCGCGATCCTCGTGGGCACGAACGTGGCCACGTTCATCGCCACCGCCACCGCCACGAGCTGGTTCGACAGGGCGGGCATCCGCGAGCCCGAGATCCTCGCGACGCTGATCCTCGCGCCCGTGTTCTTCGTCTTCGCCGAAACGCTGCCCAAGAGCATCTTCCAGCAAAAGGCCGACGTGCTCACCTACCGCGTCGACTCGCTGCTGGTGCTCACGCGCATCGTGTTTTACCCGGTGATCCTCCTGCTGGCGGGCGTCACCAGGGCCGTGTCGTTCCTCGGCCGCAAGGCCGGGGCGCCCGCCGAGCCGCTCTCGACGCGCCAGGGCCTGCGCTACTTCTTCCTCGAGAGCCGCGGCAGCCTCAGCCCCTACCAGAGCCAGATCGCCGAGAACATCATGAGCCTGCACCACCACACCCTCGCCGATGCGATGATCCCGCTGGGGCACATCAAGAGCGTCGACGTCGCCATCGGCACCGACGCCCTCGTGCAGACCATCCGACAGGTGCGCTTCTCGCGGCTGCCCGTCTACCAGGGCTCGCCCGACCGCATCGTGGGGATACTCAACACCTTCGAGTTCATGTACGAGACGGAGCACAAGGACACAATCAGCCACCTCGTGCGCCCGGCCACGTTCCTCCAGTTCGACACGCCGATCCACGCCGCGCTCCACCGGATGCAGTCGAGCCGCCAACTCATGGTGATCGTCACCAACGCCCGCGGCAAGCCCGTGGGGATCGCGACGCTGAAAGACCTCGTGGAAGAGATCGTGGGCGAGCTGCAGGAGGCCTGAGCCACGCGGAAAGGACGGATCGCATGACGAACGTCGGCATCATCGGGCTGCGCGGCCACCAGGTGATCATCCTCGACGGCATCGCCCAAGGCGCGGGCCTGCGCCTCGCCGCCGTCGCCGAGGAAGACGCCGCCCTCTTCGACGCCACGCGCAAGCACCCCGCCTTCACCGCCGCGACAAGGCTCTACGCCGACTACCGCGAGATGCTCGACCGCGAGGACCTCCAGGTCGCCGGCGTCTGCGGCACCGACGACGTCCGCGCCGGCATCGCCTGCGAGTGCGCCCGCCGCGGCCTGCACCTGATGACCGAGAAGCCGCTGGCCAACGACCTCGGCGGCCTCGCCCGCGTGCGCGAGGCCGTCGCGAGGGCGGGCGTGCGGCTCACGATCATGATCTCCATGCGCTATGCCCCGCAGTTCATCGCCATCCGCGAGGCCGTGGCCGAGGGGCTCGTGGGCGAGGTCTGCCAGATCAGCGCGCAGAAGTCTTACCGCCTCGGCCGGCGGCCCGAGTGGATGATGGACCGCCGCACCTTCAGCGGCATCATCCCCTTCATCGGCATCCACGCGATCGACCTGATGCGCTGGACGTCGGGGCGCGAGTTCACCGAGGTGATGGCCTACCAGGCGAATGTGGCGCATCCGGAGATCCGCGACCTCGAAGACTGCGCCTCCGTGCTGCTGAAGCTCGACAACGGCGGCTCGGCAATTGCGCGGCTCGACTACTGCCGCCCCGCCGCGGCCCCCACCCACGGCGACGACCGCCTACGCATAGCCGGCAGCAGGGGCGTGGTCGAGGTCATCGGCGACAGCCCGCCGCGCATCATCACCCACGACCGCCCCGAGCGCGAGCTGCCGCTGACGAAGGAGAAGAACCACTTCCTCGGCTTCATGGAAGCGGTCGCCCGCGGCGCCGACTGCCTGGCGCCCGAGGCCGACTGCTACCGTGCGACGGAGATCTGCCTGAAGGCCCGCGAGTCGGCCCGCACCGGGAAGCCCGCGGCTCTCTGAGCGAGCGAGCGGCCGAGCCGAAGGACACGGGGGGCAGGCACCGTTTTCCGAAGAATTGTCGAAGCATTGTCACACGGGGCGACAGGCACCAATGGCATGAAATCAGGACAAAAAGGGCAAGAAGATCGGGAAATCCCCGAAAAGAGAGAAGGAGCGAAAACGGGGACTGCCAGCCGATTTGCGGAGTCCTCGGAGCAAACTCCGTGCCGTCCGCGGGAAGCCGCGGCGTCACCCGCTCTCTGTCGGCCGCGGACGACCGGGCGGCCCGCGTGCAAACCGCTTAACTTCACCCCGTTGGTGCCTGTCCCAGTTTCCCGTCAGATTATTTCGGCCACAGTAAACATGAACGGACAGCCGGGCACAGGATTTGAATGTCCAAATTCAAATCCCGTCGGCTCGACCACCGGCGGCAGCGAATTGGCGTCACCCATGCGATAGGTGTGGATCTGCTTGCCTCTGAAATCCATTACGTGCAGCATGCTCACGTGGCCGCCCGTGCGACCGTTGCTCGATGATGTGGTGAACACCGGATCCTTGATGCGGCTGTCGCGCAAGGTAGATACAACCGTTCCATCGCGGGAGACACCGAGGATGGATCTGTCCCCCCGGCATGTGATGAACATATTGAAGCCCCTGTGCTGCTCTATGCAGGTGGGGTTTTTCCCGATAGCGACCGTCTTGAATGGTTCGCCGATCGCGCCACCAGAGCCGGTAGTTATCAGATCGCCGACATTGTACAAGAGCAACTCGCCGTCCATCGTGGCAATGTAGGCGGTCGTGTCGGTGTTCAGCGAAGAGTTTCCTACGTCGAACCAACCCGCCGAAACAGCAGTTGGTTTCGTTACGTTAATCGTGGAGTACACTGTGGGTTTCTGCGCGGGTGCATAGGTAAACGTGTGCGGCCATTGATCGGCGGCCGGCCCTTCGATCTTTGTCTGATCGTAGTTGGCCTGGGTTGTGAAGTACATCTGGCGGTAGTATTCAAAGAGAGGCTGAAGATCAATGAATGCAACCTTGTTCTCGGAGCGGCAAGCAACGACGGCATATCCGCATCTTGGCGTCCTCTTCATCGAATCCCAGCCGCCGGTCCAGTTGTACCACACGTCGCGTTCGCCCTGGTTGTTGAGGTCCATGTCCACATTTCGATTATAACCGCGACCATTATTCTGTCGCAAATCATCATAGGCCGAGATTGACGTTGGAGCGGCGAACGGGAGGTCTATGTAGCCGAGAACCTTCAGTGCCTTGGCCCTCGGCCAGCTTGGGAATCCCCACATCCACTTACGTGCAGATACCGGATACTGCGATGCGACGACCTCGCCCTTCACTGCGATCACGGCGACCTGGCCCGCGCGCCTGGCCGTATCCCAGACCGTCACCAGCAGGAACTCGTTGTTGAGAGTTACTGCTCCGGCAGTAGGCACTTTGCCGGACTCAAGCTTCGCGAAGTTGTAGCGGGGCCTGAATTCGTTGTATCCCTCATTGCCTGTGCCAGTGATGCCTATGAAACCATTCCTGAAGAGAAGGAATCCCGTGACGCCGCCGAATCCCCGGGTTCGTACCGTGGCTATCGGCGGCGCAGTAACCTCGTCCCCCCATTGCGCCGCGGCAGGATCAGGTGACATCTGTTCCTTGTGTCCATACTCGCCATTCCACAGCACCTGCATGATATAGAGGTATTCGGGAGTCTCGCCCTTGTATATGTAGATGTCTCCATTCCACGCCTGGGCGACGCCGGGTTGATGGCGCTTCGGTGCATCGAGGTCCGGCGACCACAAGAGCTGGCCGCCCTCGGAATACCAGTCGCTTGCTCTGGGCCTGTAGGGATGGCCGATCATGCCATTCTCGTCCGCCTGAGTGCCGAGCGTCGGGAAACGCTCGGGCTCAGGATGATAGAAAGCGTAGTCTGGCCCGAACCTGTACTCGAGCGTGGTGCGCTGATCGTAGCTGTTGGCGACATTCACATATTTGGTCCAGTTGATCGTTCCATCGCCATTCAGAATGCTCTCAGACCATGGCGGGGCCGCGACGGCTTCACCGCCCGCGGTGGTGGCAATCACCAACGACACCAGTATTCCGAGACCTCCGAGACACCATGTGTGCTTCATAACGGTTTCTCCTTAAAAGCCCCTGAAGCAAGAATGCATTCCGGAATACAACTGCCCGGTTGTCAAACAAAAAACATGTACTTGCTTACTGCATCATCGAGAGCGTTCCTCACGCTGCTTGCCTTGTTTCCTTGGTGCACGACCCCGCAATTCCAGTGACTATCCGGCTTCTTCAGCCCCCGCAAGGCCATGCCTGCCCCTGCCTGCCCCTGCCTGCCCCATGCCTGCCGGCAGGCAGGGGCAGGCATGGGGCGACATAATACGTCATTGAGCTTGCGAGACTGACCGCTGAGCCGTGTCACTGCGCGAACTGCAGCTCGCCCCAGTTCCTGGGTTCCATCTTCAGCTCGAAAACTTCGTCGTTGACGATGCCGGTGGCCTGGTTGCTCCAGTAGGCGCGGAGGGCCGTATCCTGCCCGGCTTTGTCGCCGAAGGTGACGCCGAAGTCGCCGCGGAGCTTCAGGCCGTCGGCCGGCTTGAGGCCGAGCGCGGCCAGCGGGATGGCGGCCTCGGCGGCGTAGCCTTTGCCGTCCTGCTTCTTGGTCACGGTGATCTTCGCGTCCTTCACCACCACCACGCTATCCATCGGGTAGCTGGAGACCACGCCGGACTTGAAGACCTTGGGGTTCTTGTCCTTGGCCTTGAGGCGATAGACGACGGCGGTGTTCTCGCCCTTGAAGGGTCCGATGGAGAGGCGGAGGTCGCCGAGCACGGCTTCGCCGCGAGCGGGGTCGGCTTTGGGATCGGTGGCGAGCTGGAAGTCAACGGTGTCTCCGTGTGCGTAGAGGAATTCGGGGCCGTCGGCGCCGTTCACCCAGGGTGAGTCGTCGCGCACGTCCCACGCGAGATAGAGGAACAGGTCGTCCCACGCGGCGGCGGCCTTTGACTCGGCTTCGTTTTTCCTGAATTCGAGCACGGTAGCGCCGGGGAAGTCCTTGGCGAGGTCGCCGGTGAACGCGGGCGTGGCTTTCCTGATCACGAGGCTCTTCTTGCCGGCGGCCTCCTGGAGGTACTGCTCTCGGAATGAGCGGGCGGTGTTGACATCTTTTCCGCTGATCGAGAGCTTGCCGCCCTTGATCGCCTTGGCGGTGTCGAGGCCGAGGACTTCGACGTTCCAGAAGCCGGTCTTGCCGGCTTGGAGGAAGAGGCGGCCGTCCGTCGTGGCGGCGATGGAGCCGCCGAAGTCTTCGCCGCCCATCCCGCAGGGTGCGTTGGTGAGCTGAGCGCCGGGCACGGCAGCGTCGGGCCACTGGATCTTCATGGGGTCGGCCTGGAACAGGTGCGTGAGGTAATAGCCGTCCTGCGTGAGGATGTGCCACTCGCCGACGTTTGTGGGGATGACCCAGACGTTGCCGATGGGGTCGGGCAGCGTGGCGGAGCCGCACGGGCCGAAGGAGCCGCGGACCATGCCGACTTCAGGCGGGCAAGCGTTGTGCGAGCCGTGCACGCCGGTGAAGTTGTCGGGGTAGGTCCACAGCAGCTTGCCCGATTCGATGTCGAAGCAGGAAAACAGGCCGTGGGTCTGGCCGTAGGGGCCGCCGTAGAGCACGCGTTTGCCGTCGGCGGAACAGAGCACGCCCGTGTTGTCGCCCGCGGGCGCGGGGATGGTCTGGGGCTTGGCGAGGTCGTAGAGAGGGGCGCCGCAGGCGGTGAAGCCGAGGCAGCGGTAGGCCTTGCCGGTAGTGACGAAGGTCATGTCGGGCGAGAGGCTCATGTACCAGCCGCTGAGGCGGACGGTGCCGGGGATTCGCCGGGCCTCGTTGTCCTGGCGCCGGCCGTCGCCGTTCGCATCCGCCCAGAAGACGGTGACGTCGTTCTTTTTGTCCTTGTTCGCGGCATCCTGCACGCTCTCGTAGGAGATGGCGGAGCGGAGCTTGTAGTCGGCTTCGCCGGCCCGCTCAAAGATGCTGATCGTGCTCGGGCCATGGAACCAACCCGCGGCGACGGCGAGGTAGAGCTTGCCGTTGGAGCCGACGCAGAAGCGGGCGACTTCCATGCCGTCGCGGGTGAACGTGCCGGTGCAGGCGGCCTTGCCGGTCTTCTCATCGATCTTCCACTCGCAGCCGCGGCCCACCACGATGTTGGGATCCCGGGGGCTGATCGCCCCGCCGAGGGCACCGTAGCTGGTGGGACCGAAGAACTCCTTCACGAACTTGCCGGTCTTGGTGTCCCACACGCTCACGCGCTTGGGACACTCGTCGGCTTCCATCACCCAGAGCTTGCCGGCGGCGTCGACCGCCATCCCGGCCATGAAACGCATGCCGTCCTGCTCCCACTTGCCGAGTAGCGGGCGGCCGCCCTTCCTGCCGATGGTCGACGTCTGCTTGCCGTCGGGCGAGAAGGCGAGCACATGGTTGTCGGGGTCGCGGACGCCGACATAGACGTTGCCGGCCTTGTCGACGGCGATGCCGCTGGCTCCCTTCAGGCCGGTGATCAACGGGGCGGCCTGGCCGTTGTCGGGGTTGACGGCGAGGATCGTGGTGCCCTCGGAGATGACGAGGAGCTTGTCTGCGGCAGCGGCCTCCAGGTCGCCCGGGGCCTTCACGTCGAGCTTCTTGAGCAGCTTGCCGCTCTTGGCGTCGGCCACGGCTACGACGTTCGCGTCCTTCAGGCTGACAAACAGCTTGCCGCCGAAGGCGGCCATCGCACTGGCGCTTTCGGGGGCGGCTGGATCGCCGACCAACTCGCGGACCGACAGGTCGGTGGAGCCGCGGCCTTCCCAGTCCGTGTAGCCGCCCTTGACCGAATCGACACGGTAGAGGTTGCCCTTCCAGTTCTGGACGTAGACCGTGCCGCCGTCGACGGCGACGAGCTCGGCTCCGGCCATGCCGCCGCGGCTGTTTTTCCACTGGACGTTGCCGTCGAGGTCGGTTGCGAGGAGCGCCTTGCCGGCCTCGGCGGCGTTCCAGCCGAGGTAGACCTTCTGGTCGTCGGTGGCGCAGCAGGCGGGCACGCCGTGGTCTCCCCCCCAGTTTTCCTTGCCGCTGTTGCCGTCCCACGGGGCGCTGCCGCCGTTCATCGCCCAGCCGCGCAGGGCCAGGGTGATCGGCTTGTGCCAGATGGCCGACCACGCGTAGTCGCCCGCCGGCACCGGCTCGCCCGGCCTGGTCACCGAGGGCGTGGTGAGGCCGTCCCACTTCACGGTTTTCTTGCCTTTGCTCATCTGCACGTTGCTAAGGAGCTGGCGGACCACCTGGCCGTCCTTGTTCCTGATGACGAGCGAAACGTTGCCGTCTTCGGGGATGCTGAAGGAAACTTCCTTGAAGCCCTTGAGATCCTTTGACTTGATCAGGCCGGTCCAGTCAACGACCGGCACGCCCTTCTCGATCTTCACGGCGAATTCGCGGCCGTCGGTGAGGCGGACAGCCCGCGGCGTGAGCTTGCCCTTGTTTTCCAGCGTGGCGATGCCCCATTGCTGGTTGGCCATGAAGGTGAAAACGCGGTCGAGCGTCATGTTCGGCTTGAAGATATCCTTCAGTGAGAGGCGGCCGGCGCTGCCGATGGTGAAGTTCGGTTCGATGGTGACGACCATCCTGTCGCCGCCTTTCAGCGTGCCTTCCTTACAGAGGAGGCTCCAGGGGATGGCGATTTCCTGGACGTAGCCCAGGTTGTCGGCGTTCCTGGTGAAGGCTTGCAGGGCGCCCTTCGCCTTGAGATCCTTGTCCTTTCCCTGGTTGAACTGCCTGCCCCATTCAACGTCGATGACGTCGACGTTGTCGCGGTCACGCCAGGCGGTGAAATGGCCGCAGCGTTCGTTGGGGGTGTCGGGGGCGGTGATCAGGCGGAACTGCAGGCAGTCCCCCGCGAAGCCATAGTCGCCCTTGCTGGTGCCGGGGTTATTCAGCGGCGTCTCGTCGTTCCAGCGGGCCAGGAGATAGAGGCTCTGGGCGTCCCAAGTGGCGTGGAACCAGACGCTGAACTTGTCGCGCGAGTTTTCCACGTCGCTGCAGGTGAGGATCCCGCCGGTGAGGTCCCAGTCGTCGAACTTGCCGTCGACGGTCACCTTGCCGGGCGCGGGGAGGATCTGGAAGCCGAGATGCTCGGTTTCGGTGGCCCGTGCCCAGCTAGCAGCGAGGACGATCAGGATGGCGAAAAGACTCGTACGCATACATGGCTCCTCTCTGGGGAAATCTGTCCTTCGGAGACTACCCCGAGTGGGGGTTATTGTAGCGAGGTGCGGTGCGCGATGCAAGAGCGCGGCATCGCCTCCGCTCCGCGTGCCGGAAAACGTCTTGATGCGCAGGCGTTGCTCGATCCACGTGAAGAACAGTTCGGCCTGCCATCGACACTTGTAGAGCCTGGCAATATCCAGCGCCGGCAG
>Ga0172363_10004888_pt1 | contig 10818 bp, 8 predicted proteins | sample LakKivs2_kivu2a2_FD_114541 | JGI IMG/M metagenome (GOLD analysis project Ga0172363, IMG submission 114541) | Sediment microbial communities from Lake Kivu, Rwanda - Sediment s2_kivu2a2 | ecosystem: Environmental > Aquatic > Freshwater > Lake > Sediment | place: Rwanda: Western Province, Lake... | reverse complement strand
AAGATCGTTGTCGAAGACGGGCCGTGCCCGACCTTCGCCGAGATACCAGCGAAGGTTCAGAAGCTGGCTAAGGAGCTGGGTGTCTGGGACATATTGGTTAAAATTTGAGGAAAGTTAAGGTTAAAAAGGTTCGCCCGTTGCAAAATCTTCTATCTGGAATCGTTAGCCATATTCTGGGCTATTTGACGGATAAGTCGCTGTCGCGGCATGCTCGTTTATCTCATATGCTTGTAACAGTTCATCTTCGCCCTTATCATGACGTGCCCCCTTCGGGACCTGGTTAGGAAGGCTGCCATCGCCGGCGTTATGACCATTTTAACCATACTCAAATCAAGCCGAATGGTTTCCACCGCTCGGCTTTCCATTCCTTGGCTTTACCAAGTAAGCCACCATCGCAGGTGTTAAGACCATTTTGCTGTTTGGTGTGGGCGAGCATCCTATACTGAACGCCCGTCTTTTCGATAGCGTTCTCTTGCCTTTACCGGGATTACACCCAGAGCTAACGCTGAGTGTGTATCATCGTGTCCGGTAGTTTGTAGTGGCCGTCAGTTGGCCCCGATTGGTCTTCGGGGTTCCACATTCCCGCGCATGTTGGGCGGGTGCGGTTACCACCCCGCGAAGCCGAAGGACAAAGCGGCTTCGCTCATGGCCCCCGGTCATCGCCGGAAGTCCAAAGCGGTTCTCCGATCCTAAATTCCGGGTTCTCCCTTTGTAACCACGAGGCTCGCAATCGCGAATCTGTGCGCGAAGTTCGCGCCGGACACTTTAAGCATGAGGGTCGTGCAGCGACCTCACGCCCGATTTGACAGCAACCTTGCGGGCAGGGCCCGAAGGCTCCTGACGCATGGTTCGCTCAATGCGAACCTTGTTGCAGCCGCTTTGTCACCTCTCTCGCAAGCGCTGACGGCCTGCTGTCGGGCCGCGTTTTTGCCGTTTGGCGTCTTGCGCCACGGCCGTTCTCTTTCACGGCCCTTGATAAGCTATCATCATTTTCTATATAAAGTGGGTACGTACTCTTGTATACCCTTCACTATACAATCATAGCTATACATACTAATACACCTTTTTATATACATAGCCTTAATATTATCAAGTCGAGATGGCGGGGCTGGATGCTAACAAGATGCCAAAGTGGCTCGGGGTTACACCCCAACAGTTCAGCATACTGGAGGCTATGATAAGGCTACAAAAGCGTGGTGATTCGGCCAGTCCAAAGTCCATAATTGATGAGGATGCCTCTTTCAGGAAGGTGCCGAAGATACAGAAGTCCAACTTCTTCTCCCAGCTTAAGGGCCTTCAGGGTATTGGATATGTGAAGAAGACTGCCGGCGCCACCTACTCCGTAGATTTCGATTCGATAAAGTCCTCTCTTGAAGATGCTCGGGTTGTGGCCGATCAAGAGGCAAACGAGATATCAAAAGTAAAGAAGGAGGCCGAGTCCTATCTGAAGAGCATATCCAGTGGCGAGAAGAGACCCTCCGTCGCTTTCTTAGAATATGATGACATGTACAAGACAGTCGCAGACTTGCTGAAGAATTCCGACTATTATTGCATCACCGGCGTTTTTCCGAAGATATTATACGCCCATTCCCCTGCGCTTATGAAATCTGCCAGCGAGAGAAGGTATGCCCAAATGCTATGGGAACGTTGTATCGGGCAGAATGAGATGGAGGTGACCTACCTAACCGTCCTAGACACCGAATACCTCTTCCACAAACTTCTCAGGGTTTATAAGAACCCCGTCAGTGCATACGAAGAGACCAAGATGATATTAAGAGGTCTAGAAGACCTGCTGAAAGAGAGCCCCAAATTCCACTTGCTTTACAAAGACTCCCCATACGGCCTCGACATGATAATCCCACGCTCTGAGGAGACCAATACCCTGTTCCTGATGATAAGGGACGCCAACAAGACAGGCATAGGCGCAGTCTACATAAATTCAACAGAACTTGCGGCGAGGTTCCAAAGTCTTTTCGAAGACGAATGCGAGGGCACCATAGACATGAAGAGTAAGATGGGTCGCAACATACTAGATGACGTTGAGAGGAAACTTGATAGGGTTTATGCTGAATACCGCAGAAAGAGAACCTGACTCCCCGAGCCCCACCAAAAGACCCCAAGCCCAACCCGTAACGGTCTTCGGTCTTGGGTCTTCAGTCTAGTATAGACGGCTCTTTGAATGTCTACAGTCTACGCTAGACAGCTTACTGCTTCAACCGCCCGCAGAATCAGAACTTTTCGCCCGTTATCTTCTCAAACAAATCCTTGTAAAGTGCGGCCGTCTTCTCGATCATCTCCTCGGAAAGCGGGGGTATCCCAACCTGCGGGGCCCCGTCCTCGCGCAGCTGGTCGAGGAACTGTTTGTATTTGAATGTTATACCGGTGTGGCCGGGGCAGCGGTAGACCACATCGTTCTCGTACCACCTCCTCACGAACTCCTTGGAGATTTCGACTATATTGCCCTTTTTGTATTCCCCAGCATCCCACCAGCGGTCCTCGTCCGCTGTACCAAGAGTGTCTATTATCATCAGGTTCCTTTTCCCGTCCATGGCAAACTCCTTTTTGCCGTCAACGTGGATGAGGCCCCGTTTTGCGACTTCCCTCTCGATTATTTTGTCGACTTTTATGCATGTCCCCTTAAGCTGGTCCAGCTCACCCGGTGTGAGGCCAGAGATCTTCAACGCCTCTTTTGTGTCCAGTTTGCGGTCCACGTGTTCAAACTTTGTCGTAACCTCAAAGAACGGCTCCGGCAGTCGCTCGCCGTATTTCGGCATGTGATCGAGTCCGTATTCTGCGGGCTTCTTCTTGCCGCTCTTCAGGGCCTGATAGAAGGAACCGGCGCAGTACCACCTCAATACGCACTCGAGGGGTATTTGGTAATTCACAGTCTTGCTGTTAATCTTGCCGTAATCGTGGACGACCTGCACCCTCCTGACCTTCATCTCGTTCGGCGACGGCAGGCTGATGAAGTGAGTCTTTATCCCGGCATCCTCCAGCTTCTCGAACCAGAATGCACTCTCGCGGGCCAGTGATTCTCCCTTTCTGGGAATCATCGACGGGATTATCTGGTCGAAGACGGAGATGCGATCCGAGAACTTGAAGAGAAGTTCCTTGCCGCTCAACCCATATACGTCCTTGACCTTGCCCTGCGCGATGAGTTTCATTTTGGCAATTTAGAACAAGTGTATCTTTTGCTCCTAGCCGTTAAAAAGCCCGTGCATGACGTCTAAAAGCGCCCTACAAGCGCTTTTATTGGGTATACCATAATTATTCTGTTCTCAAACTATCCTCAAAATGGAACGCAAGATATCAATGCTCTCAGTATCTGCACTTCTCTTCTCCATCCTGATGATGTCCGCGGCGTGCGCCGAGAAGCCATCTGCAGTTTTTGACATGGAAGCCTCAGGCGATGCGCGCATGACTGTGACGGAGGCCATGAGCCTTGACATCGAGGAGATGAGCATCTCTGCCTCGGCGGCCCCAGGAACTCCGATAACCTTCAGCGGCAGCATGTACAGCGCTGCCTCGGCCGCAGAGCCGGATTACACGTTCGAAGTGAGCATGCAAGGGACAATGGCGATAGTGACATTCTCAGCGAACGGCCAGCCCGTCAACGACTTTTTGAGCCTTTTCGGCGACGTGAGTCTCCAGGGCACCATGGCCAACAGCGGCGGCGATTTGAGCGTGGACCTCACTGCCACAATGGGCAGAAAAATGTTTGAGGAGCAGTTCCTACTTAATGCGACGCTCATACAAGAAGACCCTGAGGGCTTCCGCACGGACATGGAGTCACTGGCAAACGAGCTTCTTTCCGCTCTCGGCTTGCCCCAGGCCCCGCAAATCTCTATCTCCGAGCTGACCATTTCAGGAGCTGATACCCTGACAATAACTATCAAGATGACAGTTTCCGACTGGAACGACTTCCTTGCCACTCTAGTTGGCCTCAGTTATTCCTCGCCTGTGCAGGGCAGCAGCTTTTTGAACTGTTTAGGTACCAGCCCCGAGAGCTTGACTGCAGCGATGCTTGGCGCAGGTGTGTCGACGACTGTCAGTATGTCCTCTTCTGGCAGCTCGATTTCCGGCAGGATAGAGATAAACTCCGAGAGCGGGAGCGTCGGCGGAGTTTTCTTGAATTCCTTTAATGTCCTCTTGACAAAGACCGGTTCCCGTGCAGAGTTCTTTGGTTCGGCCTCGCTCAGCGACGTTGGCCAGTTTATCACCTGCGCGATGCAGGACTACCTCCCTGGCGATTACACTGTTGACAGTCTGAGCTACTCGCTTGTGAAGACCCAGGGTTCGGATGCAACACAGGTGCTCGAGACCGATATAACTAGTCTTGCTGAGGCGTCTAACGGCAACCTCGAGGTTTCCTTCATGGCCGACTTCACGGATAGCGTTGATGTGACCGTCAATGCACCGTCGTCGATGGACATTGTGTCTGTGAGTGGCGGAACGAAATCCAGCAGGAGTGCTACGGCCTCGGGCGGCGAGGACTTCACTGTGGTATACGGCAAGGGGGGCGGGTTTGACATGACATTGGTAATCGTGGCCGTCGTTATAGTCCTCATACTGGCGCTTCTCCTCAGGCCTAAGAAGGGCGAAAAGAGGCGCAAGTAACCCTTTTGTTCTCCCTTCTTCAAAATAACCTTTAGCTATAGCAGGTCCGCAAATGCGCGGACCGGATGGTGTCCTCCGGATGGCACTGTCTAGGCTTACGATAATGGCCAAGATAAAGTTCTTTGACACTACGCTGAGGGACGGCGAGCAGACGCCGGGCGTCTCACTGAACCAGAACGACAAGGTCGCGATAGCTAGAGCCCTGGACGAGCTGGGTGTCAGCATAATCGAGGCGGGCTTTGCCAAGACCTCAGACGGGGATTTCAATGCGGTCAAGGCCGTGGCCGAGGCGGGCCTAAAGGCCCAGTCGTGCAGCCTGGCCAGATGCACAAAGGAGGATGTGGACGCTGCGGTTGACACTGGTGTAGACTGGGTCCATATATTCATCGGGACCTCGCCGCTGCACCGCGAATTCAAGCTGCAGATGACGAAGGAGCAGATAATCAGGGCTGCAGTCGAGTCGATAGAATACTGCTTAAGCCGCGGCACCAAGGTCCACTTCTCGCCCGAGGATGCCTGTAGGACTGAGTATGACTATCTGGTCAATGTGTGCAAGGCAGCGCAGGGTGCTGGGGCCGAGATAATCAACATCCCGGATACTGTCGGTGTGATGACCCCGGAGACTATGTCCGCCTTGATATCAAAGCTGGGGAAGGTAATAAAAGTCCCGATAGCAGTCCACTGTCATAACGACTTTGGCATGGCAGTGGCAAATACGGTGGCAGCGGTAAAGGCCGGGGCCACAATCCTGCACACCACGATAAACGGATTGGGTGAAAGGGCCGGCAACGCGGATATGGAACAAGTTGTAATGATACTGGAAAACTTGGAGAAGTTAGCGACTGGCATAAACCTGAAGAAGATTTACACTACATCCAAGCTGGTAGAAAGGCTGAGCGGGGTAAGGGTGATGCCCAATTTCCCAATAGTGGGCGACAACGCCTTTGCTCACGAGTCAGGGATACACGTTCATGGCGTGCTGAAAAAAGCGGCCACCTACGAGGCGTTCGAGCCTGAGATAGTCGGCGCCCACCGCAGATTGGTTCTGGGCAAGCACGTGGGCGCGCACGGCGTGGCCGCGAAGCTGAAGGAGATGGGCCTGGAGGCTACTGAGGAGCAAGCCAGGGAGATAACAAAGAAGGTCAAGGACCTGGGCGACAAGCACAAGAAGGTTACTGAAGAGGACCTGATGGCGCTGGCGCAGGACGTCATCGGCAAGCTGCCTGAGGAGAAGAGGATAGTGGATCTAGTGGACCTAGAAATATTCGACAAACTGGGCAAGAGGCCGAAGGCCAAAGTGGTCTTGAAAGTCAAGGGCGTTGTCAAGGAAGCAGAAGCGGATGGAGTCGGGCCAGTCGATGCCAGTTTGAATGCGATAAAATCGGCGATCAAGGAGTATGGCAAGATCAGTCTGGACGAGTTCCATCTGGATGCAATCACTGGCGGCAGCGACGCACTGGCCGACGTCACCCTGAAAATCTCGGACGAGAAGCATAACAGCATGTTCTCGCGCGGCGTTCACGAGAATGTGAACATGGCTGCAATATTCGCCTTCATCAACGGTCTGAACAGATTGTTGCAGAAGTAGTCTCAGAACACAAAATGGACAAGAAAATTCTGGTTTTGCTGGTCTTGATAGCTTTGCTGATGCCCTTGCTGCCCTCAGCATTTGCTGATGGGATGGGTTTCTACCGGCCGCACAGCGTCGTAGTCAGTCCGGAGCCCGACCTGACTGAAGGTGAGTGGAAATTGCTCGCAGAGCGCGGCCAGACGGCTCTCATCGACTATGAGAACGGAAAGGAGTATTTGACGATAGCCATAAATGTCGAGAAGGCGGACGCCGAAGAGGCCATATGGATCTTCCCGATACCAGCAGACCCTGACAAGACCAATTTGAACATGAACGCTGAGATACCCCCATTCTTTGGCGACGAGGTGTATACAAAAGCGGGCGAGAAGATATGGGGCTTTACAAATGGAATGAGGAACACGCTCGGCCTCCCGCTGCTTGCGGATGCGTTGTCGAAGGTATCAGAAAGCAGCGTATGGTCGATGACTATGGGCATGTCTGCTTCTGCAAGTGCTTATCGAGATTACGAGAAGCAGATCACAGTCCACCAGAAGAGGGAGCTCTTTGGGATAAGCGCGGAGGTGATAAGTGCCGAGACAGGTTCTGCCATTAGGAGTTACCTTCAGTCTAAGGGCTTCTCAATACCCCAAAGCGCAGTGGGCATGCTCGACTCCTATGTCGGCCAGGATTATGCCTTTGTCATAGCGCACATCTCTGATTTTGCCGCGTTCTCTGAGCACCAGGGCGACCTTGACGAGTACCTGATGGCCGTTTCAGTCGTCTTCCCCACAGACAGGATATACTTCCCGCTCAAGCCGACCAGCATATACGGCGCAGAGGAGATACCACTGGGCATATACGTCTCCGGCCATGTGTCCCCAGACCTCTTCGGCAGCCTGGCGAACTCCCGTTTCACCGAGGTGAAGTACTACCTGAACGATGACCCCAACAATGAGCTGCAGAGGAGCTTTACGCGCATCAAGATAAACGTGCCTGCCTCTTTCTTCGACCAGGATCTGTGGATAGATGTCTTCACACCGCTGGATGTGGGCATAGCTGAGTCAATAGTCTTCAACGAGTATGTCTGGTTCATAATATTCCTAGCCGGCGTCTCTGTCCTGGCCTCGCTCTTCATGGGCAACATAGTCTTTATCGGCAAGCGGCCAGACCAAAAGGTGCTTGTGCTGATGGGCCTTTCCAATGTCCTGACGATAGTGCCATTCATGCTCTTTGTCATCTTCTGGGACTTCGACAAGGGCCGCTTGAACGGCAAGTGGGAGGACGACAAAAAGGCCAGGATAAAGAAGCGCGACAAGCTGATATTCATCGCATGTTTCATCGCGTTCTTTGTGGTACTTACGTACGTAATAGAGGCAGCATGGGGCGTGGCCCCGCGCGAGCGCACGATAGACGTCTACTATGATTACTACCAGGCGGCCAGCGCCTGCGGGGCGAACTTCTGCTCTTCGGATTTCGACTGCCAGACTGCGGAGGGCTGCGTGCAATTTGAGGAGGCCGCGTGCAATGACGGGCGCTGCGAGGCACTGGGGGACTTCAGCTCAACCCCGCATGTCTAGTTGTCATTTTCCAGTCCCTACCAGAATAAATCTAAAATGCTAATCTGTGGAATCGATGAGGCCGGGCGCGGGCCTGTCATAGGCCCGATGGTCTTCGGTGCGGTGGTCATAGACTCAAAGGACGAGGAAAAGCTGAAGGATCTCGGAGTCACAGACTCGAAGCTGCTCGATGCGGCCACCCGGGAGACCCTGTTCCACGAGATAAAGAAGCTAGCGGTGGAGTTTAAGATACTCTCGCTCAGCCCCATGGATATCAACGAGTGGATGAAGTCCGCGTCCTTAAACGATGTTGAGGCGATTAAAACTGCGGAGCTTCTTGATTCCTTAAGCGTGAAGCCGGACGTAACCTACATAGACTGTCCGGATACGATACCTGCACGTTACTGCCAGAACATAAACAACCTTACCAAGAAGAAGACCAAGATAATCGCCGAGCACAAGGCCGACCTCACGTACCGCGTCTGCGGGGCTGCCTCGATACTGGCCAAGGTCACCCGCGATTTTGAAATCGCCGAGCTGGCCAAGCTGCACGGCGACATAGGCAGCGGTTACCCGAGCGACGAGGTGACGCAGAAGTGGCTCGACGACCACTGGAAGAAGAACAAGAGCTTCCCGGACTTCGTCAGGAAGAAGTGGGCCACTGTGCAGAGGAAGGCGCAGCTAAAACTAAACGAGTTCTAAGATGGACGAGTTCTTTGTCAAGTGCCCGGCATGTTTGACCAAGCAGCGCCACATAGTCCTCAGGTTTAAGGAGAAGAACCTGGCCATAGTCAAGTGCTCTAAGTGCGGCTGCCTGCATCACGCGAAACCGGAGGCCAATGAAAGCGGTGTGATGCTGATGATATCCAAGGGTGGCATAGTCCACAAGGCTTTCAAGAAGTTCCCTGTCGCAAAAAAGCTGAAGAAGGGCGACGTTGTCGAGTATAGGAAAACCCGCTACGAGCTGCGCTCAGTAGAGGATAAGGACGGCCAGCACCACGAAGAGCTTGAGGCCTCGGAGGCGAGGAACGTCTACCTTGTGCCGTTCACAAAGAAAATCGCGATATCAATCCACGAGCCGGGCGGGGCCACAAAGTCCTACAAGATCGAGGAGTCTAAGGACGCTGTCGTGAAAGTGGGCGACAAAATCAAAATAGAAAAAAGGAGCATCGAGATAACCCGGATATCCTCCTTAAGCGGCGACGTGAAGAAGGCCAAGGTGGCCGACATACTGGCGCTCACAGGGAAAGTGTAGTACCTAACTTTAGTACTTATAGTACCTAACCTTAGCTATTTGTAGTACCTAACCATTATATATAACTTAGTCTACGCTGATATGTTTTTAAGAATTTGTAGTACCTAACTCAGAAACAGAATAGAAAAGAGAAAAACCGGTTTCCTTAAACCGGCTCAGTCCCTTATCCCGTCCTCACTCACGCTGAATATGCATTCCGCGTCTGGCAAGTGTGGCGAGTCTACGAGTTTTGCGACCCTCTTTTCGCCCTTCCCCTTCCTCAGGTAGACCCTGAACGTGGACTTGTGGGCAAGCACATGGCCGCCGATAGGCTCTGTCGGGTCGCCGAACAATATGCCCGGCGAGGCCATCACCTGGTTGGTGATTATGACCGGTACATTGTACGTGTCGGCCACTTTCATCAGATGGGCAAGATGCCTGTTCAGCTTCTGCTGCCTGTCTGCAAGAGTCCCCCTGCCAACATATTCAGACCTGAAGTGCCCCATCAGAGAATCGACGATTATTATCTTTATGTTCTCGTCTTTTATCAGCTCCTCGGCCTTCTCGGCGAGTATCATCTGATGGTCGCTGTTGTAGGCCTTACCCACTTTGATATTGGCAAGGGCCTCCTCAGGATCCAATCCAAGACCTTTGGCCATCTGGACTATCCTCTCCGGCCTGAATGTGCCCTCAGTGTCTATAAAGAGCGCTTTGCCCTCTAGACCGCCTTTCTCTTTGGGCAGCTGCACAGTAACCGACAGCTGGTGCGTTAGTTGTGTCTTTCCAGCAGAGAACTTGCCGTAGAACTCTGTTATAGCTTGAGATTCTATGCCGCCTCCCAGAAGCTTGTTGAGCTCTGCGCTGCCTGTCGTCAGCTTGCCGACTTCGGCCCTCTTGCGCATGACCTCAGTACCGCTCTCAAAGCCCATATCTAAGGCCTCTTGGGCAGCACCTATCATCTTCTTGGCCGTCCCCTCGCCCATTCCCAAGTCTTTGAACTCACCGGGTGATGCGGCAGCTATTGACATGAGTTCCTTATAACCCGCCTCCATGAGCTTGTCGGCTATTGCCGGCCCGACCCCAGGGAGGTCTTCTATATTCTCTATCTTCTTTTCTTTCGCCATTTTGGTTTATCCTCAGTCGTCCAGTTTTATCTCCTCGATCTCGATGTCCTCGTCTTTGAGGACTTCGTCTGGCACGTCTTCAGGAACTGCCCCCTTCTTGGAGGCGGACTTCTTGGGCGCGTTTGAGCGTGATTTTGTTTCTATACCTGGTAGCGGCGTGAGCGAGGAGACCATCAGTTCGAGCTTGTCCTGGTAATCGTTGTACCTTACATTACCCACTAATTCGAACCTCTTGCCAATTATCTCGTCCCTTATGCTTGAAATCGGCTCCAGTTCGTTGCCGCTCTGTCCTATCATATTAAGGGCATCTTCAACACTGAGGCCTGTGAGCTGTTCTGCGATGTCCCTGTAAAAGACTGCCGTGATGTCGCCCGATCCGTCGGAAACGCCGCACCGCAGCACCATCCCATAGGCCGGGCTAGTTTCCCCACAAACGTCGCACATCCACTCCCCAGCCACATTATCTACTCGTGCCCCGCACTCAGCGCATATCTCAAACACCATGGGGTTCTCGTCTATGTCTTCAATCTTTCCTATTATCTTTATATTCCTGTCATCTGGCCCTATGTCAGAGATCTTCTTCTCATCAGCGTGCTTGCTTGCGAGCTCCGCCGCCTGGGCGATTTCCACCCCAGCCGGGTTCACCTGCATCGAGCCGCGCTGCGAGATGTGGACTTCTAGATCCCCGTTCATGCTCTGCTTTGTATAACCGCTCTT
>Ga0172363_10004887_pt1 | contig 10818 bp, 11 predicted proteins | sample LakKivs2_kivu2a2_FD_114541 | JGI IMG/M metagenome (GOLD analysis project Ga0172363, IMG submission 114541) | Sediment microbial communities from Lake Kivu, Rwanda - Sediment s2_kivu2a2 | ecosystem: Environmental > Aquatic > Freshwater > Lake > Sediment | place: Rwanda: Western Province, Lake... | reverse complement strand
GGATTGTAGACGATGTAGCCCGAGCCATATGGGTACTTGCTTATGGCGAGTGCATAGTAGTCGGCACCCGATACGGCGTTCCACTGAAGTGTTGGCGTGAGGGTGTCGATCACCGATCCCGGCTCAGAGCTTGAACCGGGTGAGGTTATCGTCGGCGCTACTGGTGCTCCTGCTGTGACAATGCTCGACGAAATGCCAACCATCGTCCCAATCATCAAACATGCCAGCGCAATTCCGAGGGCTTTGCTAGTGATTTGCTTTCTTCGAGCGGTTGACTCCACGATTCGCTTAGCGGTTCGGTGCTTCCTTCTCCCCTCCAAACCCATCCCCTTTTTTTAGTCCAAGTTATCCCACAATGACGGCAGTTCCATATGCATGTGCAACGCCCGATATTTTCTCTAATCTGAATCCAACAATTGCATTTGCTCCTAATTTCTCCGCCTTTTTCTCCAAGTTCTTTTGGGCACTTTTTGCTTCATTGAGCACAAAGTGGCTACACCTAGCTTCTATCGCGCCTATCATCTTAACAATTTTCTGTCCTGGTATGGTATCCGTCGTGCTGACAATCATTAATAACCACCCCCTATTATCCCTTTTAGTTACTGAACTTTGGCAGATTTTAAATCTGTCGCCGAGAACCAAGCCCACATAATTGTTAATAACGGCGAGCGAGCGGCATCCGAGCCCAGCGGGCCAGGCGCCATTTTGCAAAATAGGGTATTACACGGGAGTTTTCATCTTCTAATGGTACCTGCGCCGCGCCTTCGTCTTCTAATCAACAAGTATGTCACGAGACCGACGATGACTATGACGATTAATATTACCCCGACGTAGATCGCGTACGGAGTTTCCGGTGGGGGTGCGGGTGTGGTTATAGTAGTCGGAGGCGGAAGTGCAAGGAATGGATACCCACTATTTATGTTCGAAGCAATATTCCAGATGTTCACGAAATCCCAACCAACGTTTGTGAAAGTAGATTGAGTTTTCATTTCTGCAGTAGTCTTTCCTATCCCGCCATCGCTTGTCGCCTGTCCAGATGTCTGCTTGTCCCAGAAGGAGTTGGACACCGTCCCACTATACTTAAACCCGACGAGACCGCCCACTGTATTACCCGCGCCATTCACATCACCCGCGGAATAACAGTTGGACACGGTTCCAATATCATTACGCCCGACGAGGCCGCCAACTTCATAACTGCCACTCACTAAGCCAGTAGAATAGCTGTTGGATACGGTTCCATCATTAGTCCCGACGAGACCGCCCACAGCATAACTACTACTTACGGAGCCCGTCGAGTAGCAGTTGGATACCGTTCTACTATTACGCCCGACGAGGCCGCCCACATACCAATTACCACCCACAGAGCCGGTCGAATAGCTGTTGGATACGGTTCCTTCATTACGCCCGACGAGACCGCCCACATAATCATGACCAGTCACATACACATTTTCCAACCCCACGTTCTTCACCACACCTCCCTCACTGACCCGCTCGAAAAGACCCACACCATCCGTGCCGCTCCTGTTGATATACAGATTGTTTATCTTGTATCCCCGTCCGTCGAAGCTTCCAGTAAACCCGTTAGCATAAGTCCCAACCGGCTCGAAACCCGCCCCGCCGTTCCAGTTTACCGTGTCGGAGGCGTTTATATCATTCCCAAGGGCATAATGAGCACTCAGATTATTTTTCATCTCCTGCAGCTGTCCGACCGTCGTGATCATGTACGGGTCTCCGGCTGTCCCGCTCCCTGAACCTGAAAATGATTGTCCTGCCGCAAAATTCCCGTGCGGTGGAGCTGCTATTATCAACACGACCGCGCACAAAAATGCGACCAGTATCGCTTTTTTCAACTTAACCCCCCGGCTAAACGCGACATTCGACCCCAATCCAAAACTCCAAAGTTGCGGGTTAAATCTATTGTGATTTTAGTGGCGAATGACTTTTGCGGGAGCGAGGGCGAGCGGAGCGCGACGGCGGAGCGGGGCGACAAGGTGGTCAAAATGGACGCGGGTATATCGGGATTTAATGAAGTGAACAAACTGGGTAAAGAAGGGTGGGAGCTGGTTGCAGTGATTCCGAAAACTGAATTCAGGATAACGAACACGATTTGCTTCATTTTCAAAAGGGAAATGCGCTCTAAAAAAGGAGTAATCACAACGACTTGACTTCTCCATTGTCTTTTACGACAAAGAAAGTCAGTTGAAGCTTGCCTCTCGCGTAGGATGGAAAGCTTCTTGCCAGTCTTTCGTAGCTTTCACTTACCGCCACAGCGTAATCCATCTGTGGGTCGTCCATCATCTCCAACAGTTGACCCAAGCATGTGTCCCAGTCAGTTTTGATGGCCGCGCTATCGCCTTTCATCTGGATTATCAACCTCTTGCCAGTCTTTTCTGCAAGAATATCTGGTCCGGGTCGATTCCCCCTATTAACTTGCAGGATGGTGAATCCTTCTTTTTTCAAGTGGTTGATCAAGGGCTCGAACATCTCAGGTTCACGCATTGGATCATCTCTAGATTATTGCTGATCATCTCATCGGATAAGGACTTCATTGTCGCTTCCTTTTTACATAAAAATGGCGCAATGTTTGCTCAATTCTTGCCTAAATTTTGCTCGTGAGAACAGGCAATTTCTTTGCCTAGAAATTGCGCCACGGTTGCCCGATTCCTGCCCAAAGATTGCACAAAAAGTTTCGGTAGATTCAAACGGTAGTTTAAACCTATTCCCCCGCACACCACCCCGATGTCATTAACTTATCCCCTCTTTTTTATGGGATCAAGAGAGAATATTTTGGTGGTGTCGCCCGGGGCACTACAGGACTATTTTGAGATACTCCCTAGGCTGTTGTGGCCTAGCGGATTTGCCCGACATCCCAGTGATCTGGGACCAGTTTATTGCCTTCACGCCATTTTTCGATTACACATTCCTGAAACCACTGCTCCCGTAAATCGGCGTGGTCCGTTATAATTATCTGGATTTTTGGACTCAGTTCTTTTACTACGTCTAATGCAAGATGATACATTGTCGCAACTGCTTGTCGATCTTCGTCTTTGATATTGGCTACCTTGAGGTCTGAATCGGCAGGGAAATAAACCTGTGAGGGCTGATCAATAAAAAGAAATCTAGGAACAGGGCGATTTTTCTTTGTAAACCATTTATGAAGCGCTAGGTGAGTAATGAGGTGATAACCGACCCAGTTTTCTCCAGCACCCATGCAATCCATTGAAACGGGCCCATCATCAGTGTCCGCGACAACGTTAAGAAGTTTGAGATCAAGGCGAAGTGGATAATTTGAGTGTTCAAGCTTCAGAAGTTTTGCCCATCCACTCATGTCCCGACTTAGAATTGAAAGTATTGAATATAATCGTTCTTGAGAAACTTCAGTACTTAGTTCCTCCTCTAGTTTGTCAATTTTTTCTTGCAAATCCTTAATTTCTCTTTTAAGATCGCTTGTGTCCTCAAGTTGCGGAAGGGTTTCCAAATAAATCCCAATCCTACCAAGTATATACGCTCTGCTCGCAGCACGATCTCTAATCTCTTCTATTCTCTTGTTAGATTTTTGTACGGCTTCTAACGCTCGTCGATTTTCAACAAGTTGTTTCTTGATATTTTCACTCTGTTCCTTAAGTTTTCGCACAATTTCCTGCATCTTAGGGGAGTACTCATCAACAACACGAACTTGTTTTTTAATTTCCTCCATTGATTTTTTAAATTCTAGAAATGATGGCAATTGTGTTTTTATACTAGATTGACAAAGAGGACACACATGTGAGCTGTTGGGTGAATGTTCCTCAAATAAACCAATACTTTGGAGTCTAGCCAAGTGCTCATTGATTTCTTGAGAATAACCATCCTGACTAGAAAGCATTTGTTCAACAGCTGCTAACTGTTCTTTGACCCTGCGAGAGGCTTGTATTAATTTGACTCTTTCTTGTTGGAGTCTTTCAAATGCCTCACCTTCAGCTGCGATTTCCTCCTCCGGCTCAACTGGTTTCTTCTGAACCTCACGCAATGCTTTAACGTAATTTTCCCAAGACTCGGGTATGACACTTCTACGGTATAATCCAATATCCTGTGATTCTGAAAGTAATGCCTTAGCCCTACCAAATCCCTCTCCACGTAAAGCCTCTAATTCGTTTAACTCGCGTTCTCGTATTTTCAAATCTCTACGCATATTGCGTAGTTTGCTCATTTTTTCTACATACTGTTCATCTACTGCTCCAAGAAAATAAGGTAAAGTATCTTTTATTGCTTGGGCAACGAATGGTTCGCTTTGTCCATGGAACAGGTGTTTTTTGTCAATAACTTCGCTTTGTTGTTGAAATGTAAAAAAAAGCGAGTGCCGGATATTTGCTTCAAGTGGCCGTCGTGTCTGTCCTTCCTGCGGCTGATGAATGTTTTCTTCTATGCCAGCGTGTTTAGATAGTAAAGATTTGAGAGTTTCCACGTTTGTTGTTTGCCCAAGAGTTGTGTATTCTGGGGTAAGGATATGTTTTTTCACTTCGTAGTAAACTTCCGACGATGTTCCAACTCCAGGTTTAGGAAGTTTCCTAGCAACAAAAATCTCGCCGCCGGTAACTTGAAGTTTAAGTCCTACCCACGAAACGGCACGCCGAATGATGCCTTCAGGTATTTTACACTTGTCGCTTCCCAAACAATAGTCGATAATTTCTATTAATGCCGTCTTCCCTGTTTTGGATGCACCCGTGATAATATTTAATGATCCAGATTTAAGCGAAAGAATACGTTTGTCTCCTTTATGACTGTAGAGTACTATATCAAGTATTTGGAAACTCATGGACGTATCCCCCATAGAGTCATCACTGTTTGTACGGAACCTGCAGAAGCAAACCAGCGGCCGACGAATTTACTTTGCTTTATACAAGCTGCGATTTCCCTTTTTGACGTTTTCAAAGCCTGGATTACATTAGGTTTAGTATGCATTGTCTCGATTAGCCTGCCTTCTTTGATATCAAACCATTTGTAATCCAGCCCGAATAAAAGTGCTTCTCTGACAAAGGGGATTAAAGATATAACCCTTTCGTGATACTGAATCTTTGCATCAGGGTTCTTTTCAAGCCAATCTGCAATAGAAGTCCTTATGTTTATTGGAAGTGCTTCGCGTGTTCGCTTGTGTAATGTAATTGGTAAAACCATAAAAGCTAGTGGAAATGGCATACCTTTCGGCTCGATTGAATTATACCCGAAAACTGATGCGGTTAGCACACTACAGCAAAATGCCGGGTTTAGGAGATTAGCTTCTTCCTTTGGGCGCTCGACCCAGAGTTTCATTGTGTTACCTCCTTGAATTCAATCAGCAAATTTTGCTTGAATTCTGGATGCCAACCAACGCGAAGCTCGTTAGCCAACATGTGATACGAACCCGTAGTAATGAATCGTTCTTCAACATATCGTCTTATCGGAATGGATGCTTCGAATTCTACCCATTCGTAAAGATTCTGTCCAACTCCTATTTTCTCTTTTTCTGTAGCGCTTCTTTTAAGCTTATCAAGCATACGTGCGAACAGAACTTTCCACTCGTCAATTAAGCGCTGCTCATATCTATCCAATTCGCCTACATGTAAAAGATCCTCTCTGACCCACCTAGATCTTTGCGTAGAAGCACGATAGTAGTTTTCAATTGCATAAAAAATACGCTGGTTACCAACATCGATTAAACTCAATTGCCGTATGAATGTACAATTTCTAAATTTAGATTCATCAACAGTTGCTTGTAAAATATCCTTATCAATTGGCAGATTCTCCTGTTTAAACTGCTCCCGCAAATTGCTAATTTCACTTTCGATTTCTTCGCGTGAAATGCCATCGTTCGATTTTTTAGTTAATAGGCTAATAACTCGTTTTACCCACCAACCCTCAAGCCTCTGAAGAAATTTGTCCAGAAAGCGCCTATCGACCGCAAAATGAACTTCTTTTTGAAGTTCTGAATCGAGATCGGTAATAGAAGGTACTGAATCAAAAACGTATACTGAATTTAATAATAACTCTTTTTTTCTTTGAGACAAATTACGAAAAGCATGATAGTACGGAATGTTTGTTTGGTTGGTCAACAAGCAATGCAATGAATAATATGGGGCATCTTTGCAATTTATGTTATGGAGCACCGGACTTGATTTTGTCCAAGGGACTTATCAAGAAGGTTGGGAAGTTTGTTGAAGTAAAGGGCTTAAAAGACAGTCTCTCTGCAGCACAATTAGTATGGATAGAACAATTTAATAAATTACATTTAGATTTTGAGGTACTACAAGTTAAAGCTAAGAAATAATATTTTTGCTAGCGGTTAGCTCTCTAAAAAATTCGGCCGGTGGCGGCTTGAGCTCCTGAAACATAGCCGAGATCTTTGAAAATGCAGGCCGTTCCACGACCACACGTCTAAGAGGTCAAAAACGCCGAGAAATTCCCAGCACCGGTTCGAGTTGGTCGATTGGATAAGCCCCTTGCGCGCCGCCTCGGGAGAGGATTAGAGAATAAACTTGAAATATTTTAGATGATAGTGAGAATGGATTTAGAGGAAAGGGATGAAACATTGCGAACAGGAAGAGAATCTAATTCGAAAAAGTTAATTTCGGACCAAATCGGAAAGGGGCGAGCCATCGTCACGAAGCAAAATACACTGGGCAAATCTGTAGCCAAGATTATAGCGATTACACAAGGTAGTGTTCATTTTTTCGGTAGATACAATGAATCGCCTAACAGCGTGTACTTAGTAGCGTTTGTTGATGGTCATCTTGGAAGAATTAGAAACGAAGAAAAATGGGTTGATGGTCAAGTCTGTCTCGTCAAAGATCTGGAAGATATCTTATGGAGCATAAGGTTAAAAAGACCAAATGATTGCGTCGTATCAAATAACGGAGTGGTTGCAATAAATGGCGGGTTATGGAAGAAGCAAACGTTAGGGGGGAAGTTTTATATTTTTGACAAAAGCGGGAAGCTTCTTCTGGAAAAGGAGTTCAATAATAACTTGGGCACATGTGCCATTTCACATGATGGAAATTATGCTGTTGTTTCCACGGCTTTTCCAGAGAACAGCGTTCACTTTTTAGATATTGAAAATGTTGAGTTAAAGTGGAGCTATAAAAATCACAGTCGTGAGCCGGTTTTAGGTCTTTCTATTTCTGATGACAAAATCCAAGTTTGGACAGGTAGAACTGTGGCAGCGAGAAAGTACGATTACTCTTTGAATTTTGAAGGGAAATTAGACGAAGGAGATGCCTTGAAATTAAAGGAGGTCAGAACTATCTCAGAAGGGCCGATTGAAGACTCTGTCAATATGCTGATTTCGTTCTTGAAATCTGCCGACAAAAATAAAGTTCTGAAGGGCTTGAAAGAGCTTCGGTGTTCGACCTCTCGCTTCAGAAAATATACGAAAGAACTGAAATCACATGTATCATCACATCTTCTAAGTGAAGATAAGGAAATCTCTCAGCTTAGTGAGGATATAATACTAAAGTTTGGTGAACTAGATCCAGAGACAATAGAACCGGCCGTGCAGACTATTCTCAAAAGGATAAAGAAACGCCCCAATGAATACAGAGAGAAAGATTTAGGAACGCTTGGAATGCTGGGAAGAATCAAGCCACATTGGGTGAAAAATCAGATCCCCATAATAATTGATGATCTTAAGAACAGTGTGTTTTGGAATGCACGAAGAGTTGCGGCATTTGCTCTTGGAATGATTGGTTCTGTTGATCCAGAATTAGTAAGAGAAGCGGTGCCAATTTTAGCAAAATATTTAGGCGATGCAGAATGGTGGTTATCAAAAATCAAAAATGAGGCAAGAGTAAACCCGAAAGTTGCAATTGATTTAGGGGTAGCTAGTGGAATGAAAGTGAACCCCGAAGTGTGGGTGAGAGACGCAGCAATCACAGCCTTAGGAGATATAGGAGAACAGAACCCGAATATGGTAAAGGAGACTATCCCAGCGATTATTTCATGCCTTAAAAGACCTGAGCCTTACACACGTAAGAAAGCGGTTATTACTTTAGGTCGGGTAGCGAAAAAGGACCGCACGCACGTCAAGTCTGCTATTTCAGTCCTTGAGGAAATGTCCAAAACAGACTCGGATAATAAAGTTAGGTCAGAAGTTAAAAAAATTCTATCTGAGATGGGGGATTGATACATCAAACTCCCATTATCTTACAATATTTGTGATCTTGAGGAATAGGTGATATCAAATTTTTTTTAGGATAGCACCTTGATTTCCACCGTATCGTATATTTCCTTCAGCCTCTCTGGAGAGAAATCGGTGTAATGCTTTGCTAATACGGATTTGGGAACCCTTCCACAGAAGGCGTCTACATAGACCTCTTGAACCCTCTTAGAAACATCTCACTACAGAACCATTCTCTAAGCATAGGGATTTGAACCCTCGCTGGCCAGCTTGACGATCCTCGCTTTTGTTCTTAAAACCAAAAAAATAGAGGGGCAGTTTAACGGCATCAGAGTGGTGCCCCCCGGGCGGGATGAAAGATCTTTTCGTGGCTGCTTTTTAAGCCAGTCGAAAATGTTCGAGCGGTGGAAAATTGAAGGTAAAAACAAAAAATGAGCAGAGGGGCCTGAGCCCGCTAATCTCGACGCTGCTGCTCGTTGCAGCGGCCGTGATAGGCGGGGGCGTGGTCTACGCGATCTTCGCCGGCCAGACCGGGACAATCACCTCGCGGGTCGACATGCAGGTGCAGTCGAGCGACGTCGTCGTCACCGAGTCGGTGACCCTGATAACCGCTTCCGTGAAAAACATCGGCACGGTGGGCCTCGACAACTGCGTGATAACCGTCTACTCGGAAAACACCGCCAGAGCGTACACGATGAGCATCGGCAGGATCGAGGTCGGGGAAACGAGGTCGGGCGAAAACACGAGCGCGGCATTCGCGGATTTCCGCGCGGGCAAGACATACGCGGCGTACCTCGTCGCGCGCGCGGGCGACCAGAGCGTGACCAAGTCCTGGTCGATCATCACCAGGTAGTCCGGTGGGCCAAATGCGAAGGCATCGTATGCGGGGGAGGTGCCCCCCTATGGACAGGCGGGCGCTCAGCCCGCTAATCTCGACGCTGCTGCTGGTGGCCGCCGCGGTGATAGGCGGAGGCGTGGTCTACGCGATCTTCGCCGGCCAGACCGGAACGATCACCGCCCACGCCGGGCTCGAAGTCCAGAACCTCGAGCTGCGCCGCACCTCGACCAGCACGCTGCTCACCGCCAGCGTGAAGAACACGGGCAGCGTCGGGTTCGACGACGTGGTGATCGAGATGGAGGACATGACTTTTTCCGCCGCGACTTGGTTAGTCTCCTCACACGATGAGTGGTCGGCCGGCACTCACGAGAACACCGAGGCGGGCAGCTTGAGGCTAATGCAGCCAATGTGGGCAGACCCTGATTATGCAAAGAGGCGTCCGATAACGATGACAACTGGGGAGAATGGGATGCCCGCTGGTTATCAGGAGAACATCCTGCTTCCCTATGACTCAGACCTCGCATTCGACAACTTCCAAGACTCCCGTTTTTACTGGGAAAACTCGAGCGGGGAATACCTGCTGCCGTACTGGTTCGAGAACATCATCGCGGGGCAGAGTGCGAATGTATGGGTCAAGCTCCCGGTTGCGCTCGGGGCGAATCAAAGTTCTGATAATCTCAGATGGTATTACGGTAATAGCTCTGCTACTTCGATGAGCAATAAAAGTGATACAATGAGCTCTGGAATATTTTACGCTACCACGGTAGAAGGAACATATGTTAAGAATTACCCTGGGCATCCAGGACAGCAGTGGTATGATACCACCGATATCTTCGGGGCAGAAGATGCAAATCCGGCCTATTTTAACATTGTAGATGGATACTCCGACGCGGGTACCATTACGGTTAGCTTCGGTGCCAAGGTATTCTTGAGTGGAGATCAAATAAAAATTTACGAATTGAATGGAGCCGGGGGCAATAATCCCACGGCGATTACGTCTATTTCGATGGACATTTCGACTTGGACTGATAGTATAGGTTGGCATCCCACAGCCTATGCGGGTGCATCTTCGAGTGACTATAATACATACAAAGGAACCCATACAGTGACAGCAACTCAAGACTTTAGATTTACAAAGCACTACTTTTCCGCTGGGGGATATGGAAGCAAACCCTCTCCACGCAATTATTATATCGGTTCGGTAGAAATAACCGGGTATTACCGCATATACGCCTCGCCAGCACCGACCGCGAGCGTGGGGGCGGAGGAAACGACCCCCCCCCTCTGGGTTGTACACATCTGAGTGGTATGACATCGCGGGCAAGAAGCCCGTCTCGCTCCGCGTCGAGGTGGGTGAGCTCGGGGGCGGGGTATCCGCGATGGCGGAGTTCTCCGACGACGGCGTCGAGATCAAGGAAAACACCGCCTGGCTGGCGCTCGTCCAAGGGTTGAACGTGGTCGACCTCTCGGGTTACGGGGCGGGGCACATGCGGGTGAAGCTCCATTTAGTGAGGAGTTCGAGCCCCGTGGTCGAGAGCTTCGAAGTTACACTTAGGTCAGCGGGCATCTCGCTTGGCGGGCTCGCGCCAGGGAAAACCGCGAGCACCAGCGTGGTCGCGGGCGGGCGGCTGCAGGTCGGTGGGGAGTACCCAGTGGTGATCAGGGCGTACTCGAGGGGAAGCGTGGTCGCGGAGCGGGTGGAGAAGGTGGTCGTGAGTGCATAGGCTAGATAAACGGGGGATATCGGATCTCGTCGCGGTCCTGGTGGCGACGCTCATCGTCTTCGGGTTCTCGACGCTCTACATGATATCGAGCGTCCGCGGGACCGAGCTCCAGACATGGGGAATAGTCG
>Ga0172363_10004886_pt1 | contig 10818 bp, 11 predicted proteins | sample LakKivs2_kivu2a2_FD_114541 | JGI IMG/M metagenome (GOLD analysis project Ga0172363, IMG submission 114541) | Sediment microbial communities from Lake Kivu, Rwanda - Sediment s2_kivu2a2 | ecosystem: Environmental > Aquatic > Freshwater > Lake > Sediment | place: Rwanda: Western Province, Lake... | reverse complement strand
AGGAGGCCGGACTGTGTGAGCAGATTCACGCGCAGGGGGCACGCTGCCTGGCGGGCAGTTCCCGCAACATCGACCGCCGGTTCCTGGAGGGACAGGTCGCGCGCATGGAGCTGCTCGAGCCGGATTATCGTGCCCTGCTGAAGAGGGGCGTCGATGTCATCGAAACGGACATTCCCCGACAGGTGGGCCCCCTGCTCTATGCGGAACAGCCGGTCCCCGCGTCCAAGGCGAAGTATTTCCGAAGATAGCGTTCCTCCGGCCATCGACAAGAGGGCCCAGCAGGCACTCCCTTCTTCACCGGGCGCGGGCGGCGGGTCAGGGGGTTTGGGCCAGTTGCGGCTGCGTGGGCTCGGGTTCCCGCGCGCGGGACCTGGCGCCGGGTAGTCCGCTGAGGGAATCGCTCCGGAGGCGGGCGTCCACGCGCAGGGAGGAGGTCAGACCTCCCGCGGCGGGCAGGTAGCAGCCGAGCGTGTAATCGAGCAGCAACAGTAGATTACGCCCGACCTGCACCCGCCAGATGCCGACCCAGATCTTGTAGGACTCCGTGCGGGCCGCGATTCGCGTGGGCTGGCCGTACTCGTTCTTGACCGCTTCCAGGGGAGGATCGCCTCGTCCGAGGAGAAATAGCGCTCCTGCTGCCAGCCGCCGGCGTCGAGGGACTGGTCGAAGTACCCGTAGGCATAGGCCAAGCGTTGCAGGAACTCGACGGGGTTGTGATTGACCTCGCGCCACGGGTCCGGCTGGATGTCGCGAAAGACGCGAATGAAATCCGGGTGCCAAGCCCAGTAGAGATTCCTGCTCAAATCGCGAATTCTCTCGGCGACGTTCATGGCAATCCCCGCGGGAAAGGCAGAACACGGACAGGCACGGACCCTCACGGACCTTCAGCGCATGTTCGTCCCTGTCTCGTGCCGATGCCGCACGTGTGATCGGCTATTCAATGCCCATTTCCCGCTTTAGCTGCCGCTCCGCCTCCCGCCAGTTCCTTTCGTCTTCACCGCCCGGACGCCCGCGCTGCTCCCAGATCTGTCGGGCCCGTTCCGCGATCTGCTCGTGGGTCAGTCCCAGGGTTGCGGTGGCCGTCCCACCCCCCTCGTGCGATTCCGCGTGCTGGGCTTCCCGCGTCGTTTCTGCCCTCACGGCCGCCTCGCCGCGTGCGGGCTCCGTCGGGGCCGCTTCGCGCCTGGCAGACTGGCCGCGTCTGGCCCCGGTATCCGTTGTCTTGCGACTCTCTCTTCGCGCCATAAAATGCTCCGTAGCGAAATACTCCCATGAATCCACGCGACGGGGTCGCCGCCGCTTTTTTACGCTCTTACGTGCAGGGCTCTTCTCCCGTTCGCCGCAAACTCGCGGCGTCCGAATCGCCCTATCAGAACCCCTTCCTCGCTCCCAACCAATAGGGACGCCGCTCACATGCACGAAGGAAAAACCTGTGCGCTATGGATCAAGAACGAGCACCCGATGCATACGCGCACGACATGCGTGAAGGAGACCCAGGGATGCAGCGAGTTCACGGAGTCGATTGCATGGACCGAATCTCTCGCTTATGATGCGTGCGGCCATTTGATCCGTGGAACAGACTACTCTGATTCGGAGGACGCCACCATGAAGAGCCGGCGCGGTTGTCTATCGAAGGGAATGCTTCTCACCTGGATGCTCGTCGCCCCCGGTCTGCTGCCCTGCCGGGCCGGAGACCGTGCCCCGCGCGACGCCGCGCCATTCACTCTCGCCACGGCACAGAACGCCGCGCTCGTCGTGCACGCGGCACGCAGACTGGCCCATCCCATTCCCCGTTATCTCACCGGGAAATTCTGCGAGCACCTGTACTTCAATGTCACCAACGGGATGGAGGCCCAAATCCTGAAGAACCCGACCTTCTCGGAATACTGGTTCTCCACCGGGCAGATCTCGCCGGACGGCGTCATGACGTTTCACTATGCCAGGGACGAGATTGCCCGGGCGATTCGCAACGACGCGGCTCGGTGGGGCTGGCCGGAAGCGGAGGTCGAGAGCCTGGTCAGGTCCCGCAACGAGGCAGTGGCCTGCTGGTGGGCCAAGCTCGGGCCCGTCGAAGCCAGTCCGGACACGGGCCTTCACGGCGGGCGGGCCCAACGGATCGCCGTTCGCGAGGCGGGCCAAGGCATCCTGCAATGGACCTGGCTGCCTCTGCACCGAGTCCGCCAGTACGAGGTTTCGCTCTGGGCGCGTTCGCCGGACCTCGAGACGCTGACCGTGGCCTTGTCCGGTCCCGACGGCGACATCTGCACGAAGGCCTCGATCTCGCGTGTCACGACCCAATGGCAGCGCTTCGATGCGCGGCTCGAGGTCCCTGCGGGTCTGCCCGCCGACAGGGCCTTCAGACTCAGCGTGACGGCCGGCAGGCCCGGGCAATTTGTCATCGACCTCGTGCTGCTGTACCCCGCCGACCACGTCAACCGGGCCGATCCGGACGTGATCCGTTTTCTCAAGGAGTCGCGTCTGCCGATCCTCCGCTGGCCGGGCGGCAATTTCGTCAGCAGCTATCACTGGCGAGACGGCGTTGGGCCCATCGAGCAGCGCCCCACCCTGCCGAACTACGCCTGGGGACAACAGGAGAACAACTTCTTCGGCACCGACGAGTTCATCGCTTTCTGCCGGGCGGTGGGCTGCGAGCCGATGATCTGCGTGAACGCCGGCAGCGGCACGCCCGACGAGGCCGCCCAGTGGGTCGAATACTGCAACGGCGGGCCCGAGACCCCAATGGGCAAGCTGCGCGCCGCCCATGGAAACCCGAAGCCGTTCAGTGTCAGGCACTGGGAGGTCGGCAACGAACTCTGGGGGAACTGGCAGTACCATTGGACGACCGCCGAGGGCAACGTGGATCGCTACCGCCAATTCGTCACGGCGATGCGGAGGGCCGATCCCACGATCGAGGTCTACGCCTGCGGGGCGCCGGTGCTGTGGGGCAAGAAATGGAACGACACGCTGATCGCCGGCACGGCGGACCTGCTGCGGACTACGACGGATCACCCGCTCATCGGCGGCGACGTCCCCACGGATGTCGATCCGCTGGATGTCTTCCGGGATTTCATGGCGGTGCCGGAGGTGCTGGAACAACGGTGGGGCGCACTACGTGACGACATGAGAAGAGGCGGCGTCGAGGACCCTCACCTGGCGATCACGGAGTTGCAGATGTTCGCGCACGTCGGCCGGTCGCCGTCGCCCGAAGCTCCCCGGCGGTTGACGCACGGCAACCTCGTGAGTCCGCCGACCCACGCGGAAGCCCTGTACGATGTCCTGATCTACCACGCGGCGGTCCGCCTGGCGCCCTTCGTGACCCTGGTGACGCACTCAGCCACAGTCAATCACGGCGGCGGGCTGCGCAAGAGTCGCGAGCGGGTCTACGCCAACCCGTGCCACTATGCCCAGGCGATGTTCGCCGACCTGGCGGAGGCCATTCCGGTTGAAACCGAGCTGACCTGCTCCTCGGAGAAGGCGCCCTTGGTCCTGCCCGATTTGCGGAACGCGACGAAGAGCTGGACCTACAAGAGTCTCGACGCTCTGGCCGCTCGGACGGCCGACGGAAGCCTGCTCCTGTCGCTCGTGAACAAGGGAGCCGAGACCCCCGCCGACCTGCAGGTCGCAGTGAACGATTTCGAGCCCGCCGGGACCGCCGAGGTTCGAACCCTCTCCGCAAAGGTGCCCTGGTCGGTGAACACGTTGGAATCCCCCGAGGCGATCATTCCGACAGCCGCGGTCGCGGAAATGGAGGGCAACAAGCTATCGCTCCGCCTGCCGCCCCACAGCTACACGCTGGTGCGAATCCCGCGCTGAGACCGTTGCTGGGCAGTGAAGAAATGAATAAAAGGCTGCGAGCCTGTGCAACTCGCAGCCTTTTGGTTGGAGGCCCTGTGGATGGCTTTGTCGCCGCCCGAGGCGCGATGCCTGGGGCAGCCGTCTCAAAAGGAGAGGCGTAATCTTGGAAGCAAGCCGGATCCAAGGGTAGGGTTTGACGAGTTAGAAAAGATCGTTATGTCGCGATGGCACGTCCCTCAAAAGCCTTTTCTCATTCCGTTCGACTATTCCAAATCTGCGTTCATTGTCCTGGGGGCCCTCACGGAAGGCGGCGATTCCTACGCTGCCCGCGCCAGGAATGAGAACCCCCTGCTGCCACGAATCTCCCACTCCATAAGATTGGCCTCGGCGATCGCTTTCTGCACCACCTGCCTCAGAGCCGGAATGCCTCTGGCCACTGTCCCTTCATCCATGTGCGCCATGATCCTGGTCACGGCCTTTCCCTTTCGGTAAGTCATTCCGCAAAACCAAACCGGGCCCAGAGGCACAAGCCTACGCCTCGGCCAGCCCAACCCGTTTCTGCTCGGACCTTCGCGCAACGGGTCGCAGCTTCGGGTCCCGGCCGTCTGACCCTGCGTTACATTATGGTACTCGGCTGTTCTCCGCCAGTTCGGAAAATCCTGAATTGTTGCGAATTCCGAGCGAAGACGGCAGTCGGACGAGACCCCCGGAATGGCCCACCCGTCCGTGCCGAAGAGGCGTGTCGCAGGACATGTCCCCGCGTGTCCTGACGGTGGCATAGAAGACTTAGATTATTCAAATACTGCTGTTTCGCGTCCCCGACAGCTAGTCTTTCTTGTCGCCCCGCGCAGGGCTGTGGCCGGTCGTCCCCCAGGATATCCAACAGGAAGACCGGCCCTAAGTGTTTCTACAAACAGAGTTTACATTGGCACGCGGGGTCGTGACCCTCCAGAGCCGGTCGACGGCGATCCGCCCGTGAACGTCGCCGCACGCCCGTGGAGGGCATGACAGAAAGGCTCTCAAGCAACGGGTAGTTCCGGCCTCCGCCCCGGTGCCCCTGGAAGGCCGGCGCACAGGAAGAGGGAAGATGACATCGCGAGGGAGAGTGACGCAAAGGGGGCCGACGGCATCGGAATAAGGGTTTTCCTTAATGGCAGGGCCGCACCGGGAAGATCGAGGGGCGCCGGACAGCGGAACAGAAGGCAGGAAGGTGGGAACGCGGGAGGGTCAGACCCCGGGTGCGTCTTCGCTCGCACGTCCTTTCCTTCCTTCCTTCTTTGTCCGGTTCCACGTCGTAGTGGCTCAGGCTTCCTGTGCCGGCTCTTCCTCCTTGGCCGGCTCCTCCTTCGCAGGCTCTTCGACCTGCTCGGGCACGACGACCACGCGGACGGTGGCCGTCAGGTCTTCGGCGAACCGCAGCGTCACGTCGTGCGTGCCAAGGTGCTTGATATGCTCCGGCAACTTGACGATCTCATCGGCAACCTCGAAGCCCTGGGCCCGCAGGTTCGCGGCGATCATGGTCTCGGACACGGATCCGAAGAGGACACCCTGCTCGTTGGCGCGGGCGGCGAGGACCGCCTCGGCGCCGTCCACCGCGTGGACGGCCTTTTCGATCCGCCGGCGTTCCTGCAATCGCTGCTCGGCCCGCTTGGCCTTCTCCTGGGCGATGGCGCGGATATTCCCCTCGGTGGCGACTTTGGCCAGGCCCTGCGGCAGCAGGTAGTTCCTGGCGTAGCCCTCGTTGACTTCGACCACGTCGCCGAGCCAGCCCAGCTTTCGGATATCCTCACACAACAACACTTTCATATCGCAACCCCTTGGAAATGACTATTCACTACTCACGATTGACGCTGGGGCTCCGCCCGGCCGCTGCGCTGTGCCCCCTGGGGCACCATCCCCAAATCGCCAATCATAGATCGGTTCATGTGGAGTACGGCAGCAGGGCCATGAAGCGGGCCCGCTTGATGGCCGCTTTGGCCTTGCGTTGACAGCCGGCGCAGTTGCCGCTGCGTTTGCGCGAGTAGATCTTGCCCCGGTTGGTCAGCAGTTTCTGCAGCGTGTCGATGTCCTTGTAATCGATGTACTTGATGCCGCCGCGGCAGAACCGGCACTGCGTCTGGTCACGCGCGCCGGCGAAGCCGGTCCTTCTTCGGGTCGTTCGCTGTTGTCCCGTTCTCTGTGTTCTTTGTCGCATCGCCATAGAATACCTCATTGTCTTCATCAAAACGGTATTTCGTCATCGGGCACGGGTCCGCCGGCGGGTCCGCGCGAAGGCGGCTCGCTCGGCGCATCGTAACCATAGTCGGGCTGATCGGGTCCGCCCCCCGGCCCGCCGCCGCCACCGGGCCCGCCAGTACCGGGCAGGAACGTGAAGTTCTCCACCGTGACCCGGTGCTTGCTGCGCTTGGAGCCGTCCTGGGCGGTCCAGGTGTCGAACGACAGGCGTCCTTCGACGAAGATCGGCCGGCCTTTGCGGAAGAACTTGTTGATGTTCTCCGCCATGCGGCCGAACGCGCGGCAGTCCACGAAGCAAGTCTCTTCGCGCTGGCTGCCGTCCTGGGCGGTCCACCTGCGGTTCGTCGCCAAGCCGAAGTCCACGACCGCGGTCTGGCTCGGCGTGTAGGAAAGCTGGGGGTCGCGCGTCAGGTTCCCCATCAGCAGGATCTTGTTGAAGCTTGCCATATCATCGTCCATTCTTCGTCGTGCGTACTGCTGGCCGATGTTGCATTCCGCACGACGGTCCACGCTCAATGCAACACGAGAGTCTTTCCCGCCGGACGCGTCGGGCCGTCAGGGGTCAATGAGCCCTTCTCGCGCGCGGGTCACCGCCCACGATCGTCGGACTGCCCGGCCGGCCCGTCGAAGTCGGGCATGCCGATCGGCACGTCGCTCAGACTCCGCCGGCGACGGTCGCCGCGCTGGTCGCGGTCGTAGCGGTCGCCGCGTTCTTCGCCCTCGGGCGCCCTGTCGGTGGGAAGATCGTCCTTCGGCAGCCCGGCGATGTCCTGCTCGATCAGCTCGGGAGGCCGTTTCTCCTTGGTCAGGACCAGACAACGCATGATCTTTTCGGACAGTTGCACGTCCTTCTCGATCCCGGAGATCCGCCGGCCCTCGGCCTTGAAGTAGGCCAAGATGTACGTCCCGCGCTGTTTGTGCTCGATATCATACGCGAGCTTGCGCTCGCCCCATTTGCGGATGGCGACCACTTCGGCCTCCGCGCGCTTCAGGACGTTTTCAATAAGGGCCAGGGTCCCGTCCCAATCGGCGGTCGCCAGGGCCGAGTCCACCAGAAACATCCCTTCGTATAGTCGCTTTGCAGCCATTTGTGAACCTATGACCTCCCGATTATGATTTGTTGAATTCATTCATCGTCTTTTCGATCCCATAGTCGAGCCAGTACAGCACGGCGTCCCGGGTCCTGAGGATCGCCTCGTTCAGCAGCGGGCGCTCCTGCGGCTGGGGCCGGCCCAGCACGTAGCCGACCGCTTCGTCGCCCGGGCACTGTCCGATACCGACCCGGCAGCGGGCAAACTCGTCGGAGCCGAGCTTCTCAATGATGTCCGCCAGCCCGTTGTGCCCGCCGGCGGAGCCCTGCGCCCGGACGCGAATCACGCCCGGCTTCAAGGCCCGGTCGTCCAGGACAACCATCAGGTGGCGCAGGTCCAGCTTGTAGAAGCCCGCGGCCGCCGCCACCGATCCGCCGCTGCGATTCATGAACTGCCACGGCTTCATCAGGATCACCTTCACGCCCGCACGCAGTCCTTCGCCGATTCGAGCGTTGAACTTGCGGTGCCTGACCTCGATGCCCAACGCGTCCTCCAGGGCCTCGATCACTCTGAACCCCAGGTTATGACGCGTCTCGGCATATTCCGGACCCGGATTTCCCAAACCGACAACCAGCCTGACCTCAGCCATGAGCACCGATTCCGCTCAGCCCTGTGCCGCGGGGCTAAGCCGGCTCGGCGGCCTCGCCTTCGGCCGGAGCGCGCTCGCGGATGACCTCGGGCGCCGCCGGCGTCTCCGCCTCGAGCTGCTCGGTCGTCTTCGCCTCGGCCACGACGCGGCAGCTCACCACGATCGCCTCCGGGGGGGTCACCAGCTTCACGCCCTCGGGCAGCGCGACTTCGCCGGCCTTGATCGACTGGCCGACCCCCAGGTCCTTGATCGACACCACGATCGACTCGGGGATCCGGATCGCCAGGCACTCGACGTCGAGGTGGTCCGTGTTCGATTCGACGACGCCGCCCTCGTGCGTGCCCTGGGCCACGCCCTTGAGCTCGACGGGCACGCTCACCTTGATCATTTCCGTCACGTCCACGCGCATCAGGTCCACGTGCACGATGTCGCGCCCGAGATGATCGTACTGCAGATCCTTGATGAGCATCGTCTCCGTGGCTCCGTTGACGACGATATCCAGCAGACGGTGCCCGTGATGCACGCCTTCCACGAAATCGTGGGTGTCGAGCGAGATCGCCACCGGGTCCTTCTTGTGGCCGTACACGATGGCCGGGATGCGGCCCGCCCTGCGAACCGCCGCCGACGCCTTCGAGCCGATCCGCTCTCTCTGTTCCGCCTGTAACGCTAATGTCTTGTCCATATCGTTCTCACCTGAAAAACCTACACGTCTGTTCTCTACCTGGACTTTTGCAAAATGGCCATTGGGCCTACTTTAGGAAGGAAAAATCTTGTTCTTCGATTTTTCCTTCCTAAATCTTAACCACCGTCCAAATAACGAGTCATGTCGATTCTTCAAGGAAATCGAAGAATAAGATTTCCTTGAAGAATATAGGCCCAATGGCCATTTTGCAAAAGTCCAGCTCTACGACAAATCCTGCGCGAAAAGGCTGCTGACGGACTCATCCCGGTGGATCCGTTTGATCGCTTCGCCGAGCATTCCCGCGACGCTCAGGACCTTGATCTTCTCGATCTTCTTCGCCTCTTCCGTCAGCGGGATCGTGTTCGTCACGACCACCTCGTCGATCGGCGCCTTCTCGATCCGCTCCAGGGCCGGAGGCGCGAATACGCCATGGGTCACGCCCACGCAGACGCTCTTGGCGCCGCGCTGCTTGACCAGCTCCGCCGCGGTGCAGATCGTCCCGGCGGTCGCGATGATATCGTCGCACATCAGGACGTTGCAGCCCTCGACGGAGCCGATCAACTCGCCGCACTGGACCTGCGAGCCGCTGATCCGTTTCTTGTGGACGATCGCGAGATCACCGTTCAAGTGGGCGGCATATCGCGCGGCCGTCTTGAGATTGCCCACATCCGGAGAAACCACCGACAGGTCTTCGATCCGCTTATCCCGGAAGTACCGGCTGAGCACCAGCTCGCCCGTCAGATGATCGACGGGAATGTCGAAGAACCCCTGCAACTGATGGGCATGCAGGTCGATCGCCAGCACGCGGTCGGCCCCGGCGGTGGCGAGCAGGTTCGCCACGAGCTTGGCCGTGATCGGCACCCGGCCCTCGTCCTTGCGGTCCTGGCGGGCGTACCCGTAGTACGGGATGACCGCCGTGATCCGCTTGGCGCTGGCCCGGCGGAGGCAGTCGAGATAGATCAGCAGTTCCATCAGGTGCTCATCCTGGGGTCGGCACGTGGACTGCACCACGAAGCAGTCCCGGCCGCGCACATCGTCCTCAATGCGAATGATCTTTTCCCCGTCCGGGAACGTGCCGACCTTGGCTCCGCCGACGGGCAAGCCCACGTACTTGCACACCTCGACAGTCAACGCAGGGTTACTGCTTCCCGAGAAGATCTTCAAATTGTCATTTAGGAACATCTGGGCCCCTTCGAATCACGCCGACGCACGCTTTGTACCGATCTGGTTGACGTTTTGCTGCGAGACGACCGTCCCGGCGCCGACGTTGGCCCCCGCCTGGAGGACCAACGGGGCGATCAGAACCGCGCCGGAGCCGATATTGCAGTCGTCGCCCACCGTTGTTTGGTGGACCCTCTCGCCGTCGAAATTGGCGGTGATCGAGCCGGCCCCAACGTTGACGCGCCGCCCGATAATCGCATCGCCCAGGTAGCTGTGATGCCGGGCGCGAACGCCGTCGGCGAGAGCCGCGTTCTTGACCTCGGTGAACACGCCGAGGACCACATCATCGCCAATCACCGTTCCATGCCGGAGATAGGCAAACGGGCCGATCCGGCACGCCTGCCCGATCCTCACCTCGCCGTGGATATATACGAACGGCTCGATCACCGTGTCCTGCCCGATCTGGGCGCGGGCATCGATCCAGGTATTGTCCGGGTCTACGATCGTCACGCCGTTCTCCATCAGTTCCTGCTGCACGCGGTGCTGCATGATCTTGCTGGCCACGCTCAACTGGGCCCGGCTATTGACGCCCACCGCCTCCTCCGGGCGCACCGCGGTGATCGCCACCACTTTGTGCCCGGTAGCGATCATCACCGACAGGGCGTCCGTCAGGTAGTATTCCTGCTTGACGTTGTTCGGCTGCACCTTTTCCAAGGCCCGGAACAGGGCGGCATTGTTGAACAGGTAATAGCTCGGGTTCACCTCCTTGACCACCCGCTGCTCCGGGGTGCAATCGCTCTCCTCCACAATGCCCTGGATGTTGCCGTAGGCGTCGCGGATGATGCGTCCGTAACCGGTCGGATCGTCCAGAACTGCGGTGGCCAGCGTCGCGGCCGACAGTTCCGCCTCGTGTTTTTCGATCAACATCCGAAGCGTTTTGGCCCGGATCAGGGGCCCGTCGCCGCAGAGCACGAGCGTCTGGCCCGAGAACTTCTCCAGATGCTCCCGGCAGCATTTGACCGCATGGGCGGTGCCCAACTGCTGGGCCTGGTGCACCCAGACGACGTCCGAGGCCTCGGCGAACCGCTCTTTGACCTGTTCGGCGCCAAAGCCGACGATCACGTAAATCTTGTCTACGCCGACACTTCGGCATGCGTCCAGCACGTAGGCCAACATGGGCCGGCCGGTCACCTCGTGCAGTACCTTGGGCAGCTTGGTGTTCATCCGGCTGCTCACCCCGGCCGCCAGCAAGATCGCAACTCTTT
>Ga0172363_10004875_pt1 | contig 10831 bp, 9 predicted proteins | sample LakKivs2_kivu2a2_FD_114541 | JGI IMG/M metagenome (GOLD analysis project Ga0172363, IMG submission 114541) | Sediment microbial communities from Lake Kivu, Rwanda - Sediment s2_kivu2a2 | ecosystem: Environmental > Aquatic > Freshwater > Lake > Sediment | place: Rwanda: Western Province, Lake... | reverse complement strand
TGATACAACGCTTAGGCGATTTAGAATCTGGAAGAAGATCAACACACGAAAGAATCGCCAGAAGCGTAGTAACCCCAACATTGAAAAACGCCACGCCAGGCGACTTAAGCTTCGTCTTGCCATACCGCTACCTAGCAGACATAAGAGAAATGCTACACGCTCTAGACAAAATCACCCCAGGAATCCATTCAAGAGACACCCTACTCTACGGCATTGAAGTAAAATTCTACTCCTCAAGACTACAGCTAAACAACTGCCTAGAAACCAAAATACACAACCTATTCACAATAGGTGATGGAGGAGGCGTCACAAGAGGACTCGTTCAAGCATCAGCCTCAGGTCTCATCGTAGCTGGAGAAATAATAAAAAGAGAAAAACTCAAGGCGTAAAACAAATGTCCATAGTTTCAGAGATAAGCTGTTCCCACTGCGGCGCACCAATATCATTCGAACCAGGCGAAATAATAGCAACATGCAAATACTGCGGCTATACGGTTGTGATAGAAACTGGAAGCGCCTTCACTTTTGAACACTCCATGCTACTAAACAAGTATGACCCTACAACAATCGAAGATTCTATCAAAAACTGGATGCGCACGGGCTTTTTGAAGCCTCCAGATCTCGCTAAAAAATCAAAAATCATGGAAAAAAACTTGATTTACTTGCCCTTCTGGGTTATATCCATAGAAGTTACGAGTAATTATAAGGGAATATTTGAACGCATAACACCGTCTGTTGCTAAAGAAGGAAAAATCGAGAAGAAATACGAGTGGCTTGTTCTAGCAAGAAAGGCAACAGAATTTCCAACAAGAGAATATAATGTGCCATTGGAAGGCAAGATTCCATATGACTTTAGGAAAATAGAAGGCTTCGCAAAGATTCTCAACAGCGAAGTTGAAAAAGACGAAGCACTAGAGTTGGCAAAGCAACAGATCGAAGAACTTCATCGTTATCTAGCTAAGCAAGATGTGGACAAGATTATTGAAATGAAAAGCCAGATGAAAATGAATCAAGCTGTTTACCTGCATGCCCCAATTTGGCTCATAAAATACGAGTATAAAGGTAAAACCTATCAGCTATGGGTAGATGGAGCGACTGGAACAACCATAAAAGGTGATATTCCCTCCACTGAATTTGGAGTATTTTAAGTGAAGCACTAAATGCAATTGCAATGCGCTTGCAAAATGTGAAAATGAAACTGAGAAAATAAGTTCTGCAATTCTAAACATTTTTTATATTCAAGGCGATTAATGTTTTGTAGAGGCTAAGCATGTTATGAGCGACAAAATAATCGGTCGCGGCACATGGTATGACAAGATGGCTGCAAAAATAATTGAGCGCGAGCGAAAGCTGGGCAGAAGCTTAACGCTCATAAGAACTGAGATGGGAATAGCGGCTTCTGGCTTCCCCCACATCGGCAACCTAAGCGACGCCGCAAGGTCTTTTGCCGTAACTTTAGCACTAAGAGAACAAGGCTACAATTCTGAGCTTATCGCTTTCGCAGACGACAAAGACGGATTAAGAAAAGTTCCAGCAGGCTTGCCAAAATCTTTGGAAAAATATTTGGGGCGCCCAGTAACTGACATCCCCGACCTTTACGGATGCCACAAAAGCTACGGTGAACACATGACCTTGCTGCTTGTTGATGCAATGGATAAGTGTGGAATAGAGTACAAGTTCATGTCTGGCGCTGAAGCCTACAGAAAAGGCTTGTTCAACGAGGAAATTAAGACAATACTTTTGAATGCTAAGAGGGTTGGAGAAATAGTTAATGAAGAGGTTGGGCAAGAAAAGTTTTTAGAGGCTCTGCCCTATTTTGCTGTCTGCGAAAATTGTGGGCGCATATACACGACCAAAGCCTACGAGTTTCTTCCAAAAGAAAATAAAATTCTCTATAGGTGTGAAGGAATGGAAGTTAAGGGGCGGTGGCTTGAAGGCTGTGGACATAAAGGCGAGGTAGACTACAGAAAAGGCGAGGGCAAACTCAATTGGAAAGGTGAATTTGCTGTCAGGTGGAAAGCCTTAGACATAAGGTTTGAAGCTTATGGAAAAGAAGTTGCTGACTCTGCGCGTGTAAATGATCGCATATGTCGAGAAATATTCAATTGGGAACCACCATGTCACGCAAAGTACGAGTTGTTCCTAGACAAAAGTGGAAAAAGGATGTCGAAGTCGGCTGGAATAGTTTTTACTCCACAGACATGGTTTAAGTATGGTTCTCCACAGTCGCTCATGCTGCTATTGCTGAAGAGATTTGTTGGCGCTCGTGCGTTAGACGTGACAGACATACCTGCATACATGAATGAAATGGACTATTTAGAAGACCTGTACTTCGGGAGAAGGACGCTGCAAGATGTGAAAGAGCTGGCTAAGCTTCGAGGTTTATACGAGTATTGCTGGGCGTTGAGACCTCCTACAAAACCAAGCGTTAACGTGCCATACAATCTGCTAACATTTTTGGCCAAGATGGCGCCTAAAAGCCGTGAAGAAGAATTTATAACCGGAAAACTTCGAAGCTATGGCTACTTGCAGAAAAATCAGGCACTTGATGAAGGTTTAAAGAAGCGAGTTGAATTTGCTTTTAATTGGATAAAGGATTTTGAGGAAATAAAAGAAACGGCAATAAGCCTAACTTCGCAAGAAAGAGAAGCCTTAGAAGAGTTAGTCGAAGTGATAAGGGTCGAAGGCAAAGCTGAAAAAATCCAAAATGCCATATTCGACATAGCCAAAAAACATAACCTAGAACCAGCAGAATTCTTCAGAACTCTATACAATATTCTAATTGGTGTGCCTCAAGGGCCAAGGTTAGGTCCGTATGTCCTTGCAATGGGAAAACAAAATGTCATAAATGCATTAGACCGCGTTTCAAAAAGCCTCAACTAAGAAGTGGAATGTAGCTATGCAAATTCTAGAGGTATCTGCCGATTAGGTCTTTTCTAAACTCCAATTTGAAACCTCTAGGTTAAAATTATGGGTTTCTTAAACTTTATTAGCATATTCACCATTTTGCCTTTAATGTGTTCAAAACGCAGTAATTCAATTGTTTGGGCCCGTAGTCTAGTCTGGATTAAAACTTCAGTGGAGACATCTCCCGCAAATCCCTCTTTTTTCTTTAAGGGACTTGATGCATGCATGTGTGTTGGAGAGGAGCCATTAGACGTGTGTTTCTGTCGGTCTTTGTGTGAACGCGTTTATTATCTCATTCTCGTGCGCACGGTAGTCATCGTGAATGTACAACCTCATGAGTAGAATCTTCTTTTGAAGCGTTCCCCATGATGTTTCCAAGACTCTCCTAGTTCTGTAGCCATCAGGCTGACTAGGGTCCAGTATGAAGATGTACTGCTCCTGTTCCCCGAAGAGTGGATTGAGCTTGAATGTTGGCGTGTCCACGTAGAATGCGTGTTCTGGAATGTTTTGCAAGGCTATGGGCAACCTGCTGCGAGTTTCCCGTGTAAGCGTGCTTGAAAGAGCCTTTTCAGAAATGTCAAGGCTAATCTCGCTTCTTCGCTCCTCAAACTTCGTGTAAGGTATCTTCCTTTCTACGAGTTGTCGTCTGTACATGGAATTCGAAAGCTCTGGGAGCAGGAGAAGCGACTCCTCGTCAAGATTCTTGAAATTGTCCACCTTCTCTATGTATGCATTGAAATACTGGAGTTGCGGCGCGGCTTCTGTTAGAAACTGGGTGATTACTTTTATGGCTGCTCTTGTGGTTCTGTGATAGTAGACAGTTGAAAACATGAAAAGCCTAGCCAGCAAGAGCGAGTCGAATGCCTCTTCTCCTCTCGGATCCAAGACTACTTTGTCTTTAATCGGGATTGATGAAAACATAAGTCTTTTCCAATCAATGTTTCCATAGCCTGCTCCAGTGAAGTAGGAATCTCGAAGAAGGAAATCTATGACGTCTGCGCTATAAGCGCCGCGGCAAATATAGTAGAAAATAGTTTCTCTGACCTGTGATCCACCAATTCGTTTCTTCAATGGCCATTCTTCGACGGATTTCACTTCAAATAGGGAGGCGACTTCGTTCATATCGATTTGTATTCCTTCAGGGGTTGACAGCGTGCGGGGCAGTTCCGTGCATTCTCGCAGGATTCTGCCTCCGAATTTCTCATGGTCAGTGTTGTATTTTGGACCGAAGACTACGTCATCGAATGTGTGGGAAAAAGGACCGTGTCCAATGTCGTGGGTGAGACCCCAAAGACGCATTAGGTAGTAGTACTTCTGGCTTTTTGAAGCTGAAAGATTTGCGATTTTTTCAAGGAGATTCTCGGCGAAAATTCCTGCTATGTGCATTACGCCAAGAGAATGTGAGAAACGGCTGTGAGTAGCGCCGGGGTAAGTATAGTGGACACCTGTGTTCTGGTGGATTCTTCGTAGTCTCTGGAATATTGCTGTGTCGATAATCTTCTTCTCGTGGTCGAAAATCTTAATGTATCCGTGGATTGGATCCTTCAAGACTTCGTAGTTGGTTGACATTTTGTCTTCATCGGGTTTGCCGGGCAGAAAAGAACCTGATGTCAGGGTGGCATGTTTGCGAGTTGTTTGGCTTCTCTTATCAGGGAGCCTGTTGACTTTCTCCTATATTGACTGATTGCTCCGAATAACGTTTCTCTTTCTGATGGTTCCATTCTTCTTTCTACGTCAGCAGCGACCTGATCTCCATTGTCGGTGAGACCGTGTACGTACAGATTTCCATTTTCTGGAACTACTTGAATCAAACCTGATGCTTCTAGCATATCTATTTCAAGTTGCAGTTCACTGGAATATGGACCGTAATAATATGGAATAAAGTGATACCCTAGGCTAACTCCATCTCTATTTTCCAGAAGAAAGACGATTTTCTGGAAGCGTGTTCGTCCTGAAACTACCCGCAGCCTTCTCAGAATCACAAGAAGCTTTTCAATATCTTTAACCACTGCCTTCTCCTCTCCTGTGCTTTACCAATGAATGTATCATTGTGTTTTTCTTATAAGCTTTCAATCGTCAGCACCTATTTCCAGCAATAGATGCATTCTTGTGAACCCTGATTCTGGAATTTCCTTTTGGGAGAGCAATGAAGGGAAAATTCGATTATCTTTCGTAATTCTGGGAGCATTGCGTCGGTAATTTAGCTGCCGCGTCCCAATAGTCTTGGATTATGTGTTCACTTTGTGGTATCGGTAGTAACTTTGAATTGCGATGGGATAAATGACTGATGCCATAATATCAAAACACGACATGTGAACTTTTTTGAGGGCAAGCGTTATAAGATTAAAATATTAGGTATTTTTTGGTGTCTTGTTTTTAGCGGTGTCTATTGGGCAGATAATTTGCTGAGCGAAGCCTTGCGGTGTTTCAATCCTTACAGATTAACGGATACGGTTGAAAGAATTGAAGGAAAGTTGCAGTTTGAGGGGGGATAGGCTGGGGTGGATGTGGTTTCTAGGCGTTTGGAATTGCTGAAGCTTGAAGGATTAGGCTTTTCTCAGGCTGAGATTGTGAAGGAATTGAGCCAAAAACTGACATGTTCTAGGCGTACTGTTTACAACGACTTTGAAACTAGGGAGAGCTGGCAGCCTGTCGTGCAAGGCGTTGTTGATGCTCGTAGTGTTTTGTTGAAGGTGGTTAATCGTTATGAACAGATTTACCGTCAGGCGAGTGTGCGGTTGCTTACTGCTTCTAACGAGTTGGCTCAGCTTGGCGCTTTGAATACTATGTTAAAGGCGAATGGTGCACTTTTTGAAACTGCTGTTTTGCCTGAAGTGTTAGGTCGTTTGAAAGAGCTAGAAGAGAAAGCTAAGCGCGGAGTGTTTGTGCCTTGAAACCTTGGCAATTGGACAGAAAAATAGGTGCTCTAGCAGAGAAAATGAAGCCCGTTCAATCTGATGTTGTGCGACTTGATTTTGATTCGTTCAGTGAGCCTGAAAAACAGCTTTTCAACAAGATTTGGGAGATTCAAGAAAAGTATGGCTCTTCTCCGCCTGCTGATGTTATTGAGGCAAATAGGGAGCTGACTTTCAAAGCGTTAGAAATAATCTTTAGACGTGTGCTAGAGCTGTTCATTTTTGCTGTGCCTAAGGTTTTTTGTTGGGATGAAATTGAAGAGTGGTATTTCAAGCTGCATTTCTACAATTTTTTTAAGGATTTGGAAGAGTGTCTGGAAAGGGTGCGGGGATGGTCTGAGAAGGATCGTGAAGAGTTTCTGCGTGACATGAAAGAGAGCGGCATGATAGACAAGGTGTTTCGCATTCCCCATAGTTCTGGCACTGAGGATCTGAAAACGAGGAAGAAGAAGGAGAGCAAAGGGAATGGCTGAGCTTGAGGTTAAGGTTCCGCCCGCGGAGTTTGTGCCTATTGAAGCCTTGAAAGTTGACAAAGAAAATCCTAATCAGATGTCACGGAGAAAGCTTGAGGCTTTGAAGAAAAGCATTCAGCGTTACGGTTTTGTTGTGCCTATTATCACGAATAGGGATTTGCTTGTTGCTGATGGCGAACACAGACTTAGAGCAGCCAAAGCACTGGGCATGAAGCAAGTTAGCGTGGTTAGGCTTCCTGTGGATGAGGTGGACCGTCGTTTGATTCGGCAGGTTATGAACAAGCTTCGGGGCGAGCATGATCTGTTCATGGATGCTGAAGAGTATTATCGCATTGTTTGTGGGGATAGGCGTGATTTGCTTAAGGCTTTGGTTGGCGAGACGGATGTGCGTATTGATAATTTGCTGAAGTTGAGGGAGCCTGCAGTTTACAGCGATGAAGATTTGAAGGCTTTAGCAGAGAAATTCAATTCAAAAATAGAGAGCAACAAGCTTGATACTGCTTTGGAGCGAGAGCATAAAGGCGTGCCTCTAACTCTCAAGTGTCATGTTGAATTTTCCACAAAGGCTGAAGTTACGGAGAGGACATTGGCTGTTTGCGAAGCTTTTGGGCTGGGTGTGGATGAGGCTAAGCGCTTTGTGGTTTTCGACAATTTCTCTCTTGACTTCAGAAGAGGGAACCTAGTTTATATCACTGGCGATTCGGGTGGAGGCAAGACACTGCTCCTCAGGGCTTTCAAAGAATTCTTCGGAGACGAAGCTATGGAGCTTGGCGACTTGAAGATTAATCCTGAAGAGACACTTATCGAGGGTGTTGGCAAAGATGTGAGGGAAGCGATTGAGATTTTGAGCTTGTGCGGGTTAAACGATGCTTTTCTTTTCTTGCGGAAGTACAAGGAGCTTAGTGATGGGCAGAAATACCGGTATAAGCTTGCAAAACTGGTAAATTGCAAGGATAAGGCTGTTTGGCTTGTTGATGAATTCTGCGCTTCGCTTGACCGTGTCATGGCAAAGGTTGTTGCCTACCTGTTTCAGAAGGTTGCTAGAAAGCTTGGCAAGACAGTTGTGGTGGCTTCAGCGCATGATGATCTGACTGGTGATTTTCAGCCTGAAGTTGTCATCAGGAAGGGTTTCGAAGGCGACGTTGAAATTGAAAGAAACGAGGTTAAGCCAAAGCCGTGTAGCATCTGCAACAATGTGCGCATAGAAAAAGGAAGCATTGAAGATTATGAAAAGCTGAAGCGGTTTCACTATCGAAGCAAAAATGAGAAAGAACGGACAAGTTTGAGAATCAAAGATTGCTACAATCTTCTTTATGGAGATAGACTGATTGGGGTTATTGTCTACTCTCATTCTTATCTTAACTTGAAGCCTAGGAACATGATTTTTGGAGACAGGTACGTGTTTACACCTGGCGATTTGCTTAAAGCTAGGTTGGTTAACGAGGAAATAGCGAGAATAAGCCGCGTGGTTATTCACCCCAAGTTTAGAGGAATAGGATTGGGCGAGTTCTTGGTGAGAGAGACCCTCTCCAAGGTAGATGCCAAAGTGGTTGAGGTATTGGCAGTTATGGCGAAATACAATCCTTTCTTTGAGAAAGCAGGCATGGTCAGGGTTGATTATAAGAGAGATGAGGCTTCTGTTGAGAAGGCACTTAGAAGCTTTTTGGAAAGGAGCAAATTTGATTTCGCATTTGCTAGGTCGAAAACCTATTGCTATCGCTTTTATGATCGATTAGATGAAGGAAGTAAGAAGGTTTTGCTTGGTTATCTTTCTGATTTTGCTCATGAACCATTCGTTAAAAAGGAAGTTGTAACGATTGATTTGCTTTCAGACGTATTTGCTTCTGATGGAGTTTACTTATATTGGGTTAATGCTTAGTTTGAGATCAAAATAGTGATTGTGCCCTTTTACAGGACTTATCTAATTCGTATCTTGTGTGATTCTATCGATGGTGTTTGCTTTGACGTAACTCCTTTTTCCGTGTGCAATGTGTGGTTTGCCGTCTCCTTCTTCCATACATATGAGTGAAACGGTTTCAATTTACTGGAGTGAACTTAAAGTGGATTTCGTACGTTAGCAGTTTACAGCTTCGCAATGCGTTTACTGCGTATTTTAGCTCTTCACTCGCACTTCTTGCAATGAGTAATCCTTCCACTCTTTTGTTCTTTCCAACATTCTCGTGAACCCAACCGAGGTATCTCGCTATTTGCCCCACTGCTTTATCTGATGTATCCTCTGTTCTTTTTAATTCTATAACCAAAAAGTCTTCGCTTTCGTTTTGGTACAAGAGATCGATTTGCCCTACGATTCTTGTGTCATAAAGTTCTCCTGTTATTCGACCATCTGGCTGTTTGTATAGCTTATATCCTTTGTATTGTTCTCCAAGTGCCGTTTCCAATGTTGGCAGGTTTGCGATATAATGGCGTAGATCTTCCTCCAACAAGGCTCCGAGTGGTTGTGATGGGGTTGGCGGTTGCGTTTTATTCCATTCAATAATGGTATCATAGTCTTTTGATTCGACTTGGCATATATTGAAACCAAGTCTTCCACAGTTGTTCATTGCGGATGACAGCGCTCCCTCTTCAACCCAGTTGCGAATTTGTGCTAATTCGAGGCCTCTGTTCAAAGTGGTGTGAAGTCTCAATCCTAGAATATGGGGAGATTTTCTGAGTTGTTCAGCTTCTTCTTTGCTTATCCTTCCTTCTTTCAATGCTTTGTCTATGTCAGAGTCGATTCCTTCGACTGAAACGACTTCATAGATGTTTTTTATTTGTCCTGGAGAAGATTCAACGTCTCCTGTACAATAATGAAGAACATAATCGCCAGCTTTTGTCTTTCCAAAGTCTTGGTCGCGTGCCTTTGTGTCCCAGCCTTCATGACGGTAATAGCCATGCTTAGTTACTTCTTCTGCATATGTCCTATCTGAGAATGCTTTTGTCATGTGGTCGGCGGGTTTTCCGCTACTTTGTATCAGAAAAATCAGCCTTTCGCTCATTTTTGTCCTCCTTTAAATGTCACAAACAGGTTTTGCGGTGCTAGTTGGCTTTGATGTAGCCTTTTCCTTTTTGGAGTTTCAGTGTGAAGTTGTGTTTTCCGTTTTTCGTGTATTCTCTGTACTGTGTCTTGCAGTTGTTGCATGCGTAGGCTTGGACTGTGAATATGCCATATTTCCATGTTTTAGCGGGTTTGGGATTTTCTTTTTTGCAGTTTGGGCACTTTGCCATATTTATCACTGGCTTGATTGTTTGTTTGTGTTGATTTAAAAGTGTTCAATGTTTCTAGTGTTATGTCTTTGAAGTCTGGTCGACTTAGGAACGCGTAGGCGACTACTTCTAGGTCTTTGGGCTCAAGTGCTTGGGGTTTTCGTTTTTCTCTTTTTTCAATCATGTATTTTTGGAATAGCTGCTCTAGTGATGTTAGCAAGCCGTCTATGTTTTGGTGTCGGCGGTATTCGTCTAGGTATTCTGCGAAGTCGTCTTCCCATGCTACGAGGTTTTCTTGGTTGAGTATGCGGTAGATGGGTAGAGCTTTTTCTTTTGCGACTTTGCCGGTGTTGAAGGCTGTGAGGATTTCTTGTGTGAGTTCTCGTTGATGTTTTGGTTTGATTTTTTGGGCTAGTCTGGCGTCGAGTGGTGCGTTTACTGCTGTGAGGATTTCTTGTCTTGCTTTGGTGTCGATGAGGTTGAATTGTCTGAAGCCTTCGTATCCTTTGATGGGGAGAAGGAGTGGTTCGTCTTCTTCGCTTTCGATTTTGCGGAATAGCCAAGTTATGTCGTTGTAGTGGTCGAATTTGCCGTTTTTGAAGTCGTAGTATATGATGTGCATTCCTTCCAGGTTGTTCTTTTCTCTGTAGAATATGACCAGCCCGTTCAGGTCTGAGCGCTTTCCGCTTCTTCTGCCTAGTGGAATTGCTTCTAGGCTTTTGGCTCCTGCCTTTTTCAAGTATGCCAGTATGAATTGGAAGGGGGTTTCGACAGGAAGTAGTTCGGCGCTTCTTTCAAGTTCGTCCATGAGTGTTTGGTCTTCTTTTGTGATTCTGGAGGCTGCGTTGAAGTTTTTGGGGTTTTCTCTTTCGCCGAGGATTGTGGTTTCGATGCCTATTGTGTCTGCGATTTTTTGGATTTTTGTTTCTAGTTTTTCGAGTAATCCAAGCAAGTCCTCAAGTTCTTTTTCTGGGATAAAAACTGCCGAAGTGGCAGTGTCATGTTTGCTGCCGAGCCTGTCGACTCTGCCTGCTCTTTGGACGATTTTCATGGGGTTCCATGGTAGGTCATAGTTTATGACGTAGTTTGCGTCTTGGAGGTTTTGTCCTTCGCTTAGTATATCTGTGCTAACTAAGAGGTCGATTTCTTTTTCGACGTATGTTGCTTTGTTGGCTATTGGGGCGAAGTCTCTGATGAGGCGTTCTCTGGTGTCTGGTTTTGTTTCACCTGTGAGGAGCTCTACTCTTTTGTCTTTTAGGGATTCTTTGAGGTCAGCGTGTATGTAGCGGGCTGTGTCCACGTATTGGGTGAATATGATGACTTTTTTGCCGCC
>Ga0172363_10004874_pt1 | contig 10831 bp, 9 predicted proteins | sample LakKivs2_kivu2a2_FD_114541 | JGI IMG/M metagenome (GOLD analysis project Ga0172363, IMG submission 114541) | Sediment microbial communities from Lake Kivu, Rwanda - Sediment s2_kivu2a2 | ecosystem: Environmental > Aquatic > Freshwater > Lake > Sediment | place: Rwanda: Western Province, Lake... | reverse complement strand
CCGTCACGCTGGGCCTGCCCATCGTGCGCACCTCCGTGGACCACGGCACGGCCTTCGACATCGCCGGGCAGGGCGTGGCTGATCCGACGAGCATGAAAGAGGCAATCAAGTTGGCAGCGCGCCTTGCCTGATCCCCCTGTTGAGAGGGATAAGATTGATGGCCCGGAGGTTCCTCCGGGCCATCAGCCATGCCTTTCTCAACATGCTAATCTGCAAGGCGCACCGCCAGCCTGATCGCCTCTTTCATGCTCGTCGGATCAGCCACGCCCTGCCCGGCGATGTCGAAGGCCGTGCCGTGGTCCACGGAGGTGCGCACGATGGGCAGGCCCAGCGTGACGGTCACGCTGGCCTCGAAGCCGTGGGTCTTGATGGGGATGTGGCCCTGATCGTGGTACATGGCCACCACTGCGTCGAACTCCCCCCGAATGGTGCGGAAGAAAATGGAATCAGCGGGGATGGGCCCCTGAGCCTTGACCCCCTCTGCCCGCGCCCTCTCCACTGCGGGGCCGATCTCCTCGATCTCCTCCCGCCCCAGCAGGCCCGACTCGCCACCGTGGGGGTTCAGCGCCGCCACGCCGATCCGTGGCCGCTGCATCCCCCAGGCCTGCATCCCCTCATGGGTCAGGCGGATAGTCTCCAGCACCCGCTCTTGGGTGATGAGCGAGGCGACCTCAGCCAGGGGCACATGACGGGTGACATGCACCACGCGCAAGGGTCCCGTGGCCAGCATGGTCGTCACCCTCGGCGCATGGCATAGCTCGGCCAGGATCTCGGTGTGGCCGATGTAATCGTACCCCGCGGCCTGCATGGCGGCCTTGTTCAGCGGAGCCGTGACGATGGCGTCCACCTCTCCGGCCAGTGCCAGCTCTGTGGCCCGCTCCACCGCCTCCACCGCGGCCCTTCCCGCGAGGGGTGAGATATGGCCCAACATCACCTGAGGTGGATCGCAGTTCCCTAGGTCCAGCACCTCAACCGCTGGTAGAGTGAAGCGGGCCTCGTTTATTCTGCTCACCGCTTGCAGCGGTGGGTCCACCCCGGCGAAGGCTTTCACTGCTTCCAGCACGCGCAGGTCCCCTACCACCAGGGGGCGGCAGAGGGAGCGGACCTCCTCGTCGGCCAGGGCCTTCAGCACCACCTCTGGCCCTATCCCTGCCGGGTCGCCCAGGGTGATGGCGATGGCCGGCTGCCTTCTGCCTGGCGGTGTCTGTCTTTGGGCTTTGGACATGGGTTACTCCAAGGCAAAGGGCCTCTTCACCATGTCACGACGAAGAGGCCCCTTGCTGTGCGCCGTAGCTACCCAGCCGAGCGAGGTGATGCTACGGCGCAACTCGTACTATGACTATGTTCCATGAGCATCACCTCCTCCCATGATATGATGGCAGGTCTTCGGAGTATAGTGAGCTCCTCTCTTCGCTCTCCCCCTCAGACGGAGTACATTATACTCTCGGACGCGCTATTTGTCAAATCGTTTCTTCCTACGTTTTTGACAGCCTCGCCAGCTTGTGGCATAATCAAGGTAGTTATGATTGGAAGGGAAGGAGAATATATCCTGTGACTGTTGTCGCTTTTATCGTCGTCCTGAGTGTTTTAGTGTTCATCCATGAGTTGGGCCACTTCCTGGCGGCCAAACGGGCGGGCATCCAGGTCGAGGAGTTTGGTATCGGGTATCCGCCCCGGCTGTTGACCCTGGGTCGCTGGGGGGAGACAGAATACACCCTGAACGTGATTCCCTTCGGGGGCTTTGTGCGCATGGCCGGCGAGGAGGACCCTGACATTCCCCGCAGCCTGGCCAGCAAGTCCAAGCGCACCCGGCTGGTGGTGCTGGGGGCTGGCGCGGTCATGAATCTGCTATTGGCCTTTTGCCTCTTCTCTGCGACCTTCCTGCTGGGGGTCCCTGTCCCTGTGGAGTTCCATAGAGTAATGGTTGTCAATACCGCTCCTGATTCGCCCGCCGAGGCAGCCGGCCTGCAAATGGGAGACCTCATCCTCGCCGTGGATGAGCACCCCATCCAGGGCCCCCAAGAGCTCACCGACTACATCCACCAGCACCTGGGGGAGGAGATTCGCCTGAAGGTACAGCGGGGCAAAGAATCGCTGAGCATCCCCATGGCGCCCCGACAGGAATGGCCCGAGGGCCAGGGACCGATTGGGGTGGTTATTCAACCTTATGCTTCCAAAATGGATATCCGCACCTATCCCTGGTGGCAGGCGCTGTGGTTGGGCTTGCGGGAGACGCTGTCCATTATTGTCCTCACGCTTTCCATCCCGGTGCTTGTCCTGCGAGGGCTGATGCCAGCCGGAGCTGTGCGGCCAGTGGGGCCGGTGGGAGTGGCGCAGATGGCCAGCGATGCGGCTCAACAGGTGGTAGCCATCGGATGGTGGTTCCCTCTGTTGCAACTCACCGCTGCGGTCAGCGCCGGCCTGTGCATGGCTAACCTGTTGCCCATCCCCGGCCTGGATGGGGGGCGAATCTTCTTCGTCATCGTGGAGGCCATCCGCGGCCGGCGCATAAGCCCTGAAAAGGAGGGGATGGTCCATCTCATCGGCATGGCCCTGCTCATCGTGCTGATGCTCATCATCACTTACCAGGACCTGATCTCCCCCGTGCCGAGTATCAATTGGAGCGATTTCTTCTGAGACCATCGTTTGCCTAAATCCAATAATCTTCGACAGAAGGAGAGAAAGAAAAATAATATGGAAACTGTGGTTGGCGAGTTGACCTACCAGCAGCGTTTGGAGGCACTCCATGCGCTCAAACTGGAGCAGGCCCGAGAGAAGCGGGAAGTGATAGGGCCCAGAGATGCGGATGAACAGGGCCTCATCCTTCCCCCACCGGAGGTCAGAGAGGTCGTGGAAGCGATAAGCGGCTCCGGTGAGGTCGTCAGGGATGTGATCATCAAGACCTTCAAGCCCAAAAGCAATCATCCCAGCGGAGGGTTCTTCGGGCCCAAAGCCACCGGTGAAAACTTCAGGAGACTGTTGGAGGTCCACCCCACCTACATCCAGCCGCTGAACTCCATGGCCGGGGTCTACATGGTCAACTTCAACTCCTATCGCCAGCCCGGCTGGAACCCCGATTTCGACTACTCTCACCTGCATGAGGAACAGCAGAAGTACAAACTGGTCCACGGCATCGGCGGCCTGCAACACTTCTGCCCCGACCTGACCATCGGCCTGGAGTTAGGATGGGGAGGGCTCTTGGAGAAAGTCCGTCACTATCGAGAAGTAAACCCCCAGGCCGCTGATTTCTATGACGGCTTAGAGGAGGTGATCCTCGGCATCCAGGGCTGGATCCATCGCCACGCCGAAGAGGCCCGACGGATGGGGGAGACAGAGGAGCGCCCCCAGTTGCGCAAGAACCTGGAGACCATAGCTGATGTCTGCGAACGGCTGGTGACGGATCCCCCCCAGACCTTCCGCGAAGCGTGCCAGTGGCTCGTCTTCTTCCAGGCAGCAGCCAAAATGTACAATGGCAGCGGGGAGTGGGGGCAACTGGATGAGCTGCTGCGGCCCTACTACGAGCGGGACACAGCAGCAGGCCTCCTCACCGATGAGGAGGCCATCTTCCACATCGCCTGCCTGCTGCTCAGCGAAACGGCGTACATCCAACTGGGGGGTCCTGATGCCGAGGGCCATGATCTCACCAGCCCGGCGTCCTTCCTCGTCCTGGAGGCGATACACCGCCTGAAGATTCCAGCCAACATCGCGATCCGGGTAGGTGACGATCTGGGCCCCCATCTGTTCCGTAGAGGAGTCGAGATTCTGTTCGAGGATCGGATAGGCTTTCCCAAGTTCCTGGGAGACCAATCGGTCAATGAGGGGTTCATCAAGAATGGGTATCCCCTCGAACTGGCCCGCCAGCGCATCTACTCTGGATGCCACTGGCTGGCCATTCCGGGACGGGAATACACGCTGAATGACATCGTCAAGATTGACTTCGCAGCGGTGTTCGACGTGGCACTGCGCGAGATGATGGCCGATGCCACCGTCACCCCTGGCGTGGAGGAGCTGTGGCGTCGCTTCGAAAAGCACCTGCGAAGGGCTGTGGAGGTGATTGCTGAAGGCCTTGACTTCCACCTGGAGCACATGCACGAGGTGTTCCCCGAGCTCTACCTCGACCTGTTCTGCTATGGGCCTGTGGAGAAGGGGCTCGATGCCACCCACGGCGGCGTGGAGTATTACAATCTGTGTTGCGATGGTTCCTCGCTAGCCACCGTAGCCGATTCCTTTGTGGCGCTGGAGCAGCGGGTGGAGAGAGAGGGCCGTCTGAGCTGGCAGGAGATGATGTATTATCTGGAAACCGACTGGGCCGGTCCCGAAGGTGAGCGGGCGAGGCTGATGATGAGGAACCTCCCTCGCTTTGGCAGCGGAGGCTCTCGGGCCGACGAATGGGCAGTGCGTATCTCCCAGACCTTTACCCGATTGGTGAAGCAGAACCCCACACCGCAGGGGTTCAACATGATCCCTGGGCTGTTCTCCTGGGCCAAAGTCGTTGACTTCGGCAAGGCGCTCGGTGCCACACCCAACGGACGGTATGCCTACGCCCCGGTATCTCATGGGCCCAACCCCGATCCCGGGTTCAACAACGGCAAGGGGGGCACGCCCACGCAGATGGCCGTGGCGGTAGCGGCGGTGCAGCCTGGCTATGGCAACACTGCACCGCTGCAACTGGACTTGGATCCAGGTCTCGTGCGCAGTGAAGAGGGGGTGGCCAAGATCGAGGCTCTGCTCCAGGGGTACTTTGATATGGGTGGGACCTTAGTCAACATCAACGTGCTCAATAAGGAGCAGATTCTGGAGGCCCACAAGGATCCATCCAAGTACCCCGACTTGATCGTGCGCGTCACGGGCTTCAGCGCCTACTTCGCCAACCTGTCAGAGGAATTGCGCCAGGTCGTAGTGGATCGCATGGTCGCTGGGGAGTAGCTGCGATGGCACATCACGTCTCACGGATCACAGATCACACCGGCACCATCTTCGACATCGAGCGCTTCGCCATCCACGATGGCCCTGGCATCCGGACCACGGTCTTTCTCAAAGGCTGCCCTCTGCACTGTCTGTGGTGCCACAACCCGGAGGGGATATCCCGACAGCCTCAACTGGTCTTCACCCCCCTGAGGTGCATCGGCTGTGGCCATTGTCTCGTGGTCTGTCCTCAAGGCGCGCACCAACTCCTTGATGGCCGGCACTTGATTGACCGAGAGCGCTGCCGGGCCTGCGGTGCCTGTGCGGAAGGCTGCTACGCTGGTGCACTGGAGTTGGCGGGGCGTCAGGTGACGGTGGCTGAGGTGCTGGAGGAGGTGTTGCGCGATCGGGCCTTCTACGAAACCTCGGGCGGGGGGATGACCCTCTCCGGAGGGGAGCCCTTGGCCCAGTACAGCTTCACCCGGGCGCTGCTGCAGGCAGCCCAAGCTGAAGGGGTGCACACCGCGCTGGATACCTCCGGCTTCGCCCCCTGGAGACGACTGGAGGGGCTGCTAGGTTATGTTGACCTCGTGCTGTACGATGTGAAGCACATGGACTGCGAGCGGCACATGGCCCTGACGGGTGTGTCCAACGAGCGGATTCTGGACAACTTGCGGCGGCTGGATGGAGCTGGGCAGCCGATCTGGATTCGAATCCCGCTCATCCCCGGCCAGAACGATGAGGATGCAAACTATCACGCTCTGGGCCAGTTCTTGGCGGGCCTGAAGCACGTCGAGCGCATCGAGATCTTGCGCTATCATCGGCTGGCTGAGTCGAAGTACGCGAACATCGGCTGGGTTTACCCCCTGCAGGGCCTGAAACCGCCCACTGAGGAGAGGGCGGAGTCACGACGGCGGATCTTACTCAGCTATGGTCTATCGCAGACGATCGTTGGATAGCTTCGCAAAGGAGGAAGTAATGGCTGACAAACTGTTCAAGGTGGCGATCATTGGCACGGGCATGATCGCCAACGCAGGCCACATTCCCGCCTGGAAGAACTTGAAAGAGAATGTGGAGATCGTGGCCGTGGCCGACAAGCTCGAGGATCGGGCCCAATTGATCGCCCAGACGGAGGGGATACCCCGGGCCTACGGCAACTGGCAGAGAATGCTCAACGAGCTCAAGCCCGACATTGTCTCCGTGTGCACGCCCAACGCCTACCACAAGGAACAGACCGTCGCCGCGCTGAAAGCCGGGGCACACGTCCTGTGCGAAAAGCCCATCGCCACCTGTCACGCCGATGCCGTCGAGATGTTCGACACGGCCGAGGCTGTGGGCAGGATCCTGATGGTCGGCCAAAGCGCCCGCTTCTCCAATCGGTCCATGGCCGCTAAGGAGATTGCCGATTCGGGAAAGCTGGGCGAGATGTACTATGCCGAGACCTACTTCTTGCGCCGACGGGGCATCCCCACCTGGGGCCAGTTCCACATGAAGGAGCACTCCGGCGGTGGCCCCGTGTACGACCTGGGGGTGCACCTCATTGACCTGCTGTTCTGGATCATGGGTAGTCCCAAGGTCGTGGCGGTGAGCAGCATGACCTACACCCAGTTTGGCAATCGGGATGAGGGCCTTGCCACCTCGTTGGCCGAAAGCGGCGCGCCGCTGGGAGTGCTCACGCCCAGGCCCTACGACTATCACGAGTTTGACGTGGAGGATATGGCGGCGGGGTTCATTCGCCTGGAGAACAACGCCACCGTAGCCTTCAAGACCAGTTGGGCAGCGAATGTGCCCCAGAATATGGGCTACACCCTGATCCTGGGGACCAAGGGCGGGCTGGTACTGGATCCTCTGACCCTGGTCACCAACATGGGCAGGTACCAGGTCAACATCTCCCCCAGGACGCCTGCGGAGCGAGAGGTGATGTTCAGCGGCCACTGGGGAGAGACGGAGCACTTCATCAGGGTCCTTCGGGGCGAGGAAGAGTTGATCGTGAAGCGCGAAGAGGTGCTGAACGTCATGCGCACCCTCGACGCCCTGTACGAGTCCGCCGCCGAAGGCCGCGAGATATGGGTCGAGTAACCTAGGACTGAGGACTAACAGACTGCAGGAGGTAAATCATGAGCAAGACATACCGTGTAGGCATCATTGGCTTCGGCCATATGCACATCAACAACGTTGCGGCACTCTACGCTCAGCACCCCCAGGTCGAGTTGGTCGCCTGTGCGGACACCATACCCGATCGGCCGGAGTTGCGCGAAGCGCCCTACACCCGCGCCTGGAACCTTAAGCACGCCCTGACCAACATCGGCTTCCCCAAAGCTTACGACAACTACCACGAGATGCTGGAGAAAGAGCAGCTCGACATCATCATCTGCTGCTCCGAGAACGCCAAACATCCGGAGGTCGTGGAGGCCTGCGCTGCGGCGGGGGCCAACGTGTGTGTGGAGAAGCCCATGGCCATGTCCCTCTCCCACGCGCTGCGGATGGTGCGCGCCTGCCAGGCGGTGGGGACGACCATGATCGTCAACTGGCCCCTCACCTGGTCGCCAGCCGCGCGCAAGGCTAAGGCACTGATTGACGAGGGGGGCATCGGGCGGGTGCTGGAGGTCAAGTGGCGGGGCGGGCACACCGGCCCGTTGGGCCCCGGAGCCGCTCATGCAGGCGTGAGTGAAGAGGCGGCTCCCATGACCGGGGTGGAGCGCGGTGCCACCTGGTGGCACCAGGAAGCTGCCGGCGGTGGTGCGATGCTCGACTACTGCTGCTACGGCGCCATGGTCTCCCGCTGGTACATTGGCGAGCCAGCCATCGCCACCATAGGGTTGAAAGCCAACCTGGACAGCCACTGGGGCGATGCCGACGACAATGCGGCCATGATCGTCCGCTTCCCCAGCGCGATGGGCCTTTTTGAGGGCTCCTGGACGACCTGGGACCATGGTGTGTCTCCTGGTCCCATCGTCTACGGCACGACAGGTGCCCTGGTATTGGAAAGCAGGGAGGACAAGCCCATCGTCCGCCTGGAGCGCGGTCACGGCCAGACGACGATCTACGACCCTGAGCCGCTGCCCGAAGGCCGCCAGCAGGTGCCAGGGGAGCTCATCCATCACCTGGATACCGGCGAGCCCATCCATCCTACGCTGGAGATGATGTTCAATCTGGAAGTCATGGCCATCCTCGACGCGGGCGTCCGTTCCGCATCCAGTGGCAAGCTGGAGACAGTGGACAGCGTTGTCTGGCAGGTTGGTTAGACAAGTAAGTTATCCCAGCGGAGCAGCCACACCTTTCTCCAACGCTCATCCTCCAGCGCCATCATCGCGTCCGGCTGGCCCCAAGTATCCGGACCCCTACCATGGGGCGGTTTCGCGCAAATGGCGAACCGCCCTGATCATTTATCTCAACTCGAGGCAGATTTCGTGATCCAGGGTCCCCACTGCCGAGGGAGAGTCTCATGGCTCGACGTGGATACTACGATGACTGGGGATATTTCCCCCAAACGACGCCCATCCCCGTCAAGGATGGGATCAAGGCTAAGGCCAAGCGCGGCCAGCGCTTTGGCAAGACCTGGTGGGCCAGCAAGTGGATTGCGGCGCTCGATCCCTTAGTGGACTCGGCACGTTTGCAGCGTGGCCGCAACTACGCCCGTAAGGGCCAGGTGATGGAGATAAACATCGAGCCTGGCCACATCACAGCCAGGGTGCAGGGTTCCCGCCGCACACCTTACAAGGTCAGGATCGACATCCCGCCGCTCGACGATGCGGAGTGGGAGAAGGTGATTGACGCCATGGCCCAACAGGCCATCTTCGCTGCGAAACTGCTGGCCGGGGAGATGCCTCCAGACATCGAGGAGGCCTTTAAGACAGCAAAAGTATCCCTCTTCCCCTCCTCCCGAAAGGACCTGTCCACCTCCTGCTCGTGCCCCGACTGGGCCAACCCCTGTAAGCACGTCGCTGCTGTCTACTACCTGCTGGGCGAGCGGTTTGATGAGGACCCCTTCATGATCTTTCACCTGCGGGGGCGGACCAAAGAGGCGATCATGGATGGGCTACAGGCCCGCCGAGCAGCCGAGGCCATGGCTGAAGCACCGATTACCTACACACCGGAAGTGCCGGAAGCCACTGAAGGTCCACCTCTGGAGGCCGATCCGGAGGGTTACTGGGCCCTTGGCGAAAGCCTGGATGACTTCCGTGTCATGATTGCCCCACCAGAGGTCGAGGCCGCGCTGCTGAAGCGAATGGGACCTCCGCCCTTCTGGCGCAGTTCCCGGGATTTCCTGACCACGCTGAGTATGGTGTACAAGGCGGTCACGGACAGGGCAATGGAACTGGCCTTCGGCAACGAGGAGGAGATGGAGTGAGCGCCGCCGTAAACAGGCGATATCAACTCCTCAGGCCAGTGCGTCCAACGGATGATTGCCAAAGGCTTCAGACCCTGCTACAATACGAGGGACATTGATGGGGAGGAACTTGTGCAGACCTACCTGAAGGAACTGCCAGTGGATCTCCAAAGAGCTGCCGAGGAGGCGGTGACGCACGCCCTGGCCGAGGATGTAGGCCAAGGCGATATTACGAGCCTGTGGACTATCCCCGTCCAGGCCTGTGCCAAGGGACGCTTTCTGAGCAAGGCCGAGGGCATCGTGGCCGGCCTGATTGTCGTCGAGGCTGTCTTCGTCATCCTTGATCCGAAACTGGCTTTCGAGGCTGCAGTCCAGGATGGCCAGCCCATCTACCCGGGCCAGGTCCTGGGTGAGGTGCGTGGCTGCACCCGGAGCATCCTCACCGCCGAACGGACAGCGCTCAACTTTCTGCAACGGATGTCCGGCATCGCCACGCTGACTCGCCGCTATGTTGAGGCAGTAAGGGGGACAAAGGCCGTGATCCTCGACACCCGCAAGACCGCGCCAGGCCTGAGGCTGCTGGATAAGTGGGCGGTGCGGCTGGGTGGGGGACAGAACCATCGCCTGAGCCTGTATGATATGGTGCTCATCAAGGACAACCACATCGCTGCCGCAGGGGGGATCACAGAGGCGGTGAGGCGGGTGAGGGAGGGAATCACAAAGCACGGACCGCGAATCGCGATTGAGGTGGAGGTTAAGACCCTGGCCGAACTGGAGGAGGCCCTGAGCTTGGGCTTGGACCGCATTATGCTGGATAACATGACGGGGCAAGAGATGCGAGAGGCGGTGAAAATCTCTGCTGGCAGGGTGCCCTTGGAGGCTTCGGGCGGGATCAATCTGGAAACTGTGCGGGAGATTGCCGAGACGGGCGTGGATTACATCTCCGTGGGCGCGCTCACTCACTCTGTGCCGGCACTGGACATCAGCCTGGAGTTCGAATAGAGGGAGAATCACGATGACATTGAAAACCATTCTTTTGACCATTGCTTTGGTGCTTGCTGTGCTCATCGCGGCGGGCTTGCTCATCTTCCTGGTCACCCTCGCCTTCCTGGGCCTGGGAACCCTCTTCAGCCGCTTCTTCCCATTGACCCTCTTCGAAGCCGCTACAGTGACCCTCCTGGGAACCTTAGCCCTTATGCTCCTCGTTCACCTGATCAGGACCCTCTTCCCCCGAGCTGAGAATGAGGAAGAGGAAGATTGGGAGGAAGAGGAGGACGAAGAGGATTGGGACGAAGATTGGGATGAGGATTGGGACGAAGAGGAACAGGGCACGGGGACATCCTTCCTCCGCAGACTCTCCAGCAGGGAAACTGAGCGAGAGGAGGATATCTTCGCCGGGGTGGGACGCAATGACCCCTGCCCCTGCGGCAGCGGGAAGAAGTTCAAGTACTGCCACGGCCGGGTCCGGAGGAGATAGATGAGCTCCGCAGACTGGGAGGGGGAGCTGTCCCTGCTGGCCGACTGCCTCCGGCAGCGTGAAGGGGTGGTCGCTGTCTACCTCTTCGGGTCTGTGGCGCGAGGGACGGAGGACCACCT